>Ga0316194_10002378_pt1 | contig 13128 bp, 10 predicted proteins | sample CroRivsedime1_MG_FD_204936 | JGI IMG/M metagenome (GOLD analysis project Ga0316194, IMG submission 204936) | Coastal sediment microbial communities from Maine, United States - Cross River sediment 1 | ecosystem: Environmental > Aquatic > Marine > Coastal > Sediment | place: USA: Maine...
ACTCCCCGTAAACGGCGTCCAGGATATCGTCAGCGTTTGCCTGCGCATTTTGTCGAATTAAGTCCCGAAACCGATCTTTGCCGAACATCTTCCCGTTTTTGTCAAAAGCTTCCCATATACCATCGGTACCAATGGCGATGATTTGACCCTCCTTCAATCCTGTTTTAACGTTTTCCTCGTATTTAAACTCGTTGCTAACACCTAAAGCGATACCTGTGCCTTTAAGCTCTTCAAATTCATCCTTGGTCGGGTCATAAAAAACGGCTGGATCATGGCCGGCCCGGACCCACTTGATGCTGTCATTAGCCGGATCTATGGTCATGTAAAACAAGGTCATAAATCGGCCGCTTTCAAGAACGTCCTGCGCCAAATGGCTGTTCATAGCGGTGACGATATCGGACATGGTTCCAGGTTGAGAAGCACGCATCCGCAAGAATGCCCGCGCGGAGGTCATGAGTAGGGCTGAGTCTACACCATGGCCGGTGATATCGCCCACGACGACACTAAACGGACTGCTTGGGTCTTCGCGTCGCCAGAGAAAATCAAAGTAGTCACCTCCGATTTCATCACAGGAGACATTTTTCCCTGCGATGTCAAGCCCTTGAATCTGCGGTTTGCCTTGAGGGAGCAGGCTTTTCTGAACTTCGGCAGCAAGCGCCAGGGCCTTTTTAGGTTCGGTCATATCGGTCACAAAAGCCATATTGCCGATAATGTCGCCGTGGTCATCTCTGAGCCTATTGCCATGCACGAGAATCGGAACATGCCGGCCATTCTTAGCAAAGACAGCAGCTTCAAATTCTCTATAATCCCTGGATAACAACTCATTGCGATTGGTCCGCAAGAATTGCCTGAATTCCTCGGTGGCAAGGTCAAAAGGGGTTTTGCCAAGTATTTCATCTCGGGAAAACCCGATCATTCGACAGAACGTGTCATTGACGTCCACAATAACAAGGTTTTCATCCATAAGGATAAAACCTTCGCCGGCGGTCTCTACGATGCGACGGTATTTTTCTTCACTCTTACGCAAGGCGGCCTCTTGTCGCTGAATTTCCTGGCGTGCTTCTTCGACCTCCCGGATGATCGTGCGATGCATGGCCGCATTGAAATCTTTAACTTCTTCCAACCGCTTGCGATAAATTTCGGAGCGATTCAGTTTCCTTTTTAAAAATTCATTTTCCAACTTCAGTTGATCGATACCTGACACATCGTCCCAATAGTCTTCAATTTGTTCGGAAGGTTGTAAGTCTTGAGCCTGAGCAGGTTCAATTTTTCCGCCGCCGGTTGACTTCCCATTGGTTTGTCCCACTAAAAGCGTAACAAGGGTTGCGACGTGGAAAAAGCTTTCCTGACCTTTTACAAGCGGCGCGATCTCACCATAAGTGTAAAAACCACCCATGGGAATTTGAGGAGGAAGATTTTCCTTCAGTATCCGGAGTTCCTCCTCGGTGCGGGTTCCCAGCATATCCTTGCGAAAGGCGCAGGAAAACGCTAAAGCAAAAGAGGGCTGAAAATTATAGTCTTTTTGGATAAGCGCCTTCGTCGAGGTCTCCGTATCTTCAATGATTACCTCACGGATAGCCTCGGTTAATTGAACCGAAGCACCCTGGGGAACAGATTCTGTTAGGGTGATACTGCCGTCGGGATTGTAACTAACCGGCGCACGAAAGTAAGAGTGCTCCTTGCCTTTTTCATAAACCGCCAGAATGAATTCTCTCGCAGGTTCGGTATGGTCGCCCAGGTAATAGCGGTAGAAATCGACTGCCGTATAATTTCCGATTCTTTTGAGGCGACGGCCATCGGCCTCAGTCACCGTCACCCTATTACCGATCGGTTTCCAGCTGTTGGCGATGGAAAAGGAATATTCAATCGGCCCTCCCCACAGCAATATTGGTATGGAATCCTGCAAAATCTCTTCTTTATAGAATTGTAATACCCTCTGCTTTTCATTCCAAATTGTCCCGGCGGCCCCGCCAAAAACAGCGCACCGATCCCCTAACTCTCGGTTGAGCAAATTCATAATGGGATCAAAGGATTTGTCTTGCCCATCCGGAAAGGTCAAACAAATTGACGGCGTTTTCGACAATTTGCTTTTGGCATGATTTACTGCGGATTTGATGGCCGTACCGGGACTTTCTGAAAGAACCCTTCCAACGCCGGCCTTAATTTCAATATCGTCGGAATAAAATAGCATCAAAATGATAGATTCATCGCTAAAACCGAAATTCGAAGAAAATTCTCCGGAGGTGGTGCATCCGATCAGCTCGATTTGCGGAAAAATGCGATTGATTTCTGCAAGCATTACCCCGTGATCAAAATTAGTTCCGGCAAATACGATCCCGGCCTGAGGATGATAGCCATGCAGCTGCTTTTCGCATTTCGAAATTACGCTCTGCACCGCTTTGCGAGTATGAATCCCTTCGGTTTGACCTAATCCCACTTTAATCATTAGCTTTATCCGGCCTTTTTATGTAAACATTGCAGCGTTGGGGGTTATTGACCGGCCTCCAGATTTGGATAGCCATCGATGTATTTCAAATTAAATTTGAATTGATCAATGCGCCAGCTTTGAGCTTCTTTGTTGAATAGATAGATGGGCTTTTAAATGATGTCAAGCCCTTCATTCCCTCGCGCTCTTACGAAATTTTATTCAAATTAACAGTATTGCCACTAAATCACTAAGACACAAAGAGATGATATGCATTCTAAATCATTACAAAAATTAGAATTCTCTATCATTAGATCTCTTATGGATATGGAATGAAGAAATCTCACTGTAATCTTGGTGTCTGGCTTAAGGAAAAACATCAAAGTTTCCTCTAAGATCAGACTGGACGCTCGCGGCCAGCGGCTGTACTCATATTCAGAAACCTCGCTTTACAATGCTTTAAGATCTTGTTACACTTAGACAAATTTAATTCATACCGTATTTCCGGTTGATCCGGGTTAGGAGCTCCAAATGACGGCCTCAAGAAATAATCTTCTCAACTTATTGTGGTTATTTCTAGCCTTACTTCTCTTCGAACCACTGTCTTTCGCTGAAATGAACATTTCAGAGAATTTATTGCCCGCGGATGCGATTGTAGAGGATGTATTTCAAGGCGGCAGCGGGTTGCCGGTCGGAAAAATCCAGGCCGTACGGGGTGAAGTGATCGTTTACCATCAGGAACCGACTGTGGGGTACCGGGTCAAAGCCGGTCTGCCCCTTTATCAGGGAGACACCATTAAAACCCGGATCAATGGCCGGATTTTATGCCGGCTCATTGATGGCACCATTTTTTCTTTAGTACCGGAGACTACCCTTACATTACATAAATGCAATTATAATTCAGCCAGAAAAGAGAGCGAAGTTTTCCTGTCGTTAAAAAACGGAGACGGCCGGTTCCAAGTCAAGGCAAAGGCGGAAGTGCTTTCCCATGAATTTAAAATCCAGACTTACACCGCTTTTGTCCAGACCCAAAATGCCGATTTTATCATCAGGGCAAGCCTGAACATGACCGAGATTATCTCCTTCGAAAAAAGTCGGCTTGAAGTGACCAATCTGGCCGAGCCGGAAATGAGTTTTTTTGTGACTGATTTCCAGCGAGTCTTTGTTCAAGATAATTCGGATCTTCAATCGGGTCCTCAAATGGTTGAAAACGTCCCTCGAGATGAAGCTGAGGAAATGATAGCCAATACCCGTTTGATCCCCCAAAATTATTTATTTGCTTCGAGCCCGGAAAAATACTCCGAACGCGAAGAGGATACCGCCGCCGAAGTGTTGAAATCAGGCAGCAATGACGAGGATTATATAGAAACTTCTAACCCGGAACCGCAAGGCGGTGAATTGAAAATTGAAGATTAAAAATTGAAGATTTAAGGGGGGACTGCCATGGAGGATATTCACCAAATTTTTACCCGTTTTAAAGATGAGTTTCCCGAAGTCTATAGCCGGCATGAAGCGCTGGGAAAGGAAATTCACGAAAAGGTCGGACCGCTAGGGGAAAATTCTCGCTGGTTGATTAAAATTGCCATCTCCGCGGCCTGCAACCATAAACGTGCCCTGGCAACTCACATCAAAAAAGCACAAGCGGCCGGGGTGACTGATGCTGAAATTAAGCATACATTGCTGCTGTTGATACCGACCGTCGGGTTTCCGATGTTTATGAAGGCATACTCGGTGTTGGAGAGCGGCAAATAGCAGTGTTGATCCTTCCCCCTGATTGGATCTTATCCCGCTTATCGCCATTTTGCATGATGCGACGGGATCAATATGAAAAACGTGCATTGGGAACCTGATAAACTCTTAATTTATAACTAAGGAGAACGATTGATATGAAAAAAACAAACGTTTATTTAATCGGTTTACTATTGGTCGTGATGGTGTTTGGTAATACTTTTTCCATTTTTGCAGCCGAAGAAACCCCTTCGGTGATGTGCGATGAAGGTATTTTAAAAATTGGGGATACGGATGGTGATGTTCGGGAAAAATGCGGACACCCCAATCGCCAGTCGCTGAACGAGTGGGCATATGATGACGATCCGTCTTTCACCGTATATTTCGAGGACAAAAAGGTCGTACGTATCCTGGTAGATCGTTGAGGTTGTGGGTTTTTATGTGGTTGCTGATTTAATGGCAATGGCCTTGCATTTACGCAAGGCCATGGAGAACCGCGTGGATACCGATCATAATTTGGCATTTGGGGAATCGCTAGGCTCTATCGATTCAGCAATTTAAAATGGTCACACCGGTTAAACACAGTTTGGCCGGTATTGAATATGCAACCCTATGAGTAACAGCAAATTGACCTGACAAGCTCTGAAACGGAATGATTTAACAGGGCAGGCAGACTCACACAGAAAAACACGGACATCACCGGTAAGTCAATTGAGTAAGAATTCCACTCCGTACATCAAAGATTGGATCACCCGGTCCATCAAGTTTATTACCACCGATATCTGGCGCGTTCGGCTTGAAGATCTTCCCTTCGGCAAATCTTTTCTGATCAAACAACTCAGAGTTATTATTATCACCCTGCGTCGTTTTGACGAAGACAAATGTTTTTTGCGGGCTTCCTCACTGACATTTTACACACTGCTTTCCATCGTTCCGGTGGCGGCGATGTTGTTCGGGGTTGCCAAGGGATTTGGGTTTGAAAGGATGTTTAGAAAGGAGATTTTCGAAAGATTCCCGGGGGAAGCACAGCAGGAGGTGCTGACAAAGGTCATCGAGTTTGCCGAATCGATGCTTGAAGCCACCAAAGGAGGACTAATCGCCGGAATCGGCCTGATCGTGCTCTTCTGGTCCGTGATAAAAGTTCTCGGTTACATCGAAACCTCACTAAATGATATCTGGGAAATCGAGGAAAATAGGACCTGGGGCAGAAAATTCAGCGATTATCTTGCCGTCATGATTATTAGCCCGCTGCTGATTATTGTGTCCAGTAGCGCAACGGTGTTTATCACCAGCCAGATTACCCAGTTGACCAATCAAATTAAACTACTGGGAATGATTAGCCCGCTTATCTTCTTGAGTTTCAAATTGATCCCCTATGTGCTCATTTGGATCCTTTTTTCGGTTATTTACATCTTGATGCCCAATACCAAGGTAAATTTAAACGCCGGTATTGTGGCCGGTATTATTGCCGGAACCATTTTTCAGATTGTCCAATTGGGATATATCAGCTTTCAGGTAGGCACAGCGAAATATAACGCCATCTATGGAAGTTTTGCTGCATTGCCGCTGTTTTTAATGTGGGTACAGATAAGCTGGTGGGTGGTTCTTATAGGCGCCGAACTCTCCTTTGCCATCCAGAATGTTGGCACCTATGAATATGAACCCGATTCTTCAAAGGTGAGCCATGCCTTTAAAAAATTGCTCACGCTGCAGGTAGCCCACTTGCTGATAGGAAATTTTGCGAGATGTGAAACCCCTTTGACCGACTCGCAGATCTCAAAGCGCCTTGAAATGCCGATTCGGCTGCTGCACCAGATACTCTTCGGTCTTGTTGAAAGTGGGTTGTTTGTCGAAACCCGGACAGGGGATGAGAACACTTTCGGTTATCAACCAGCCTGCGACATTAACAAACTCACCATCAGCAGCATTCTGAAAGCCATCGAACATCATGGCGCTAAGAGAATCCCGATTGCCCAAACCGAGGAGTTAACGGCGCTTTCCGATTCATTGAAACAGTTTAGTCAAGAGATGGAAAATTCCCCGGCGAACAAACTGCTTAAGGATATATAATGTGGGTTAAGCCCGTTGACCCATTATGCCCGTTTAGCCGGTTATTTTTATCTCCGATCATACCGGTCGAACCACTTTTAAGGAGATTTGTCTTGCCCATTCCCGGAAACTTGCTCACAACCGCCATGGCGGTCATGCCGCATAAGGATGCAGCGGCAGCGCTTGAAGCCGCTTTGTCTATGGATATTCCTTTTTGGCCTCAGCTGCCGCGCTTAAGTTACTATGAAGATATGTATGTGCAGGCCTCAGAGCAGTTTTTGTTCAGTGCCCTGTCCGGCTATGACAGCACGGCAGCCCGGGATGACGTGGCGAAATTTTTTCCAGATATGCAGGGTCGATTAAGAAGTTTCTGAATAACGGCGGGGTGATTGTGTGGGGAATCGTGCCGACAAATTTCGAGCCATTTGAAGCCGAAAGCATTAACACCCTCAATTCGCAGCTGGAAAAAATCTGGTCCATTCTTGATAAAGAAGGCATCGACACAGAGTTTCTGCTGTCAAAAAGCTTGATTTCACCAGCTACGTGTTGTCTGGTCAATCCGGACGGCGAAAAAACAGTTGAAAAGGCTTTTGTGGTTGTCCGTGAAGTTTCCCGCAGGCTGCGCGAAAAATACAAGTTAGCTTGAAAGTATAGGAAACTGCATAAAATTGAAAATCTTTCACTTGACGAAGATGCCGCCTTACATTTGGTCAAACTACCCGATTATCATAAAGATCCATTTGACCGGATGATTTTATGCCAAGCCATCGTTCACGGGATGACTATCCTTACTCCTGATGAGGCAATTCGGAGATATCCGGCGCGAACTACCTGGTAGACCGGGTCTTAGAAATACACCTCTCAGCTATCCGTATTTTTTTATTGACACAGGCTCAGCTATCTGAGTATTTCTGTATTTTGTAGATCAGCTAATCCTGTTCCCACACTTACATTCATTAATCTATATTGAATTTATCTAACCGGGAACACCGTGAAAAGCGACACCTATCTCCTTCAAGAAGAACTCAATCCCAAAATCGAAAGGTAGACTTGAATCCGATTTCGACAGAAACCAGCTCTCAACTGGCGTATTTTAATCAGCATCGGCGATTTTAAATTATTGGTCTACACCAAAGACGAGACCGACAAGATTGAATTTGCATCGAAGATAAGTGCTATTCCGCTGCATTTTGTTTTTCATCCGGAGCACATGCCCGGGACATTGATCGAAGCGGCCAGCAGCCGTGGCATTCGTGGATTGATTGTGGAATGCGGCAACCATTATGCAACGCAAGCAGTTGAAACGGCACGACTGCATATATATAAATTCCTGATCCATCATCATCTTATTGATGAAGGCAATATGACGCAAGAGACGACACCGACGAGTATCACATTTTACGAAAGTATTCAGGCCATCAAGCCCCATGCCGGCTTCAGGTTCTCCATCAAGGATATAAAGACCGGAACAAAACTTTTAAAAGGCCAGAAGTTTGCCGCAGATGACCACGGCGATCATGTTGCACCCCAAGACTGTTATGTGGTGGTGCCGTCCCGGGTGGTGAAGGCGACGGACGCCGATGCAGGCTTTTTAGGCCGGCGGACCGTGTTGGCGGGTTCTGATTTACCCCAACTAAGGGGTTTCAACACCTTATGAGATCGTCCGGTGGTGACTTGGAGATGACGCTTCCAGATGAGTGAATGCCGACACTTAGTTTTTTTTGAGAAATATATTTTTTTCTTGACAATAACTATATGTAAGTTTTAAAGAAGATTTTAAGGTGCCATTTAGGCCTAATAGGGAATCCCGTCAAAATCGGGAGTGGTCCCGCCGCTGTAGCCCCGCCCTTTTCTGAAGTTAAAAGGGAACCCGATCAGCCCTGTGTGCCACTGTTTCGTTGTAACGAGATGGGAAGGTCGCTGAACGGGCGGGGGAGCCAGAAGACCTGCCTTGCCATTTTAGAGCTGGATTTCCGCGTGATTACGGAGCCGGCTGACAGATACTAAGGGTTAAGAAAACTGGGTGCAGCCCTTCAAGCAAATATGCTTGAAGGGCTTTTTTATTTGGGATTCCATAATTTATCTTGAAAGGAGGTGCAACGAAACATCAGCCAAAAAGAAGAAAAATTATTATTTGTGGATTCGACTATCTTAGAAGGGGGTGACGCCGAAAGCATAAGGACAGATGATCAAAAACCATTGGCTATTTTTAATTGGCCGAATTGGGCCACATTTTCTGGTTCAACTCACAAATGCAGTTCTTAAAGGGGGTCACATAGATGAAAAATAAATATATGATTTTTGTCATGGCGATTGTCGCTTCTATCTGTTTGTGGACAAATGTTTGGGCCGGCGGGCATGGAGACAAAGCGCCGAAAAAGGTAGGCATCTTGTTGGTGGCTTTTGGCTCCAGTGAACTCAGTGCCCAGGTGTCCTTTGAAAACATTGATAAAAAGGTCAAAGCCACTTATGCCGGCATACCTGTGCGTTGGGCCTATACCTCCACCATCATCCGTAAAAAACTGGCCAAGCAGGGGAAACATCTGGATTCACCTGAAGTCGCCCTTGCCAAAATGCAGGATGAAGGATTTACCCATGTTGCCGTCCAATCGTTGCACACCATCGGGGGGGAGGAATACCATGATTTACGACGTACGGTTGGTGCCTTCAAGATGATGGGCGGATTCAAACGGGTTGTATTAGGATATCCGCTGCTATCCACCCAAGAAGACATGCAGGGCGCGGTGGATGCGATTTTGACAACGATCCCTAAAGACCGCCAGAAAGGCGACGCGGTGGTGCTGATGGGTCACGGCACCCATCATCCGTCCAATGCGTTTTACGCAGCCCTCATGTTTCAACTCCAGCTCAAAGATCCCAATATCTTTGTGGGTACGGTTGAAGGCTACCCGGAAGTTGGCGACATCAAGGACCTGTTGCTCAAGAAGAAAATCAAAAAAGCCTATTTGATGCCGTTTATGTCCGTCGCCGGCGACCATGCCAAAAACGACATGGCCAGTGATGAAGACGATTCCTGGAAATCAATATTTTCCAAAGCCGGGATCCAATGCGTTCCGATTCTCAAAGGGACAGGTGAATATGATGTCTTCGTTGACATGTGGGTCGATCACCTGGGGGGGCCATTGAGCCATTTCGAGTAATTATTTAAGTGGTTCTTTGGCATTCAATGCCCAGTCGTAGGGAAAATAGCGCAACGTGCAGCTATTTGCGATTGCTTTTAGCTCTTCTGCTTTTTCAGGCGTCAGGTACAGCTCAATATAGCTTAAAAGACTGGACTTGCGATCGGGATATTTGGTGGTAAGCCATGACGTGAAATCTTTTTCGTACCAATCAAAAATCGAAGATAAGTAAATGATCTTTTCATCATGGTCAATTTTGTAGTTGCGCTCCTCAGTCAGAAAAAAACGTGTTTCAATATCAAGCTGTTGGTCGAGTATCTCACCGGAAAATGACTGACGCGGCAGACGCGGGCAGCCAATGGAAGCGCAATTTACCGCAAAATGAATCCTCGGGTCACCATATCGCTTGCGAATAATCTGGTTTTCCAGATAATAAAGGCTTGTCGTCTTGGTGCCGAATGTTTGTCGCTGGAAGAAAAAAAAGCCGCTTTTATTCGATAAAAAGAAAAAGATCCAAGGTTGTTCGACATCGAGTACACTTTCGATGGGATAGTAGGTCATCACCGTCTTCATCGCAGCAGCATTGTAGGCATTGATCCAATAGGCGAGTTTGTGATTCTCGTTCGGAAAAAGATCGGGGTGGCTGTCCGGACTGTAAGTTGTAATCAGATAGTAGTATTCTTCCAGATCCTCCAGATTCTGCTGCAGGGCGCTGTAGTTAACGAATCCGTGATCATCCACAAACTGCTGAAGCACCCGGTCGAAGCGCTCATTGGAAAAAATGGGCGGCTCCACCGGCTGTTTGACTTTGATTACCGGTTGTATAGTCGTACATCCGAACACTAAAAATCCCAGCAATAACAATATTAAACCGGAATGGTGAATTTTAATAATCTTATCTATCATGGCTTTCACTTTTAATACGTTACCGGGTTGAACCGGTTGTAATCATTTAGAAATGGATTCCTTGCTGAAACGGTGTAGATTGTTATAGGCACAAAAGGAAAAAATTCCTTCTTCTCCAGCTATTGCATAGCAGCATTGCCCTATTCTTTGCGGATCGAGGGTATCTGTTTCCATAAAAGATTTTGCAAAAAGCAACAAATGATCGGTACGCAGCATATTGTAGGGATTTGAACCAAAGATCGGTGCGGCCTTGGCGATCAATTTCCAGGCATTTGGATTGAACAGTTGTCGAAAGAAAAATTCTTTTTTTCCTGCAAACGTGGCCATAATTTTATTGCGAGGTTCGTTGCCAAAAAATGCAAGAGAATCTTCTTTGCTAATATACTTAAACAGTGGTTCAAGTTTTCCGTTTACCATAAACACCGGCGACATGGCGTTGCAATCCGGATGTCCGATATGCTCGGAGCGAAAGGTGTCCGCAGCGATTCCGGTTTCTGCCTCAATAAGTTTGAGAAGATCTTGCATACTGTATCCCTCATATTGCGGTAGCCAATGTCTTTGGCGATGGCGATTATCTCCGGCAATTCGTCGCGAAGGATAGGCTCTCCACCGCTGATCTGAATTGGGATAGGTGTTTCCGTTAGTTCCAGAAGCCGGTGTAGACGAGCGCGAATTTTGTCAATCGGAACATCCTCAGACGATTGATTCGCATCGGAATAACAAATTGGGCAGGCCATATTACAGCGGTTGGTCACCTCAACCATCGCCATCATGGGTTTGTGCCGACCGGCAGTAAACCGGCCAAATTGTTTTCGGGAAATATTTCGTTGCTGACAAGACATGGAATCCTTACGGTTAAACCAATAAAGACCGGTTAGAGAAAATTTCTTCAATTCTGTCGGATGTTGCAATGAGAGTCTTACTCAGACCTTAATCTCATTTTCAGATAAGTCAATTTAATTGCGGTTTCCATTGGCCTGTGGCGAGTACTGAAGATCGATAATTGAATTTGGGGATTCAAACCCTTGCCGCAGATAGGGTAAGGCCGTTATGATTGCTGCCGGTTTTGCGGCCTGTCCATCGTGCAACCTGGTTGACAGGCTTGAATCTTGTCTTTATCTTTTTGACTGTAAGGAATTATCCTCAGATCGGACTCCTAATCTTGAGAGGACCAATCTCCGGTACGATTGAAAAGAACCTAAGTGTCAAGTGCGTATTTGATTCAGCTGGCGGAAGCAATATTGATGGTCTCGTAAAAAGTCCGAAAAGAGCCGATTCTCAAAATTTACACATAATAATTTCGATAGGTTATGAGATCGAAATTTGATAATTTTGACTTTTTGCGAGATTGTCAATGTGAGGAGATAAAAATGACTGAGTCTATCACCAGTCCACAGAAGGACATGCTGGCCAAGGTGAGCGTGGATTCATCCGGGTCGGACGGCAGTATACTGGATTGCGGGACCGTTCCGCCCGGCGACCCTTGCGCTGTGGTAATTTTGGGGGCAACCGGCGATTTGACTGCCCGTAAATTAATTCCGTCTCTTTTTCACATGTACCGAAACGACCGTCTTCCAGAGGCATTTGCCATTATCGGATCCGGTCGAACGCAGCTCAATGATGAAGCGTTTCGAAACAAACTGGCCTCCGATATGGAATCGGCGGTCCTGGTCGACAGATCGGCCTGGACGGAATTTTCAAAATTAATTCACTATCAACCGGTTGGATATGAAGATCTGGAAACATTCAACACCCTGGCCCGGAAGCTAAAAGAACTCGACCATCAGCACCACACTTCGGGCAACCGACTTTTCTACCTGGCCCTGCCACCGAACCTGTATGCGCCTGTCGCCCAGATGACCGGTAAATCCGGTTTGGGGATTGAGAAAGCAAACGGCAACGGCTGGTCACGACTGGTGGTGGAGAAGCCTTTCGGTCGAGACCTGGACACCGCCATCGAATTGGACCGCAGCATCCATGAATATTTTAGTGAACATCAGGTTTTCAGGATCGACCATTACCTGGCCAAAGAGACCGTCCAGAACATTTTGATGTTCCGCTTTGCCAACTCTATATTCGAGCCGGTCTGGAATCGTCGTTATGTGGATCATGTGGAAATTACCGCTGTTGAAACCTTAGGCGTCGAACACCGGGCCGGCTATTATGAACAATCCGGCGTTTTGCGCGACATGTTTCAGAATCATATGATGCAGCTTCTGGCGTTGACAGCCATGGAGCCGCCCACGGCCTTCGAGGACGACCGGGTACGGGACGAACGGGTCAAGGTTTTCAGGGCCCTGCGGCCTTTTGAAGTCGACCGGCTTCAGGATCGACTTGTTCTGGGGCAATACGATGCCGGTACCATCGATGGTAAAAGAGTGCCGGCCTATCGTAATGAACCCGGTGTGAATCCGCAGTCGCTGACACCGACATTTGCACGCATGAAGGTATTCATAGACAACTGGCGCTGGCAGGGCGTGCCTTTCTATCTGACCTCCGGTAAACGTCTGGCACAAAAAGCGACGCAAATCAGCATTCAATTCAAACAGGTTCCGCATTCCATGTTTCGGAATGTGATCGGCCCGAATATTAGTGCCAACCATCTAATACTCGGTATCTATCCGGATGAGAAGATTACGCTGACATTTCAGACCAAACTTCCGGGTGCCCGGGTCTGCCTGAGAGCGGTGACGATGGACTTTCAATATTATCAGGGGAATCAACAACCGGTGCTGGATGCCTATGAAAAGGTGCTGCTTGACTGTATGCTCGGTGACCACATGCTTTTCTGGCGCCAGGACGCCGTGGAGCAGTGCTGGTCGTTTCTGACCCCGATTCTGGCCGAATGCGAAATGTGCGGCGACAGGGATTCCATGCTGA
>Ga0316194_10002379_pt1 | contig 13121 bp, 11 predicted proteins | sample CroRivsedime1_MG_FD_204936 | JGI IMG/M metagenome (GOLD analysis project Ga0316194, IMG submission 204936) | Coastal sediment microbial communities from Maine, United States - Cross River sediment 1 | ecosystem: Environmental > Aquatic > Marine > Coastal > Sediment | place: USA: Maine...
CCAGCTGGCGCATCTGGGTGTCGTCCAGCGACCCGGTCACCTCCTTGCGGTAGCGCGAGATAAACGGCACGGTGGCGCCTTCGTCCAGCAGCTGGATCGCGGCGTTAACCTGGTTCTCACGCACGGATAATTCTTCCGCAATGCGTTGGGGAATGCTTTTAATCATGGTGTTTTCTTATGCAGGTGGCTGGCTTGTTACAACACGGGAGTGCGATTATGCGCCAGCTTTTTTACTTTTGCGATATGGATATCAGGCGGGTTTTGTGCGGGGTGTGGGGCTGGGCTGGGGGCTTGGCTCTAGCCAGCGGGTCCGGGCGACAGCAGACTTTCCCGCCCGGGACCGCTAGATTGAGAAACACTTCCCTGGCCGGGACCGCCACGCCAGCTCCTAGTTGCGAAACTTCTTAACCGCGGCGAGCAGTTGCCGGCAGGTAATCTGGCCGATCAGCTTGCCGTCCTCCACCACCGGGCGCCGGCGTTTGTTTTTCAGCAGCATATCCTGGGCCACATCCACGATGTCCTCGTTGGGGTGTGCCACCACCAGATTATCGGTGGCCATGAATTCACTCACCTTGCCGATATTGGTGTTGTTGTAGATCGCCCCCAGAGCGGCGCGCAGGCAGTCGAGTTCCGACAGGATACCCACCAGGCTTTGCTCGTTATCTACCACGCAGACACCGGACACCTTGTTATCGATGATCACCTGCATGGCGTCCAGCAAGTTGTCTTCAGGCCGCACCCTGACCGGATTGGCCAGCATGTAGTCCCTCAAGTTGACTGATTTCAGCATAAATATCTCCTTTCCCCGGGGAGTGTTATGAAAGTATAGACCGTAAATAGGACATCAGCGCCTGGGGCAACGTACCTAGCAGTAATATTGCCACAATCAACAAACAGGCCAGGCTGCGCGCCAGCCAGTAGCCCCGTGCAGTTGGTTGCGGGTGATGCTGTTCTGGTTTGCGGCTCATGTGGTAAACCACGCGCAGGTAGTAGTAGATGCTGATACCACTGCCGACGATCAGGGCGCCCAGCAGTATCCAGTTATGACCACTGACCGCGGCACTGAAAATATAGAACTTGGCAATGAACCCGGCGGTCAGGGGTATGCCCGCCAGGGATAATAAGGCCACCATCATTAACCCCGCCAGCAGCGGCGCGTGCCAGAACAGTCCGTTGATATGATGCAGTTCCACGTTCTCGCGCTCCGCCTGCCGCGCGCTGATCAGCGTCAACAGGCCGAAGGCTGCCAGCGTGGTGACGGTATAAGCCACCAGGTAGAACGCGGCGGCCTCTATGCCCAGGGCGCGGCTGCCCGCGTCCAGGCTCACCATGAACACGATCAGCAGGTAGCCGATATGGGCAATGCTGGAGTAGGCCAGCATGCGCTTGATGTTGGTTTGCAACAGAGCCAGCAGGTTACCGGCGAGCATACTCAGAATTGCCATCAGGCCAACCAGCTCCACCAGTATGCGGTAGCGGAACAGGTCGGCTTCCAGGAACAGGCGCAATAGCACCAGTAGCACGGCCGCCTTGCCCACCGAGGCCAGGAAGCCGGTAACGGGTGCCGGTGCCCCGCTGTACACATCCGGTGTCCACAGGTGGAAGGGTACCGCGGATAGCTTGAAGGCCAGTCCGGCAAACGCCATGGCCGCGCCAATCATCACTACCGGGTCGGTCGCTGGCAATTGCGCCAGTCGCACCCCCAGTTCACCGAAGGCCAGGGTTCCGGTGCTGGCATACAGCAGGGCGAAACCGAACAGCATCATTGCCACTGCCGCGCCGGACAGCACCAGGTATTTAGTGGCTGCTTCCAGTGGCAGCAGCGACTTGTTGGGGTAGGCGATCAGCGCGTACAGGGCGATGGACAGCAGCTCCAGCCCCAACAGCAGCGAGGCCAGGTGGTTGGCACAGGCCAGCACGCAGGCGCCCAGGGTGCTCAGTATCAGCAGCAGAAAGTACTCCTCCGGCTCATCCCCGTGGCACTGGATGTAGTCCAGCGACAGCAGCACGGTTACCGCGCCGGCCAGTGAGAACAGGGCGCAGAACAGCAGGGCCAGGTGATCCACCAGCAGCAGCGGCGTGACCTGCAGCGGTGCCTGTGGCGCGGCATAAACGCAGGACAGCGCCGCCAGGGCGAGCCCCACTGCCGCCAGCGCTGCACTCAGGGTCACACTGCGCAGGAAGGCGATCTGCAGCATCAGCAGGGCGGCCGCCGCCGCCAGCACCAGCAGTGGCGACAGGGCGATGAAGTCGGCGGCGCTCATGGCATCACCCCGGCGACCAGGGTGGAACCCTGTAGCATGCCGTCCAAGCCATCGAGTACCGGCTGTGCCAGGTCCAGCACCGGCTGGGGATAAATACCCAGTCCTATCAGGGCCACTACCATGGCGCCCATAGCCAGCATTTCCCGCGCGTTAAAGTCATCCATGTGGCGCTGCTCGTCGGGCTTGCCCTGGAAGGCCTGCTGCATCATCCACAGGGCGTATACCGCCGCGGTGATCAGGCCCAGTGCGGCGATGGCGGTAAGCCAGGGCTGCACGGCGAACAGGCCGGCCAGCACCAGGAATTCAGCCACGAAGTTACCCAGCCCGGGCAGGCCCAGGGAGGCCACCGCGAAAAACATGGCGCAGGCACCCATGCGCGGTGCCTGGTGCCACAGGCCGCCCATGCGCCTCATGTCACGGGTGTGCAGGCGGTGTTGCAGGGCGCCGGCCATCATGAACAGGGCCGCAGTGCTAACCCCGTGTGCCACCATCTGCATCACCGCGCCCTGTAGTGCCAGGTTGTTCCAGGCGTACAGGCCAAGCAACACAAAGCCCATATGGCTGACACTGCTGTAGGCCACCAGTCGCTTGAAGTCGCTCTGGGCAAAGGCCAGCAGCGCGCCATAGATAACGCCGGCGGCACCCAGGCCCATGGCCACCGGTGCAAACTGCGCGGAAATATCGGGGAACAGCGGGATGCAGAAACGCAGCAGGCCGTAGGCGCCGGTTTTCAGCAGTATGCCCGCCAGCAATACGCTACCCGCGGTGGGCGCCTGGGTGTGTGCATCCGGCAACCAGGTGTGGAAAGGGAAGCCCGGGAGTTTGACGGTGAAGGCGAGGAAGAAGCCCAGCATCATCACCCAGGCACCGGCGCCCTGCAGCGGCAGGCCCAGCAGGTCGAAGTAGCTGAAGCTGAGCGCGCCATTGCTGGCTTGCCCCTGCCAGGCCAGCATCACGATAGCCAGCAGCATGAACAGGCCCGATACCTGGGTGAAGATGAAAAACTTCATCGCGGCGTAGGCGCGGTTTTCATGTCCCCACACGGCTATCAGCAGGTACATGGGAATCAGCATCACTTCCCAGAACAGGAAGAACAGGAACAGGTCCATGGCCAGGAACACACCGCATACACCGGCCAGGGTCCACAGCAGGTTGGCCTGGAACAGGCCTGGCTTGAAATCGATCTCCGACCAGGAGGAAACGATAGCCACCAGGCCCAGCAGCAGGGTCAGCAGCAACAGCAACAGGCTCAGTCCGTCCATCGCCAGTTCCAGGGCGATGCCGAAGCGCGGTATCCAGTCGATGCGCAGGTACAGTAGCCAGCTGCTGCCGTCTTCCGGGTTGGGCGTCAACTGCAGGCTGCCCTCGGGCAGGGCGGCAACCATGCCCAGCAGGTACAGCAGTGCTACGGCCACGGTGGCCAGTGACACCCAGCGCGACATATTGGGCGCAATGCGCTCCGCCAGCCAGGCCATCACGCCGCCCACCAGCAGCAGTCCCAGCAACACCAGCATGCTCATGCCGCGTTCCTCAACATGATGGCCAGCAGCAGCACCAGGCCGAATACCATGCTGGTGGCATACCAGCGCAGCTCGCCGGTTTGCAGCAGCAGCAGGGTGCGGTGGCTCCAGCGGCTTGCGGCCACCACGGCGTTGTATAACTGGTCTATCGGCTCGTTACGCCACCAGTGCGTCAGTGCGGTGAAGGGGCGCACCCACAGGGCATCGTACAGGCCGTCGACGCGCCAACCGCTGAACAGGAAATTTTTCAACCCAGCGCCCGCAGGCGATGTGACCAGGCTGTCGATGGAAACCTGCCTGCCCAGGAACAGCAGGTAGGCGATCAGCAGCCCCAACAGCGGGGTGCCGATACTGATGTACTCAATGGTATGCGAAATCTCACTGTGGCCACCCGCCGGAAAGACATCGGTGAGGGGCAGCACGAACCAGCCGCCGATAAGTGACAGCAGACACAACAGTGCCAGTGGGCCGCTCATCTTCCAGCCGGGCTGTCTGTCCGGCTCGGTCTGGGCCTCGCCAAAGAACACCACAAACACCAGGCGGAAACTGTAGATGCTGGTCAACAGCGCGCCCAGCAGTCCACCAGCCCACAGCCAGGGCCCGATACCCGGCTGTTCCCAGGCGGACAGCAGTATGGCGTCCTTGCTGTAAAAGCCAGAGGTGAAGGGCAGGGCGGCCAGCGCCGCCGAGCCGATCAGGAAGCTCCAGAACACCACCGGCAGCCGTGTGCGCAGCCCGCCCATGCGGAAAATGTTGTGCTCGTGGTGCAGGCAGTGGATCACCGCGCCGGCGGCGAGGAACAGCAGGGCCTTGAAAAAGGCGTGGGTCATCAGGTGGAAAATCCCGGAGGCAAAGGCGCCTACACCCAGTGCCAGGAACATGTAACCGATCTGGCTGATGGTGGAGTAGGCCAGGATGCGCTTGATATCGTGTTGTGCCAGGGCGGTGAAGGCCGCCAGTAGCAAGGTCGCCACGCCTATCCAGGCCACTGCCGTCAGCGTGGGGGGCGCCAGCAGGAACAGTTCGTAGTTGCGCGCGATCAGGTAGACCCCCGCGGTGACCATGGTGGCCGCGTGGATCAGCGCGCTGACCGGGGTGGGGCCGGCCATGGCGTCCGGCAACCAGGTGTGCAGCGGCAGCTGGGCGGATTTGCCCACCGCCCCACCCAGCAGCAGGGCGGTGGCGATAATCGGCAGGGTGTCGCCCACCTGCCATGTGGTGTTCGCGGCGGCCATCATTGGCTGGATATCCAGGGTGCCCAGGTGGGTGAACAGCAGTAATAGCCCAAGGACCATGGCGGTATCCCCCACCCGGGTGACCACGAACGCCTTGCGTGCCGCCAGCCCGTTGGCCGGGTCGCGGTACCAGAAGCCCACCAGCAGGTAAGAGCACAGGCCCACCCCTTCCCAGCCCAGGTATAGCAGCAACAGGTTGTCGGCCATGACCAACAGCAGCATGGCGGCGACAAACAGGTTCATGTAGGCGAAGTAGCGGCAGAAGGATTCGTCGTCCCACATGAATTCGATGGAGTACAGGTGAATCAGGAAGCCGACGCCGGTAATCACCGACATCATGACCACGGTCAGCCCGTCGATATAAAAGGCGATGCGCGGGGTGAAGTTATCTATCGCCATCCAGGTCCACAGGGTGACTTCCCGCACCTGCCCGTCCGCCAGGAAGCCCTGCGCCAACAAGGCCACCAGCAGTGCCGACAGGCCTACCGAACCCGCACCCAGCAGTGCCGCCACTGGCCGCGGCATGCGTCCGGTGCTCAGTATCAGCGCGGTGGCACTGAGCAGTGGCAGGCAGGGTATCAGCCAGATCGCCATATCAACCTCGCAGCCTCGTGACCTGGTCCATATCCAGGGTTTTGAAACGGCGCTGGATTTGCAGTACCAGTCCCAGCCCCACCGCCACCTCCGCGGCGGCCACCGACAGAATCAGCATGAAAATGATCTGCCCGTCCGGCTGGCCCCAGCGGGCGCCGGCCGCGACAAATGCCAGCGCCGACGCATTGAGCATCACCTCGAGCGACATCAGCATGAAAATAATATTGCGCCGCAGCATCAGCCCCAGCAGGCCACAGCTGAACAGCACCGCGGCCAGGATGAGGATGTGGTCCATGGGAATCTGCAGTCCCGCCATCAGCGCTGCTCCCGTCTGACGATGAACCGCCGGCCCAGGTGGTAGGCGCCTACCAGAGCCGCCAGCAACAGCATGGAGGCGATCTCCACTGCCAGCACGTAGGGGCCGAACAGGGCCATGCCCACCGCTTTGGGTGACACGGCAATACCGCTGGTGGTGCCGGCGCCGTGGCGCAGGGCCAGCATCAACTCCAGTAACAGCAGTCCCGCCATGAACCCGGGTACGATCCAGTTGCGCCCCGCCAGCCACTCCTGCTCCCGGGCGGTGCCGGATTCGCCCAGGTTCAGCATCATGATGACAAACACGAAGAGCACCATGATGGCCCCGGCGTAGATGACGATTTCCAGGGCCGCGGCGAAGGGCGCGCCCATCAGGAAGAACAGTACCGCCACCGCCAGCAGCGATACGATCAGGTAGATCAGTGCGTGGGTGGCGTTGGCGCGCGTGAGCGCCGCCACCGTGGCCATAACGGCGACCAGGGAGGCGATGTAGAACAGGCTTTCCATCATGGCAGCAAACTCTTCACGTCGATGGGCTGGGCCTCGTTTTGCGCCTCGCCCTTGTCCTTGCCGGTGATTGCCAGCCCGGACACGCGGTAAAAGTTATAGTCGTGGTACTTGCCGGTACCCTGTATCTGCAGGTGCTCTTTTTCATAGATCATATTGCTGCGATCGTATTCGCACATCTCGAAATCGGGTGTCAGCTGAATGGCGTTGGTGGGGCAGGCCTCCTCGCACATGCCGCACATGATGCAGCGGGAGAAGTTGATGCGGAAAAACTCCGGGTACCAGCGCCCATCCTCCTTAACCCCCTGCTGCAGGGCAATACAGTCAACCGGGCAGGCCACCGCGCACAGGTTGCAGGCAACGCAGCGCTCCTCACCGTCGGGATCATTGGTGAGCACAATGCGGCCGCGGTAGCGCGGCGCCAGGTAGGGCATCTGCTCCGGGTACTGCACCGTCTCGGCTTTGGTAAAGCTATGCTGCAGTATGGTCCAGAGGGTTTGCAGTTGGCTGCGCAGCGCGTTCAGCATCTCTTCAGCCCTCCAGCCACAGCGCCACGGCGCCGGTCACAATCAGGTTCAACAAGGTCAATGGCAGCATTACTTTCCAACCCAGGGACATCAGCTGGTCGTAACGCGGCCGCGGAATGGCGGCGCGCAGCAGGATGAAGAACATGATCAGTGCGAACACCTTGATGCAGAACCACAGTAGCGGCGGCAGCCAGGGGCCAAGCCAGCCGCCGAAGAACAGGGTAGCGATCATGCAGGAAATCAGGATCAGCCCCAGGTATTCTCCCAGCATGAACATGGCGAACTTCATCCCGCCGTACTCGGTGTGGAATCCGGCGGTGAGCTCGTGTTCCGCCTCCGGCAGGTCGAAGGGCAGGCGGTGGCTCTCGGCGATGCCGGCAATGAGGAAGGTGAACAGGCCCAGTGCCTGGGGAATGCAAAACCACATGTCGCGCTGCGCTTCCACGATGGCGCGCAGACTGAAACTGCCGGTGAGCATCACCACGCCCATCAGCGACAGGCCCATGAACACTTCGTAGCTGACCATCTGTGCGGCGCTGCGCAGGCCACCCAGCAGGGCGTATTTGTTGTTGGAGGCCAGCCCCCCCAACAGCACGCTGTATACCGCCAGGGAGGTCATCCCCAGGAAGAACAGCAGGCCGATATTGACGTCCAGCACATACAGGTCAGGGCTGAACGGCACCACCGCGAAACCCAGCAGCATGGCGACCACGATAGCGGTGGGCGCGAAGATGAACACCGCCCGGTCGGCAAAGGGTGGTACCCAGTCATCCTTGGTCAGCAGCTTCAACATATCCGCTGCCACCTGGAGAATGCCAAATGGCCCCAGTCGATTGGGACCATAGCGGTCCTGCCAGATGCCCAGCATGCGGCGCTCGAACCAGGTGAGAACGGCGGCCCCGCCCACCGCTGCAACAATGATAAACAGGCCGAAGCTGATGGCGCCCAGTTCAGTCATGAGTACCCCCGGAAGCAGCATCACTGCCGATCAGCTGCGGTGTGCGCCGCTGCCAGTCCTGCGCACGGCGCAGGCTGGCCCGGGCCAGGGCTTCCAGGTTGCCGCAGCCGCTGTGGCCGCTGCTGAAACCGGCACAACCGGCGGCCATGGTATCGTTGATGCGCACCTCCAGCCGCGCCAGCTGGTCGCCCACTTCCACCCCGTCGCCTTCGCTGACCCCAAGGGCTGCCGCATCCGCGGCGCGCAGCTCGATAAAGCCCGGCTGCACCAGTTCGGCGATGCCGGGGCTCAGGGCGCTGAGTTCATCGCTGCCGAAAATACGCTGGCGCGGCACCAGTTGCCAGCTGCCGCTTGTGGCCTGGAAGGGCTCTGCTGTCGCGACAGGCCCGGTCCCGCTAGAGCCCGGGTGCAGCAGCCGTACCCCGGCAGTGCCGCCCTTTAGATGACCGCCGACCTCGGCCTGGAATTTGTGCAGGGACTGGTTGGAATTCCAGCCCGGGGACCAGACGTAAGGCAGCAGGGAGCCGGGCTGTGCGCGGTTGAGTCCCTCCATGGTAAAGGCCAGGGCCGATTCCTCGTCCGGCGGTTGCTTGGGTTCGTGCACCGATACATCCGCAAGCATGGCGGTGCGCCCGCTGTAACGGTGGGTCTGGCGCGGCACCTTGACGCCGACATTGCGGAACAGGTGGTCCGGTGCCGCCGCGGTGATACCGGCCAGGGCGGGTATGGCATCCGCGCAGGCCCGGGTAATGTCATCGAAATGCTGCAGCGCCAGTGCCTCGGGATGTTCCAGATCGTGCAGGCAGGCCAGTAACCAGCTCCAGGCAGGGCGTCGCTCCGCTGCCGGGAGGAAGACCTGGAAGTGCCTTTGGGCGCGCCCCTCCAGGCTGACCAGGGTGCCCTCGCTCTCCGCAAAACTCGCGGCGGGCAGCACCAGGTTGGCGGCGGAGGTGGTGGTGTTGTCCATGCCGTCCAGCACTATCACCTGTTTAAATGCGCCCAGCAGCGCGTCGATCTGCGCCTGGCTGCCGCGGCGGGAGAGATCATTTTCCAGCACCACCAGGGTATCCAGTTCACCGCTGGCGGCGCGCTGTTGCAACTGGTTCAGGTCCGGCGCATCGGACCCGCACAGCAGCGCCTGTCCCAGGCTGTTGGCCTCGGGTACGGCCAGGCATAACATGGCCTGCTTGCCGCCGGCGCACAGTGCCTCGGCCACGCTGGCGGCCGCGCGCATAACCGCGGCGCTGCCGCAGGCGGTGCCGGAAACGATTAACGGTCGCTGGGCGCCTGACAGCGCGCTGCCGATTTCCTGCGCCAGCTGGTGTAGTTCAGGCGCGATAGTCGCCCCGGCGTCGCCGGCGATAATGCCCGCCACGGCCTGCCCCAGGCAGGCGATGTCCTGGGGCGCCAGGCTGCGGCGCCCGGCCGCCACGTCATCCAGGCGCGTGTCTGCGACGCTTGCGATATACAGGGGGCTGCGCTGGTCCTGGGCCAGGTTGCGAATGGCGGCGTCCTGCCAGGTTTCCAGGCGCAAACCGGCGGCCATCTCGTAGGCCTTGTTGCGCACACTCTGGCGCAGGGCCAGGGCGATGCGCGGCGCGGTGTTGGTCACGTCTTCCCCGAGTATCAGCACCGCGTCGGCAGATTCTATACTGCGTATATCGGGGGTGACAGCCGCGCTTTGCTGTTGCAGCGCCAGGGCCGTGTTGACCAATGGCTGCTCTGCATTCGCGAAACCCGGCGCGAAGTTGTCTGCGCCCACCAGTGTGCGCAGCAGGAAATTCGCTTCCAGCGAGGCCCGGGGGGAGCCGATGCCCGCCAGTTTGCCCCCGGTGCACAGCTGCTGCAGGTGTTGCAGGGCATGGTAATGGCTCAGCGCATCGAAGCGGCCATCGGCCTGGCGCAGCCCCGGGTATTCCAGGCGCTGCTCGCTGTTTACGAAGCCGGCGCCAAAGCGGCCGCGATCACACAGGAAATAGCCGTTGACCTCGGCGTTGAAGCGGTTGTGGATGCGCTTCAGCCGTCCGTAGCGTTCCCCCGCCAGGGTGTTGCAGCCCACCGCGCAACCGGTGCAGACCGAGGGCGCCGACTGCAGGTCCCATTTGCGGGTGTAGTCGTGCACCAGGGTCTTGTCGGTAAACACCCCGGTGGGGCATACCTCCACCAGGTTGCCGGCGAATTCACTCTGCAGTACGCCCTCCTGGTGGCGGCCGAAGTACACGTGGTCGTGGGCGGCCATGGCGGCCAGGTCGGTGCCACCGGCGTAATCGCGATAATAGCGGGTGCAGCGGTAGCAGGTGATGCAACGGTTCATCTCATGGTGAATCAGCGGGCCCAGGTACTGGTTGCGGTGGGTATTCTTGCGCCCGCGGTAGTGGCGGTCGCGGTGGCCCACCATCACGGTCATATCCTGCAGGTGGCATTCACCGCCCTCGGCGCACACCGGGCAATCGTGGGGGTGGTTCAGCATCAGCGATTCCACGATGGCTTGGCGAAACTGGGTGGCCTTGTCGCCGCCCAGGGAAAAAATGGCGCCGTCGGTGACCGGCGTCATGCAGCCCATGACGATACGGCCGCGTCCGGCCTGCTCGGATTCTTCGTCCAGGTACTGCACTACCGCGCACTGGCGGCAGGCTCCAATGGAACCCATGGCCGGATGCCAGCAGAAGTAGGGCAGGTTCAGACCGAGGCCCAGGGTGGCTTCCAACAGGTTCTTGCCCGCTTCCACCTCGTAGTCCACGCCGTCGATTTTGATCACCGGCATCAGGCAGCCCCCCCGTCGCAGTAGGGACAGCCGCCGCCATTGAGGTGACGCTCGAAATCCTCGCGGAAGTACTTCAGCGCGCTTTGCAGTGGTTCCATGGCACCGGGCGCCAGGGCGCAGTGGGTGTTGCCCATGGCACCGATGTAGACTACCTGACGGGCCAGGGTGTCCATGTCCTCGGGCAGGCCGCGGCCGCCTTCAATATCGTCCAGCACCTGGGCAGACCAGGGCAGGCCGTCGCGGCAGGGAGTGCAGAAGCCGCAGGATTCCCTGGCGAAGAACTCCATCAGGTTTTTCACAAAGCCCACCGGACAGGTTTTATCGTCCAGGATGATCATGGTCCCGGTACCCATGCGCGAACCTGCCTTGCCGATGGTGTCATAGTCCATCGCCAGATCCAGGTGCTGCGTGGTGAGGAAATCCGTGGAGCCGCCCCCGGGCAGGAAACCGCGCAGTTGGTAGCCGTCAGCCATGCCCCCCGCGTACTCCTCGATGATCTCGCGCACCGGGGTACCCATGGGCAGTTCCCAGCAACCGGGGTTTTTCACCCGCCCGCTGACCCCGTACATCTTGGTGCCGGCGTCGTCGGTAAGGCCCAGTGACTGGAACCAGTCGGCACCGCGCTCGATGATATGGTGCACGTTGCACAGGGTTTCCACGTTGTTGACGATGGTGGGCCGGCCCCACAATCCGCTGACCTGGGGGAAGGGCGGTTTTGCCCGGGGGTTGGCGCGCTTGCCTTCCAGGGAGGAAATCAACGCGGTCTCCTCGCCGCAGATATAGCGCCCGGCACTGGCGTGCACGTGCATTTCCAGGCTGTAGTCCGTGCCCAGGATGTTGTTGCCCAGGTAACCCTTCTCCTGGCAGGCGGCAATCGCCTCGCGCAATAGTTGCGCCGCCTTGTGGTACTCCGCGCGGATAAAGATATAGGCCACGTCTGCCTGGATGGTGTAAGCAGACAGGATCATGCCCTCGATCAACTGGTGCGGGTCGCACTCCAGCAGCAGGCGGTCCTTGAAAGTGCCGGGTTCCATCTCGTCGGCATTGCAGATCAGGTACTTGTGCCCCGGGCTGTCATCCATGGGCACGAAGCTCCACTTCATGCCGGTGGGGAAACCGGCGCCGCCGCGGCCGCGCAGGTTGGAGTCCTTGAGTATCTGCAGGCAGTCCGCCGGCGACAGCCTGCCCATGGCGCTGCGCAAACCCTGGTAGCCGCCGTTGGCCTCGTAGGCGCCCAGATCCGTGGGCCTGCGATCCTCGCGCACATTGCGGGTCAGGGGCCGGTCCTGGCGGGGCAGCTCCAGGCTCATGTTTCGCCCTCCCCAAAGAGCCGGTTCAGCGCCTGTTCGGTCAGGTCCTCGTGCAATTCCTCACCCACCAGCATGACCGGGGCCTTGTCGCAGGCGCCCAGGCAGGTGACCGGTAACAGGGTATAGCGGTTGTCGGCGGTGGTTTCGCCCAGCGTGATACCCAGCTGGCTGCTGATCTTCGCCTGTAGCCGGTCACAGCCCTTGATCCAGCAGCTGATGCTGTTACACAGCAGTATTACCTGCTCGCCCACCGGGCGGCGGTAGATCAGGTTGTAAAAGGTGGCCACGCCGTCCAGTTCCTCGGCGGACATCTCCAGATGCCGGGCGATTGCCTGCAGGCTCTCATCCGACACCCAGCCGCGATGGGCCTGGACGATTTTAAGTGCGTCGATAGCTACCGCCGCGCGGTAGGGTACATGGGCGATCTCGGCATCTATAGCGGCGAGTTCCTGTGCGCTCAGTACCGGGATCAGGGAGGCTGCCTCGCGTTCACTCATCGGTCTACATCCGCCATGACAAAGTCAATGGACGCGATGATCGCGATCAGGTCCGGGATCAGCAGACCGCGGCTGATCAGGGGTATTTGCTGCAGCGCGGGAAAGGAGGGGGTGCGAATCCGGGTGCGGTAAGAGGTGGTGCCCCCGTCCGATACCAGGTGGTAGTTGTTGATGCCCTTGGTCGCCTCGATGGGAAAGGAGGCCTCGCCGGCGGGCATCACCGGCCCCCAGCTGACGTTGAGAAAATGGTGGATCAGGGTTTCGATGTCCTGCAGGGTGCGTTCCTTGGGTGGCGGTGTGGTTAGCTTGTGCGCGCTCTTGTAGGGCCCCTGGGGCATATTGTCCAGGCACTGGCGGATGATGCGCAGGCTCTGGCGGATTTCTTCCACGCGCACTACCGCGCGGTCATAGCTGTCGCCCTTATGGCCCACCGGGACCTCAAACTCGAACTGGTCGTAGCCGCCGTAGGGGCGGTCCCGGCGCAGGTCGAAATCCATTCCCGTGGCGCGCAGTGACGGCCCGGTGATGCCCCACTCCAGTGCTTCTCCTGTGCTGTAGCTGCCGATGTCCACGGTGCGCTGCTTGAGGATGCTGTTGTCCATCGCCATCTTCTGGTAGTGATCCAGACGC
>Ga0316194_10002380_pt1 | contig 13121 bp, 10 predicted proteins | sample CroRivsedime1_MG_FD_204936 | JGI IMG/M metagenome (GOLD analysis project Ga0316194, IMG submission 204936) | Coastal sediment microbial communities from Maine, United States - Cross River sediment 1 | ecosystem: Environmental > Aquatic > Marine > Coastal > Sediment | place: USA: Maine...
AAAGGGTGTACTGGGTGAGAAGCTGGAGAGCGAAGGCGCGCGCGTGATACTGCCCGAAAAGGCGTCGGGGCGCTTAGGCAAGTTGCGGGCGCTAAAGCGGCTGATCGCGACCGAACAGCCCGATCTGCTCCACAGTCATGGCACGACGGCGCTGCTTAATGTAGGGCCGGCCTGCCTGACCGGCACACGCGTTCCCTTGATCCATACCTACCATTTCGGCAACTACCCACATATCCCCAAATCGTACTTATGGAGCGAGCGGGTTTTCTCCCGCCTCGCGTGCCGTTGCGTCGCTGTGTCGGAAAGTCAGAAAGCGTCGGTCGTGGAGCATCTGTATATTCGGGAGGACAAGGTCGACGTAGTGTTCAACGGCGTTCCGGAAAACGCCTGTCGTGGCGACGAGGCATCGCGCGCGCAGGCGCGCAGCGAGCTTGGTTACGGTGAAAATAATATTGTCGTTGGCTGTATCGCGGTGTTGTCTCAGCAGAAAGGTGTGAATTATCTGCTGGAGAGCGCCCGCGAGTTGCTTGAACGCGATCCCCGGTTGCGATTTGTTATTGTCGGTGGTGGCCGTCTCGAACAGGAACTGCGTGAACAGTGCAACCAGTATGGCCTGGACGGAAAGGTTCAGTTTACCGGCTGGCGTTCCGATGCATTGAGACTGCTGGGCGCGCTGGATATATTTATTTTGCCGTCACTTTGGGAGGGGCTACCTATGGTGCTGCTGGAAGCGATGGCTACCGAGTTGCCCATTGTCGTAACAGACGTGGCGGATAACCGTAACATAATTGAAAACGGAGTTTCCGGTCTGGTGATCCCGCCAAAAGACCCGGCGGCTATCAGCAAAGCTCTCCGGCGAATGGCAGGCGACATGATGACAGCGAGGGAGATGGGCCGGGCCGCCTACGAGAGGTATCGGGCGCGCTATTCCGATGCTGTTATGGTCGAGCAGTATCAGTCACTTTACGAGGCGGGCATTAACCGCTGAGAAAACGAATTCTTTAAATATACATCAGGTGTAATTATGTCAGGCAAATTAAAGGTTGCGCTGTTTGGCGCCGGCAAGATGGGTATGCATCACATCAAGGCGATTGAGCTCCAGGAAAATGCCGAGCTGGTCGCGGTGGCAGATCCCGCTATGGACGTCGATGGCGTCGGTGAACAGCTTTCACCAAAAGTGCAGCGATTCAAGGATGTTGATGAATTGCTTGCCAAGGTTAAACCGGACGTCGTGCATATTGTGACGCCGCCACATACCCATGCCCCATTGGCGAAGAAGGCACTGAAGGCCGGTGCTTGTATATATGTCGAAAAGCCCTTTTCGCTGGACACTGCAGAAGCGGAGGAAGTTGTTGCGCTGGCGGAGGAAAAGGGGTTGAAAGTTTGTCCCGCGCACCAGGTGCTGTTTCAGGATTCCGGCACCCGCTACCGGAAGTACTTGCCGCTCATCAAGGAGGTTGTGCATGTAGAGAGTTATTTCTCATTCAAGACAGTGCGTAACGCAACGGACGGAAAGGGTGCAATTGCGCCGATCGACCAGTTGCTGGATATCCTGCCGCATCCGGTGTACCTGATGCTGAGCGCGTTTGAAGAGAACGGCCAGGCACCGGAGCTGGAAATGAAATCGGTTGAGGTCGACGCCGATGGTGAAGTGCATGCTATTTTCAAGGCCGGCAAAAAAACGGGGGTGCTGATCGTGACACTGCGCGGGCGTCCGATCGAGTCCTACCTGAAAATCAATGGCAGCAATGGCCAGATCGTAGCGGATTTCATTCTTACCGGTGTGCAGAAATTCCCCGGCCCCGGTGCTTCGGCAATATCGCTGGTTTACATCCCGTTCAGCAAGGCCTTCCAGTTGAGCTGGGGTACCATCGCGACGATCTTCAAAATGATTTTCAAGAAGCACAAGAGCTATGCCGGTCTGGCAGAGCTGATTGGCGCCTTTTACACCAGCATACAGACGGGCAGTCAGCCTCCGGTGCCGACGCGTTCATTGTTGGACACCGTGCGCATCTGTGACGAGATCGGCCGAAAACTTAAGAAGGCCGAGGCCGCGAAGGAGGTGCACGACGCTGGTGTGCTGTCAGAAAAGGAAGCTGTACTGGCGGCGCCTGATGTTGACAAGAGTACAGTGCTGGTTACCGGTGGTACCGGTTTTCTCGGCAAGGAGTTAATTACCGAGCTGAGAGAGCGTGCTTGGCCGGTACGCGTTATCGCGCGGCGCCTTCCGCCTTCCGGCAGCCGTGTCCCCGGTGTCGAATACGTGGAGGGTGATATCAGTGAGCCGCTGCCGGATGAGTACTTCGAAGGCGTCAGTAACGTTGCGCATCTGGCCGCGGAAACAGCGGGTGGACAGATAGCTCACGAACGTAATACGATTCAGGCAACGCAGAATATGCTGGACGCCGCGAAGAAGCATAGGATAGAACATTTCGTCAATATCAGCAGTATCGCCGTGTTGAAGCCGAGTTCGGAAGTTGGTGGTCCGCTAAGCGAACGTTCGCCGGTCGATATCGACAACATCGGTCGCGGTCCCTACGTCTGGGGCAAGGCTGCCGCCGAACGCCTGGTCGAGGAAGCGACCAAGTCGGGCGACTTGGGTGCCAAGACAATTCGCCTGGGGCCGCTGGTAGATTTCCGTAATTTCACGCCACCGGGCCGTCTCGGACGTGAAGTCGGTCCGCTCTTCGTTGCCATGGGGAACCCGTGGGACAAATTGAGTGTCTGCGATGTACGAACCGCCGCGAATGTCGTTCGCTACTACATCGAGCAGTTTGATGCGGCGCCGGAGATGCTTAACCTTGTCGAGGCAGAAGCGCCTTCACGTTCGGATCTCGCCAGGATGAACAAGGAGGTTCGGCCGGAGCTGACCAACTTCTGGTTATTCGACCCGATACTCAAGCTCATATCCTGGACTTTGAAGCTGATTTTGAAGATCATGAAGCCTGGGAAGGCACCGCTGGATGTTCATGCTGCCTTTACATCCGAAAAATATGATGCGACGCTAGCCGGCGAGATAATCACTAAGGCAAGGCAGTCTTAGCGGAAAAGACGGTCGAACCGATGAATCCGGGGCAAACTTTTAGATACCTGTTGCGCAGTCTGGCAAGCCAGCACGTCCAGGGTCGGAAAAAGAATATTCTTCTCAAAGCCACAGCACGTGGTGGATCGACGTGGGTAATGGAAATGATCGCATCGCAGCCGGGTTTTCGTTTCTATGACGAACCGTTCAATATTCGTCGCGACAACGTCAAAAAAGTCGGATTATTCCATGCGTGGGAAGAGTTGCAGCCGGATGCCTGTGACAATGAAAAGGTAATTGGTTTTCTTGAAGGGCTGAAGAGAAATCGGTACCGGTTCATGAATCCCGCACCGTTCCGGAAGTATTATCGCCCTGTCACCCGACGAATCGTGTTCAAGCTTCACGAGCTTGAACACATGATCGACGAAATAGCAGAGCGCTGCGGGTGTGATGTTCTGTACCTGATTCGTCACCCGATACCGAACTCCTTATCTCGCGCGGTGGTTCCGCGGTTGGAGTGTTTCCTGGAATCGAATTTCTACCGGGAGCGCTATCTCGGCGACCAGCGAATGAAGGAAATTGCCGAAGTGGCAAGGAAAGGAACCCGCTTACAGCAGTTCGTGGTTTCATGGTGTTTTGAAAACTATATTCCGCTCAAGGAAGTGGATCTCGACAAGTGGACGACGCTCAGCTACGAAGAGCTGTTGCTTAACTCGCGCAAGAGTTGTCAGTATCTGAGCGAGTCGCTTGACCTCGAAGATCAAGACAGATTGCTCAGGAGCGTCGGTGAGCCATCGACGAATATCACCATGTCCGGCCAGGAGACGATGGATATCATGAGCGATCCGGATGAAAAGAAACGCAAGAGACGGCTGGTTACTCGCTGGAAAACGCGAGTATCTGACGAAGAGGAGCGACTGGCAATGGAAGTTCTGCCTCTGTTTGACATCGATGCGTACACGTATGGTCGATTCATCCCGCACGCGAAATTCTTGCACTTTGACGATACAGCGGGAAAACTGGAGATGGATTGAGACGGGTGCCGAAGCAGCCGATTGAGGTATGGTATGGGTTTACTGATTAAGAGATTACTTGGTCTTGTCTGTCTATTGCAGCTCACGGCACCGGTAAATGCGGGGCCAACTGCGCAGGACGAGGGTTCCGTGACGAAAGAGAATCCAGTTGTCATTATTGGAGCGTCCTACGCCCAGTCCTGGGACATCAAGCGTATTGGAGGGCTTAAGGTTGTCAATGTCGGTATTGACGGCCAGCAGTCATTCGAGTTGCTGGAGCGCTTTCAGCACGATGTTGTCGACCGGAAACCACGCATGGTGGTGATCTGGGGATACATTAATGATATACACCGTAATCCGAAAAATGAGGTGGCAGCGACGATACAGCGCGCAAAAGAAAGCTTTGTGCGGATGGTGGAACTGGCTCAGGAAAACGGAATCACTCCGGTGCTCGTTACTGAAGTTACGATACGTCCCCCGGAAGGATGGACGGAAACCATTATGGGATGGATAGGAACTTTGCGTGGTAAATCGAGTTACCAGGACTACGTTAATCAGCATGTCCGACAGCTAAATGCATGGCTGCGAAGCTATGCGGAAAGCGAGGGTTTGCAGTTACTGGATTTCGAGCCCCTATTAGCAGACGCTGAGGGGCGGCGCCAGGCGAGCTTTGCCACGCCAGATGGTAGCCACATCAACAGCGCCGCCTATGAACGTCTGACCAGTTACACTGAATCACATTTTCGTTAATTTGTCGCGCTTAGGGTGGTTTTGTTAATAAATAAAACAAAGTTGATTCAGAGACTTGCGGTATTTTTGTTAAACTTCCATATTAATGTGGTGCACAATCCGGTACCGCTGGCGCGATTAAAACCGGCCTGAAGCAGCGACGGTACAATGTTCCGCTGTCTCTTCAGCAGCAGGACGTTAACGGGTGGATCGATTTCGGATGCTATAGTTATTAAAAATGCTTTTTTAGCCAGTGCTCAGACAAATCCATCATTTGCTCTTGCCATTCAGGCAGTGACAATATGTGATTCGCATCAGGAATTATGGCTGTCTCAAAGTGCGCGTCATATTGTTTGAGCTTATCCTTGTTCCATTGTACGAACTTTTCTTCATATTCCCAATCTAGCCGGTCAGATCCGCTAAAAATAAAAATAATGCGCCGACCTGACGATACCATCTCAAAGAATGCCCTGGCGAACAAGGGATTGGTGTTGTCTTTTTGCTCACACGCCTTTTCCCCATCGGAAAGCGCTGGATCAACATTTAGATTTAATTTTTTCTTGAATATTCGCCAGATGACACGATAATCACTCTGGAAGGTCAGCAGCTGCCACCATGACACTGGGTTCAGCAGCTTGCGGACATACCGACCTGCAAGACGATCCATCTGGCCTTCTGTCAGGTATTTGGACTTATCCAGATTCGAACCATCCAAAATGACAGGGATTCCCAGCCCCAGCAAGCCCTCTACACGTGCGTCCGATTTTGCTGTCAGCAATCCGGTGATGGCTCCACCACACAGCCCTGCCAAAATATATCTGTCAAGGCCACAGGCACTACTCAGCCACTGCATGGCAGACCTCGTGTCTTCAACGTATCGTCCTATCTGGATGCTGCCGTACAAATCTGCAAGAAAATCTTCCTCTATTTCCCCCTCCGCGTCACCCAAGCCGCAAAAGTCAAACCGAAACACAGTAAACCCTAACTGTACAAATTTCTCGGCCCATTTATTATACAGGCGATGCGGTGCGACCCTCATCTTTACTCCCGGTGACAACAACAGAATACCTATATCCTTACGCGTTTCTGCAGCCGGCTCATGCAGAATCCCGTACAGCATTAACCCATCCTTGTTGGGAAAACGAACCGGTGCAATGGTCGTCATATCAGATTTTCCAGCCATTCGAGCGTTGCATCGAACAGATTGGGCGCCTTTCCGTAGAATCTTTTAATCTCTCTCCAGAAAGGCTCTTCGACCACACAACGCAAATCGGCCCCCAGCAGTTGACTTATTTCCTGGAATTCTTTCTTTGGCCTATCAGTACGACCAATCTGCACTATCAGGCCTGGCCTTCCAGCAGACAGATCGGAATCAAGTAACTGAATTCCCGCTATCTGTTCATACACCGGGTAGCTGAGGTCGTAACCATCAACATTCACTATCTCACCGTTACGAAGTTTTTCGACCAACTGATCGCGGTTCACACGTACCTCGCCGTATACCGCAAGCTGCGTTGTGAGATTCGAGCGAAGAAATTCCTGGATAAAGCGCTCACCATCAACTACTGGGTCCCAAAGAATCAATGGCCCGTTTTTTCCAAGTCTGTCAGCCGCCATTAGTGCCAGCGTGGCTCCAAGGCGCAATCCTAGAAACCCTACTTCGCTGACACTCGGAGAATACTCTTTCACAAGCATCACCGCGCGATCGATATCCTGTAACTGAACCGCCAGTGTGCTTTGAGAAAAATCACCTTCCGAATCGCCATAGCCGGTATGGTCAAAACGTAATACGAAAAAACCCCTCGATGCAAGTTCTCGCGCAAAACTCACATATACCCTGTGAGCCCAGAGCTTCTCTTCTCCAAAAGGATGGCAGAATACGAAAGCGCGTTTGACTTCATCTTCTTCAGGTATATGCATGACGCCGAAGAGACGGTGATCCTCGCGTTCAAAAAACAGTGGCCTTTCATTCATGTATCAAGAGGCCCGTTTTGATGGTGTCCAGATTTCCTGGCGAACACCCGAGAAGTAACGAACCCAGGCAAACAGGATGGCGGTGTTCACCACCGTAAAATACAGGGCTATTTTTCCAGGCAAACTTCCAACCACAGGCTGAGCCTGGAGATATCCAAGAGTCGCCAGCAGGTAAAATCCTCCCTGCAAACAGAGAAAAACAAGATAACCAGTTTGACTAACGAGGAAAAAATTGAAACCCAGAAGTCCGAGCAGAAAAAACGGTACCCACCACCGCATCAGTTTATGAGACAGCAGGAAGAACGAGAACATCGGATAACGGAAAGGATTCAATAAACGCTTTTTTTCGAACAAGGCTGTCATACCCCTGATGAGCGTCCGCACTTTTCGCTGGAACTCGTCTTTTGTGGACGCAACTGCGGTCATATGGCCAAATGCCGAAGATGTCGAGATGGCTCGGTAGCCTTTTTCCACAGTATTCAGCACGGATAGAAAATCCGGAGCCCCTCCCTCAAGAAACGATTTTACCAAGTGTTTTCGCTGCGCATAAAATGAACCACTCGCACCCACTATTGAGCCTATTCGCGACTCCTGGTTGCGTAAATAAAGCTCATATTTCCCGTACAGACTTTCTCCACCACCTTCCTTAATGAGATCTTCACCGGATACACAACCGATACTGCTTTCTGCGAATGGTTGAGCAATTTCCCACAATGCCTGTTCGTCAAGAATGATTGAAGCATCTGAAAAAACAATGATCTCGCCTCTGGCTTTTTCCAGCCCCATATTCAGTGCATTGGCTTTGCCTTTACGCTCTTTAAGATTCAGAAAGATGAGTCGGTCATCATTGCAGAATGTCTGCACAACCTCAGCCGTGTTATCCACTGAGCCATCCGAAATCACCACGATTTCGAGTTCACCTGGATAGTACAGCGAAAGCGTGTTCCGCAGCTTTTCCGCGATAACTTCGCCTTCATTGTGCGCTGGAATTATGACCGATAATGACGGTGCTTCGTTTTCAGTGTAGAGTGCATTTTCTCTGTCGAGCAGCACATCTTTCAGCCACCCCAAAAGCATCAAAACGAGGGGATAACCAAAATAGGCATAGACAATGCCAAGAAGACAAATCCAGAAAAACGCTTCCATAGGTATTTATACTAGGAATCCAAGTAGAACATTGGGCTGATCTTGCTTTAATAGCGGCAGACAATCCCCTCAATTTACGCTATTTTTTGAATTCGTGCTATCATCAACAAACTTCAGCGCAGCGGAATTATATTCATAACCGTATGATAAATCAATATTTTTATTTACCGCTCAGACTTCGAACGGAGAAGGGCAGCATAAAAGATAGCTGTCGCCGGTATAAAACTGAAGTAGCCCCGGCTGTCTCGGTTTTCTGAAAGAGATTCGGACAGCACCTCGTGGCGGAACAGACTAGCACAGCGGGCATCCAGCTTTTCGAAAACAACCCTCAAAACCAGGGGGCATGGAACCGATTTTTGCAACATGGCAAAAATGCAAATTTCTACCAGCTTTTCGAATGGAAAACCGTCAACGAACAGGAATTCGGGCATAAGACGTTTTACCTGGCATCCACGGAAGACAATACGATAAACGGTGTATTTCCCCTCGTACTCATTCGCAGCCACATCTTTGGGCACATACTCTGTTCCATGCCGTTCGTCAATTTTGGTGGCCCATCCGCAGACAATGAATTCACAGAACAATCGCTGGTTGAACGCGCCTGCAGTATTGCCCGCGAGGAAAGCGCTGATTATCTCGAGATCCGGGGTCTGCACATCTGCAGTGGTGATTTACCCAGTTCGGAACACAAGATCTCCTTGACTCTGTCACTTGCTGATGATCCTGACGAGTTATGGAATGCCTTTAAATCAAAACATCGCACCAATATTCGTCGAGTCTACAAGAACCATGTTCGCGTCAAATCCGGGCAAGTGGAACTACTCGATACATTCTATGACCTGATGTGTCATTCCTGGCGCTCTCTGGGTACCCCTATTTATCGAAAAAGCTATTTCCAATCGATACTTGATACTTTCGGAGACAAGATTCGAATATTTGTCGCCTATCAGGGGGACACCCCAGTCGCCACAGCATTTAACGGGCACTTTAATGCAACTGTCGAAGGTATGTGGGCCGGTGGTCTCCCGGAGGCCCGAAAACTGCAGGTCAACTACGTGCTCTACTGGGAGATGATCAAGGATGCCTGTGAACGAGGCTTTTCTTCCTATCACCTCGGCCGCTCCACCGTGGAAACCGGCGGTGAATCCTTCAAGAAAAAATGGAATGCCGAATCCAGGCAATTGTACTGGCAGTACTTCATGCCAGATAACACGGAGATACCGCAGCTGAATACCAACAATCCGAGGTACCAGATCGCTATCAACTTTTGGCGAAAGCTGCCCTTGGGTGTTACCCGTTTCCTTGGTCCCCTTTTATCCAGAAGCATTCCCTGAAGGTTTTTCTTGTTACGAACGCTCGCACCTTCCGGATCTCCGATAAGACTGTCAGAACTCACAACCTGGCTGTCAACCCTTGCGGGCGGCCAGGACAAAAGCGAGGAATTGCTGGAAGCAGTCCGTAACACCTTCGGCGTAAAACACTGCCTGTTTTTTTCAACCGGGCGTGCCGCAATGTGTTTTCTCTTCCAGCGTTTGCACAAGTTCTGTAGCAACGTTCATCGCGATGAAGTTGTAGTCCCTGGTTATACCTGCTACTCGGTGGCCAGCTCTGTGATCATGGCCGGCCTGAAGATACGCGTCTGCGATATAGACCCCGTCACGCTGTCCTATGATCTGGAGCAGCTCGCATCAGTAGACTTCTCTCGCGTATTATGTGTAGTAACAGCCAATCTATACGGACTGCCGGACGAACTTGAGAAGATCGAGCAGCTTACCAATGAAAATAAGGTGTACCTTGTCGATGATGCTGCACAGAGCCTGGGGGCAATGGTCGCCGGGCGACCAAGTGGAACCTTCGGCATTGCCGGCTTGTACAGCCTGGATAAAGGGAAAAACATTACCTCGCTCCAGGGTGGCATGATCGTTACCAATAACGATGCTCTGGCCAGGGAAATGCTGTTAGAGTTTCATTCACTAGGGGAAAACTCGCGTTCCGATAACGTCAAAGAATACTTTAAAGTCCTGGTATATTTCTTCTTTCTGTATCCGGCAACATATTGGATACCTTCCCGGCTTCCATTTCTAAATCTCGGAGACACACGCTATGAGGACGATTACCCCATACACAAATATCCGGCGGCGCTATCACCCATTGCGCTGGCCCAGTTAGAACGTTACCGGTTAATTACCACGCAACGTGTGCAGGCCGCTCGCTGGTACCAGCAGTTACTTCCAGAGCATCCGCTTATTCGTCCTATTCTGCCCGTAATCAATACACAACCAGCCTGGTTACGTTTTCCCCTGCGCATCACCGGACGCCGTGCGCGCGCGCAATTCCTGCATCTGAATGGAGAAATGGGTTGCACGGGCTCATATCCGAAATCTATTTCCGAGATTCCCGAAATCAGCAACCATCTTGTTGTACAGAATCAGCAGTGTGAGGCATCGGCGAGAATAGCTCGGGAAATTGTCACTCTACCGACCCATGCGTTCGTACGCGAAAAAGATGTCAACGCCATTAGCCATTCACTTCAGATGATTCTTTCTAACCCGAATTATTCACCAAGCGGGCTATCCACTTAACACAAGCACCTAGAACATGTAGCGCAATGAACCATGGGGTGCCTGAGGGCCCAATTGTCGCAGCCGACGAATTGCCTACATTTCCTGACGCTTTATGCAGCAGGCCGCGGTGGTCACTTCAGTTTCCTGCCACCAAATTATCAACAAGTAGAACATATCCTGAGCAAGGTCATCTAACCCCTCTATCAGGTTCGTGCACCCGCTTGCGACAACTCCTGAGCACCCACTGGCTGGGGAGGAATACAAATACCACTGGCTTCCCGAAAGGAAAGGGGTTTATTTGCCCGCCCTTCATAAACCCGTCAGATTTTCGACTGCGACGTACGCTGGTGTTGTTATATTCGTACGTTGAGTGTTCTTGCTTGACGGGAAATCTCACGTCCACACCAATAGTCCCATCTCATCAGTCAGGTATTGTGCGTGCTTGGTAGGTTTATGGAACATCTGGGCTGATGTCTAAAACTCTTAACACCTCATTAAGTTTACCCATGCGCTTGCCGATATCAAGGATGACCTGGGACAGGGCTATTGTGTAAATCTCAGTTGATATATCGATCCCTGTCTTAGCATTTTTTCCCTTTTTTGTGATGCAGTACACAGCAAGAAAGCAATCAAGCGTTATAGATTACAGGCGCCGGAATCGGCACCAGATTAACGATATGGGCATTTCGACACAACCGAGCACCGATTTCGCTCAACAGGCCGCTAACAAGAAATGCTCTGCGCGTAACGAGCCCGACAAACGCGTCCTAACCGCTCTGATCTCACTGTACTAATCCCGGCTCTGGGGCTTTGTGGTGCTGTTGCCTAGGTAGGGATCATGTTTCTGATTTATGCAGGCTGACAAACATGGAAATTAGACAGTACGCAGATTTCTCGAAGATTCCACTTGATGCCTCAGGATGGGATCAACTGGTGGATGCAAACCAGACAGACAGCATCTTTCTCCACTATCATTGGATACAGATATGGTGGAAATATTTTGGTTCCCAGTACAAACTCTGGTTTCTAACCGCGGAAGAGAACCATCAGATTCTCGGGTTTGCTCCATTGATGCTGGACCGTCACGGATGTATTCGTTTCATTGGCGAACCCAATGCGGATTATCTGGACTTCGTAGCCCCTGCACAGCAAGAAAAAATACTCTGCGGTTTTTTTGCACTATTAAACCAGCACAGAAGTGATTGGAGCACAATTGAGTTAAGAAATATCCCTGACTCTTCAGCCCTTCTAGATCTCATGCCAGCTGCCTGCAGCCAAGCCAGTTTAACATTCTGGAAAAACTATTCTATTGAGGCTCCTTCATTGATCATCAAAGGCAACGAAGGAAATGTCAGGAAGATACTATCCAAGTACAGCATCCGGCGTACCGAAAACATGCTCAGGAAATACGGTGATCTAGAGTACCGGATAGTTCGCAATGTGGACGAAGCTGAATCCTTATGGACCACGTTCTTTAATCAGCACATTCAACGCTGCGACTTGGCGAATCGCAATTCAACCTTTCTGAACCAGAACTACCGCCGCTTCATCATCGAGCTTTTTAATACCGACACCACCAACTGTTTCACTCACTTTTCCGCTGTTCTAATGAACGGAAAAGCAATCGCATTCCATTTTGGATTCATTTCCCAGAATCGCCTGCTCTGGTACAAGCCATGTTTTGATATAAACATAAAAAAGGGATCTCCTGGAATCCTGCTGATCAAGCATTTAGCCGAATACGCACTGGATAACGCATTGGACGAACTGGACTTCACCATAGGCACAGAAACGTTTAAGGACCGTTTTTCTACGGTGAGAAGACGGATATGCACCGCACGCATCTACCGGTCACGCGTCCGTTTTTTTTCTGACTGCACTTACAACACGATTCGTAGCGCTGCAAAGAGTCTTATAGTGTAATGTCCCAGACAATAGTTCAGCTATGATACAACCAGCGTTCACGAAAACGCCGATACCAATGACAGAGATGGATCAGTAATAAAGTGTTGACGGACTGTTAAAAGGTAACACGCCAGCACTTGGTACCCCTCCGCCCTCGTAAGAGGAAGTGATTGGCCAAGCACCCACGTTTGCGAGACTACCCGCCAGAAAAGGCCTGAGTCATATGTTTGAGTACCAAAGTCTAAAGAAAAAGCAGGACGCCCTCTATCACCTGCTCTTGTGCCTGCCATATTCCGGGAAGAGGTGGAATTTCACACGGTTTGAGAAGTATGAAGGGAAAGCTGGAATCCCGGAGAAAACAATAGCGAATGCTCCACCGTTCGTAGTTTCATTCTCAGTTTGCAGGGCAAACCAGCTGGTTTGCCGTATCACCTGTATTGGCATGGAAGAGAAGTGAAAATGAACGCCTATCTCATTCGTGACTATGCAGCCTTTGACGAACTCGACAACGACTGGGACCGGCTTGCCATGCCTCGCAGGAACCCGTTAATTGAATTTAACTGGTTTCGTGCCTGCGCACATGAACTTCATTCAGAGCAGGATCTGAATGTAATTGCTATTACCGAGCCATCAGGGGAGATCTGTGGAATTGCCCCGCTTGTCAAAACCAGGCGACAAAATTCGCCCTGGCTCGAGATTCTCGGCGCATCCACATTGTTCGAACCTGCTGGACTGCTTTATCGTGATGTAGACGCCTTGTTTACACTT
>Ga0316194_10002383_pt1 | contig 13114 bp, 9 predicted proteins | sample CroRivsedime1_MG_FD_204936 | JGI IMG/M metagenome (GOLD analysis project Ga0316194, IMG submission 204936) | Coastal sediment microbial communities from Maine, United States - Cross River sediment 1 | ecosystem: Environmental > Aquatic > Marine > Coastal > Sediment | place: USA: Maine...
TTTAAGGGTTTCTTGCAGGTTGGTCTTCATCAGTGAACATCGACCTCGATTTCAATGAACCGTTTATGGATTTCTAACCTGCCGCAGGAACGTCAGGCTGCGGGGCTCACGGCCCAGCTGGTATGGAACGAAAGCTTCCAGGACCTTGAGGCTTTCCACGATCGCCGGCGGCGAAAATCGAAGACGTCCGACCCTTGACAAATCACCGCTTTCAAGCCACTGCAGCTGTTTGAGCGTACCCCTGGAAAGGGTCAGCCTTCCCGATCCCCCCGCCGCGCAGCGCCCGCATACCACCCCGCCACGGGACAGATCGAAAAACAGTGTTCCGCCCTCGATCCGATCAATGTCGCGTTTGCACCTGCTGCACCCCCGCAGGATCGGACCATGCCCGGAGAGCACCAGAAACCGAATCTGGAAGAGAATACTCAGAACATCAGCCGGTGTCCGCCCCAAATCGAGCTCGTTGAGCACATGCAGGAGCAATTCATAGAGATCGGGTTGTCTCTGTCCTTCTTCCGACCACCCGTCAATCAGCTCGGCCCAGTAGCTCGCATAGGCCGTGCAAATGATCGATGCCCGAATGGCGGCAAACGGCTGCTTTAGAGCCGCTTCCTGCAAAACCGGCAAACCGCTGCGCCGTCCCGAACTGCAGAGGATGTCGAGCGCCGCAAAGAGTTCCAGTATGCCCCCGAAGCGCTTGGTGCTCTTTCTAGCGGACTTGGCAATCGCGGAGAGCTTGCCTTTTTCCAATGTCAGGAAAGACAAGATAAGATCGAAATCACCATACTCGATCCGTCGCAGAATGATGGCGGGAGTAGACAAGCTCGACATGCCGTTTTCATGGGAGTTGAAGATTAACGACCTGACCGCTCTTACCCGACAGTGCCACTGCCTTGCCGTTCAGCTCGAGTCTGATGCCGCCCGCATTTCCGATAAGGAGATTGAAATTCCTGGAGCCTTCCAGCTCGATGTGGTCGCCCGGATTAAGTCGGTATTGCTTGGACTGCTGGTCGTCGACGATAATCTTCAGCCAGGTTTCTTCGATGGTGTCGATCGACAGTCGATATTTCTCGGCGATTACCGGCGGCGGCGCAGATCCGGTTGAAGCCTCAGAGGTAGAAACCTCTTTATCATCTGCCGAATCCATCGACGGTTCGGTCGACGCTTCAGTCGCCGGAGCCGGGACCGCCTTCTCTTCCGCCGGAGTTGTTGAAAGCGCATCCGGCTTTTCAATCGCCGGTTCCGTCGTCGGCGGTTCGGCCATTTCCGTTGAAACCGCCTCTTTCGGCATATGGTGCTCGCGCCATGCCGAAACGGCGTAAAGCGTCGCGGCAATAAGACAAATCACGGCAGCTATAGACAATAACAGACGCCGCCAGAAGGCCCCGCCTGTTCGATACAGGGCGGCTTCGGATAGAGCGATCTTTCGCTTTACCGCCAGGCGGGAGATGTAATGCTGAACGGCTTCATCGCCGTCCGCCCCGATAGCCTTGGCGTAGGCCCTCAAGAAGCCCTTGACATATACCTCGTCCGGAAGGTGCTGGTGGTCTTCCGCTTCGATGTAATGCAGCGTTTCCAGCCTGATTCGGGTTTCCTGCGAAACGGCCTTGAGACTTATCCCTTTTTCGACCCGGATCGATTGAAGGTAGCGCCCGAAGGAAAGTGCTGTCTTCTCGGATTCAGCTGTCATCTTTGCGTGTCCGTTTCCTGCCTCGTGCCGGCTCGTTTGGTGTTCGACATCCCCAGCGGGCACATCAGTTGATGATTTTAATGTGGGCACGGTCCTTTAGGTCCTGCAACCAGGATTGGTATTTTTGATCGACAATCTGGTTAAAAAGTTTGTCTTCGATTTCCGCTGCGGCATCGGTCTGTGTCTTCCCAGCCGTATCAACGACCTCCTCCACCATCAGTATTTGATAGCCGAAGGGTGCTTCAATTACAGGCGTAATATCCCCGGGTTTCATGTCCCGGATGGTTTCTCTTAGTTGCGCGGAAAGATCCTCTAGTTTGAATAGCCCCATATCGTCGCTCTCGACCAGAGCATCTGGCTGAAACGCACCCTTGGTCACCTCGTCAATGGGCTTGCCCGCTTTCAACTCCGCCCGAACAGTCTCCATTTTACGCAATGCCTCCTGCCGGTCGGCATCGGTGGCAAAGGCAGAAAGACGGATATAAAAATTGCGCAGGTGATATTTCTTTTCGTAGGCATATTCTTCTGCGTGCTGCTCATAGTATTCTTTGATATCTTGGTCGGTTATGACGATCTTCGACCGCACCTCCCGGTTGACGAGTTTGGCCCGCAAGATCTGTTGCTTGGTCTGCTGGCGATATTCCTCGTAGGTTATTCCCTCAGTGGCCAGGGCCTTGCGCAGCTCTTCATCGGTAATGGTGCGTGATTCTTTGATCCGCTCGATGGCGTTGTCGACCTCCTTATCGCTGACCGAAATGTTCTGGCGCTTCAACTCCTGATCGGCAAGCTTCTCGTTGATCATCTCGTTCAAGATTTTACCCCGCACCTCGAACATCAACTGCCGCTCGACATCCTCAGGATACTGGGAATTCCGAACTTGTTCGATATACGGCTGCGTCGCCTGGTTTAATTCGTAAAGCGATATAACCTCGTCATTGACGATTGCGACAATCCGATCAACGACCTCCGCGAATCCGACAGCCGTGGGCAGAAGCAAAAGGGTGATCAGAGCGAGCCCGATCACGAGCGTTGTAAGGCGGCCGAGGCCGGGTAATAACGGGCGAACTTTGAGCCGATAAAAACACATGTTTGCTGAATCTGTCTCTGGTGAATAATAAGTCAACACTGGCGGGTTGCGGTCTCGAGCACTGATGAGCGCTCCGTCGCCCGGTCTTCTGCCGCCAACCCGCCCGGCTCGGTCATGACACTTTACGGCAATTCATCCGCGCGGATCGCGATCGGGACCTCCCGGCAGCAAACGGGCGCTGCGAAAACACACTCGATCTTCATTGACCGCCGCAATTGCGCACCATCAGCTTGGTGCGGCGAGGATCTTGTTCCACTGGTCTTTGTTGATGTCGATCGTGTAACGCTTCCGAAGGTTTTCGATCCAGTTACGGTACGCGTTTTCAATCTTAACCCGGCGCAGTTGCTTCACGATGATTTCCTCGACCGCCGCCGGGTTTCGCGTATCGCCCGATTGCGTCGCATCGTTATTGTAGTTCTCCTCGTAAAATTTTGCAACCTCATCGGGTTGGATGACGGTCTCGTCCTTCAACTCTTGCTGAACCAGTTTTTCCATCAACAGCCGCGTCTTCAGGCCGCTTTTCCAGGATTTGTAGGAAACCGCATATTCGAGAAGCGTTTGTTCGAAAGCGTCGTCCGGAAAATCCGCTCTGATTTTTTCAATAGCCTTTTCCAACTCCTCGTCCGAAACGCCGATGCCCAATTCACCAGCCCGTTGAAGTAGGACCAGTTCTTCGGTCATCTGATTCAAGAGCCTGAGCTGGGCGTCCTTGGTGTCCTCCGGGTTCTGCAGACTATTGTGGCTGTAAGCAGTTTTGGCAATCTCAAAAGCGCGGTTGAAATCAGCCACGGTCACCACACGCTCGCCGATCCGGATCAGATATTCATCACCGGTACCGGTGTCGTGTCCCGAACATCCTATGAGAGCGAAGACAACGGCTGCGGCACCCCAATAGAAACAGCCTCTCAGCATGTTGTTCACGGGCCTGTAAAGGTCGATATGCCGCCTGCCGGTCACGCAGCCGATAATCGTCGACGCTGCGCAACGCCTATGGGCACACGGAAATTATTGGTTTTAAAACGTACTGAAATAACATCATAAATCTAAAACTCATTTTTAACATGCCGCGCGATTTCTTTCAAGATGTTTTTCGTCTGTCCCAGCAAGCCTTTTGATTCCCGACCCCGCAGCCGTGTCTTTAATACACAATCCGGTGTCAGGCTGTACCTGTCGGGAGCCGACATGACCAGGTCTGCCAGACCACCTGGATTTTTCTGATGCGCTTCGGAAAACACCATCGTGAGACCGGCGCCGACAACATCCAGACGTTTCACGCCGGCCTTGATGGCGAAAACCCGCAGCATGATTTTCAGCAGGAGGTTCAGCGCCTCCTCGGGTATGGGACCGTAGCGATCGATCAGCTCGGCCTTGAAATCGGAGATTTCGGCGACTTCCGTTACCCGCGACAAGCGCCGGTAGGCGGAAAGCCGCTGGTCGATGTCGGGGATATAGGATTCCGGAATAAAGGCCGACAGCTGGAGATTGATCTCGGGCGACAGCTGCTCCTGCACCGGCTCGCCTTTCATTTCAGCAACCGCATGTTCCATGAGCTCCAGGAACATTTCATAACCCACCGCCGCGATGTGACCGGATTGAGACGCTCCCAGAATCGTCCCGCCGCCGCGAATCTGCAGATCGCTCATGGCGATCTGGAAACCCGCGCCCAGGTCGCTGTGCTCCATCAAAACCTTCAAACGCTTCTGGGCATCTTTGCCGAGCAATGATTCGTGGGGAATAAAGAGGTAGGCATAGGCCTGATCTTCGGAACGGCCGACCCGTCCCCGCAGCTGGTACATTTGTGCCAGGCCGAATTTGTCGGCCCGGTTCACCAGGATGGTATTGGCGGCCGGGATGTCGAGGCCGGACTCGACAATGGTGGTGCAGACGAGCATATCGATCTCGCGCGAGAAAAACCGTAGCATGATCCGCTCCAGTTCGTCTTCGCTCAGACGGCCGTGAGCGACGTCGAGCCGGATTTCAGGCACCAGTACTTTGATTTTCTTCGCAATTTTGTCAATACTGGCGATATTGTTATGGATAAAAAAGATCTGCCCTTTTCTTTGCAGTTCCTTGCGGATGGCCTCGGTCACCACGGCATCGTCGAACTCGGAAATATAAGTGATGATCGCCTGACGATATTCCGGTGGGGTCGAAATGAGGCTGATGTCGCGGGTTCCCATCAGCGACATATGCAGCGTACGCGGTATGGGAGTGGCGGTCAGGGTCAGCACGTCGACGTTGCGACGCAAGGCTTTCAGTTTTTCTTTGTGCTTGACCCCGAAACGCTGCTCTTCATCCAGGACCAGCAGGCCGAGGTCCTTGAAAGCGACGTCTTTCGAGAACAGCCGATGGGTGCCGATCACGATGTCCATTTTTCCGGCTTTCAGGTCCTGCACGATGTCACGCTGCTCCCGCGCACTGCGGAAGCGGCTCAGGCAGGCGATGCGCACCGGAAACGGTCCGAAACGCTCTGAAAAAGTAGCGAAGTGCTGTTCGGCAAGGACCGTTGTGGGCACCAGAACCGCTACCTGTTTACCATTGTAAACGGCCATGAATGACGCCCGCAAGGCCACTTCGGTTTTGCCGTAGCCGACGTCGCCGCAAACCAGTCGGTCCATGGGAACCGGATGGGACATGTCGTTGAGGACGTCATTGATCGCCTTTTGCTGGTCGGCGGTTTCCTCGAAGGTGAATCCGGTTTCGAATTCCCGCAGTTCGTCTTCGAAAAGGTTGAACGCCACACCTTTGCTCACCTTGCGGGCCGCGTACAATTTCAGCAGTTCTCCGGCCATCTTTTCGGCCGATTTTTTAACCCGGGCCTTAACCCGTGCCCAGGACTTTCCGCCCATTTTGTCGAGCACCGGTACCACACCGTCCACGCCCAGATACTTCTGAACCATGTTCATGCGATCCACCGGCAGGTAGAGCTTGTCGTCGCCCCGGTAGGCAATCAGCAGAAAGTCATTGGTCGTCCCGTTCAATTTCAATTTGACAAGACCCCCGTAGCGGCCGATCCCGTGGTCGGTGTGCACGATGAAGTCGCCTTGCTTCAGATCCTCGACGTTGATCAGCTCCGCGGGCGGCGGCCGGTGGATCTGCACCCGGCGTCGGCGGCGCGATCCGAAAATCTCCTCCTCGGTGATGACGGCCAACTGCTCATCCGGCCAGGCAAACCCGCCGGAAATTCGGCCGAGGACCGTAAAGAGTGTCTCCTTGCCCCCTGCGGTCTCGGCCGGTGATTCGGCAAATTTGGCTTTGACGCCGTAGGGGATGAGGATTGATTGCAACCGTTCGCCGCGCGACTTGGAACGGCAGACGATCAGCGTCCGGCTGCCAGTCTGCCGCTTGTCCTCGATCCAGTCGACCAGGGGGGCAAACAAGTCTTCTTTCACCTCCTGATGCTTGAGTTCGGCCTGCAGTGCGGAGTTTTCCGTGACCGTAAACCGGCCGATCGGAAGGGCTTCCGGACCTGGCGGGCCCTTTCCCAGAACGGGAAACATCCTGAGACGCAGCGGCTTTCTCAGGTCCAGCATCTGCTGCGTCTGCTCCCATGAAAGGAACATCTGCTCGGAGTCCACGCACAGACGCCCGCTGTTTTTGGCTTCGAGGGTGTTGTTGCGCGCCCGTTCCAGGGTTCCAATGGCCTGACGTTCCAGGTCTTCGGTATCCGCAAGAACGAAGAGCGCGCCCGGCGGGGCATAATCGAACAGCGAGCTCAATTCAGGAAAGATCAACGGCAGCAGTCCCTCGGCCCCGGGAAAGACCCCTTCGTGTTTGATGCGGTCGACTATTTTTCGCACGCGTGTGACCGGCATTTCGAGTTTGGCCGCTTCCTGACGGACGCGGGCTATCACCGCCACGCGGTTCTCGGCCTGCAGGATCGCCTCTCTGGCGGGCAAAATGACCGCTTCCGGCAGCTCTCTTATTTTTCTCTGGGTCGCGGCCGAAAAAACCCGGATGGTTTCGACCGTGTCGCCGAAGAATTCGATTCTCACCGGCTCCGGGTAGCCAGGGCTAAAGACATCCAGAATCATACCGCGCACGCAAAAATCGCCCGGTTCTTCGACGATGGCGGTCCGGTTATACCCTCCGGCAACGAGCTTTTCGACCAGCCAATCGCGTTCGCAACCTTCTCCCGCCATAATCAGTTCAGCAAAATTGACGAGTTCCTGGCGGGGAATAACTTTTTGCAGCAGGGCTTCGATGGACGTAATGACCAACGGCGGAGCATCGACGGCCACCAGTCGGTACAGAGTCTCGATACGCCTGGCAGCCGTCTCGTTGTGGTAGGCAATGAACTTGAACGGTGAAAGGTTGTAAGCCGGAAATATCGACGCCGGCACCGCAGACGGCGGCAAGAAAAAGTGCAGGTCTTCTGCCAGGCTGTCGATCGCCTTCTGTGAACTCGTTACAAGAAAAATAGGCATTTCCAACTTTGCCCGCAGCCGGGATACCAGATATGCGGTACTCGCACCGGTCAGCCCGGTGCAGTCGATGCCGGTACTGCGGCCCGGAAGTCGCTCGATCAATTCCTGCACAGACATTTTATCTTGATTTTGTGTCATAAAAAACGTATCTAATCCCTTATTTTTACGGCCCGCCGGCAGAGAGGGCCGACCTTCGGCACCACACCGGTTGCTGGCAGAGGTACCGTAACCGTTCACAGGGTTGCAAAGTCCGATGCGCTTCAACCCATCTAATTGTAAGCGTTTACAGGGTGCCGCAGATGCAAGGCGTCGGGCGCGCAGACGTACTTTTGTACTTCAAGTGCCCGACAACAAAGCAGATGCGGTGCCCTGTGAACGCTTACGCGGTGCCGGCAAAACGCCACCTTAGCTCAGCTGGTAGAGCAACGCACTCGTAATGCGTAGGTCTGCGGTTCGATTCCGCAAGGTGGCTCCAAGAGATTAAAGGCTTCCGCTGCATGCAGCGGAAGCCTTTTTCATGGAGGCTCCCGAGGTATTTCTCGTATAAAACTCAACGGTCATATTGATCTCAACGGGTATTTAAGTGTATACTTATATACCTAATCGGGGTGTTGGCACAACCCTCAAAGGCCGAACGGCGCTTGACATTCTATTGCCGCAAACACATCTTTACGTCGTTAGCAACACTGAATTTTCTATAATGCTTGAAAGGAGCGACTAATGGCGTACACATGTAAAAATTGCGGCGCAGTTGCCGATGCGCCCGGCCATCTTTGCAACCCCTGTGACGACAAGTCCAAGTGCAGCTTCTGCGGGGCAACGCAGGCGGATGCCAAACATGTCTGCAAAGACAAGCTGGCGGCTATGAAATATGTTTGTGAGGGATGCGGTCGTGTGGCCATGGAGGAAAATCACCTCTGCCAGCCCAAGTCGATCCGATAAATACGACAGAAAGGGGTAAAGGGATTTTTTCTTCACCGCTTCAAAGACCAACCGGGGCCGCCGGTTGGAGTGCAATGGTCGGAAACAGACCGACGACCGGCAACATCCCGGAGCAACCTTCAGGGCCTTTCGCACCAGGTGCGAAACGGCCCTTTTATTTTCTAATCGAGACCGTCGAACAGCGGTTGCGTCTTCTGAAGAGACTGATGGCCGGCCAAGATGCCTTGATTCTGGTAATCGGCGAATGGGGCAGCGGCAAGACCACCTTACTGAAACGCCTCATCGATACCATGACGATACCGTGTACCCAGGGCCGATTTAGAGAGCCAACCGGGGAGCACTCGCGCCTGCCGGTACCAACGCTGCTCCGCACTCATCCCGTTTTCATCCTCAAAAATATGGCGCAGTCGACCACCATACTCGACGATGCGCATGCACTGGGGCCTGAAGAACTGGCATACCTGTTACGGATAATTTCACCGCCATGTGGCGTCCGGATAGCCAACCGCATGGTCCTCTTCGGAGAGCCCTCGCTAAACACCAATTTGTCGGTATTCATCCAAGACCTGCCGGATGCAACGGCCGTGAGCAGTGTCTATCTACCGGCCATGACGCCGGATGAAACGGCTGCTTACTTGCGCCAGCGGCTGTCTGCCGCCGGGTTCACCGACAACACCCTCTTCGACGGTCGAATGGCAAGAAAGCTGCATCGAGCCGGCGGTGGTTTGCCGGGCCGCATCAATGAAGAAGCCGATCGCTGGCTTCATAAAAACCTGAAGAGCGAGAAAATCACCGGCCGAGAGAATGCCCCCGTTGGCAAAACCCTTCGGAGCAAGTGCATCGGTCCATTGACCGTGCTGGGCAACCGATTGTCTTTTGTTGTTGACGTTCTGCTAAATCGTTCTACCGACCCCGGGCGATAGACGTCAGGACCGCTCACCGTATTAAAGATAGCCGGATTTTCTTAAAGAGGTCATCGATTTCTCTTATGTGTACCATGCGTCCGATTCCGAACAGAACAGCTGTAAAAACGGAGCCGACAATCAATGCGATCGCCAGGTTGCCCGTAAAGGTCGCGCCGTCGAACCAACCCTGCAGAAAATCCTTGAACCATTCCAGCCCGATCCCCAGCAAGCCGCTTAAAAGAAGCATGAAAAGATAAAAAGAGTACACCTCTCGGCTGCCGTGGTTACGGCTCCTTTTATTCCACAACGCATAGAGTATCACCAGCTGGAAGACAGAGGACAGCGATACGGCCAGTGCGATCCCGCCCGCACCGATCAGTTTCAGGCCATACCAATAAATCGGCAGACTGCACAAAACGGCGATGGTTCCAAAAACCGCCGGAAACCAGGTGTTTTGAATCGCATAGTACCCCCTGACCACGACCGTGTAGGCTGAAAGGGCAAAGGCGCCCGGCAGCAGGTAAAGGAGGATGTGAGCGGTCAGTGCGGTTGCCTGGGCGTCAAAACGGCCACGCTCGAAAAGAACGTGAACGATTTCATGCCTGAGAACCATGAGCAAGACCGATAGGGGAATCACCAAGGCCAGATAACGCAGGGCCCCGTTCATCAGTTTGTTCATTTCCAGCATCTTGTTTTCGGCGACCAGACGCGCCATGAACGGATACGAGGCCACACCGACGGCCTGACCGAACAGGCCGACCGGGATGAGAAGAATCGTGCGGCTGTAATTCAGAGCGGCGATCCCACCGGGCGCCAGATAGGCCCCGAAATAACGGATAAAGATTTCCATCGAAAACATCATCGTTAGCCCCACCATCAGCGGCAGCGTGAGAATGACATATCTTTTCACATCCGGATGCCGCAAATCGAAACAAGGGCGGAAACTCAGCCCCACGCGGCGGGCGCCCCACCATTGCAGGGCGAAATTACCGATGAAGGCTCCCGCCATAACACCCCATGAAAAACCCTCCATTCCCTTCTTGGGGCCCAGGACGACACCGCAGAAGATGATGCCGAAATTGTATAAAATCGGCGCTAGGGCCGGTATCGCAAATTTTTCCCTGGCAAACTGGACCGCCATCAGAAGGCCGCCGGCAAAAAAGAAAAATTGGGCCGGCATGATGATCCGGGTCATTCTGACCACCTGGATCTTAAAAGCAGGATCTGGGCGCCCATGCGCAACGAGGTCGATCAATTGCGGTGCAAAGAGACAGGCGATCAGGATAAAAACCAGTAGAAAGCTTCCAACCACCGTCAAAACGAGGGAGAAAACATGCCAGCCTTCGGCCTCATCGTCTTTGGCAAGATACCGGGAGAAAAGCGGAATAAATGTGATCGACAAAAAGCCACTGGCAACAATGTGATTCAGGATTTCAGGGATGAAAAAAGCCAGCTGGTAGGCATCGACCGCGCCGCTGGCGCCGCCGATGTAGGCGATGACCATCTCTCGGACCAGTCCGATCAAACGACTCAACAAGACTGATGCCATCATGATGAGCGAAGCGATCCCGACTTTTTTTTTAATCGAATAAGACATCGCTGATGTCGCCGTTCTTCGGGGCCGTATTTAAAAACCGGCGGGGCGCCGGCGGCAAATGGCCTTTTCGCTGATTTCTGGAGGCCGTCCCCGCTGAATCAACCCTGTAGTGGCGGTTTCGATCCTTCTATGGGATGACGCAAACCACTGATTTATTAACAGAAACTGCGCTAAAAGGCAAAAATTACCGCCGCCGACCGGGAGACTGTTATTATAGCACATAAATTCAATAATATAGATCGGTTTCAAACCGGTCGAACCGGCAACCTCGGAACCGCTAAATATCATTTCTTCTGCGAAAAAAAATATGGTAAGGAATCGGTAACAGTCACCGTTTGAAAAACCGTGTACAGGAGCTGCCGCAACGAGGCAACCGAGCTGCGTCAGACATGAGTATGCTTCAAGTGATTCGCGACTGGATTGACCGCCACTTTTCCGATCCGCAGATACTGGTTCTCGGCTTCATGCTGGTGATCGGATTCGTTTTTATCATCGTGTTCGGCGACATGCTGATTCCGGTATTTGCGAGTATCGTCATCGCCTATCTGTTGGACGGAATGGTCGTTCGTCTGGCCCGCTTCAAGGTTCCGCGCATGTTGTCCGTGTTGATTGTCTTTCTTGTCTTTCTAGCCTGTCTTCTGCTGCTGATCATTTTTCTGCTACCGCTTCTGTCACGCCAGATTGCACAACTCGTGCAGCAGCTGCCGATGATGCTGGCCGCCGGTCAAAACGAGTTGATGGGTCTGCCCGAACGATATCCGGATATTGTCTCGCAAACGCAGATCAAGCAGGTGCTCGACTTCATCGGCGTTGAACTGACCGCTCTTGTCAAGCGGCTCCTTTCGCTGTCGATCGCCTCGGTACGGGGGGTTATTGCCATCCTGGTCTACCTGATCCTCGTGCCCCTGATGGTGTTTTTCATGGTGAAGGACAAGCAAAAGATCCTTGGCTGGCTGGCCAATATTCTGCCGGACAACCGCCTGCTGGCAAGCCAGGTGTGGCGCGAGGTCAACCAGCAGTTCGGCAACTATATCCGCGGGAAAATCTGGGAAATCCTGATTGTGTGGAGCGTCAGCTATGTGACGTTCAAGCTGCTGGGCATGCAGTTGACGATGCTGGTTTCCCTGATGGTCGGCTTTTCGGTCCTGGTCCCCTACGTTGGCGTGACGGTGATTTTTCTGCCTGTGGCTCTGTTTGCCTACTTTCAGTGGGGACTCGGCAACCAATTTTTCTATGCCTTGATCGCCTACGCGATCATTCAGCTGCTCGACGGCAATCTGCTGGCACCTCTGCTGCTATCGGAAGTCGTCAACCTACATCCGGTAGCGATCATTGTGGCCGTGCTGCTGTTCGGCGGGTTATGGGGGATCTGGGGCCTTTTTTTCGCCATCCCTCTGGCCACGCTCGTTCACGCGGTGATGAAAGCCTTGCTCAACCGTCGCGTCGTGGGAACCCAAACAAATGAACCGGCGCCCAGCAATTGACAAACGCTCCGCGTTGCGGTCACCGGTGCGATCGGGCGCCATCACATCGCCAATCGATCGATTCAGCCGCCTGTGCCTGAACGTTTGCATTCTGCGACCGGGATCATTATATATGCTTATAAACGTGATTCGATATCCCAGCACCTCGGAGCAAGTCCGCAAGTCGTTTTGACATGGACGGTATCTCCGATTATCGAAGAGGATTCGTTTACCAGGCTCGTCGTTACTGTCTTATACCACAGTTTCACGTTTCTTGAAGCTGCTTTCCATAGAGATGGAGGGTTACGATGAATCCCGATTGCGACTCCGGCAAAATGAGATCTTATGGCCTGTGTCTCGGCGCATCCACCATTTCTCTGGTTGCGGTGGAATTGAACAAATGTGCCGACAAGGCCTCCACTTCTTACCCCGAACCCCGTATCGTTGCTCAGAGAGTCCAACCGCATGGTGGTGATCCCCAAAAGACGTTGCGCCGGGTATTGGCCGATCTCGCCCCCTCCCAAACACTTCGAATTGCCGTCACCGGCCGAAAATTCCGCCAATTCTTGAATCTCAGCTCAATTTCCGAACCCGAAGCCGTAGAGTATGCCTATCGCTTCGTCAAACCACCCGCGGTCGTCTGCCCGGCCGTAGTGTCAGCCGGCGGTGAGACATTCATGGTCTACGTCCTGGATCGCATGGGCCAGATTTCCAACGTGATCACCGGTAACAAGTGCGCTTCCGGTACCGGAGAATTTTTCCTGCAGCAGCTGCGGCGGATGGATGTTTCCCTGGCAGAGGCTGCCCGCTGGAACGCGACCGTGGACCCTTATCAAGTCTCCGGTCGCTGTTCGGTCTTCTGTAAATCCGACTGCACACACGCCACCAACAAAGGCGTGCCGAAATCGAAAGTCACGGCCGGCTTGTGTAAAATGATGGCCAACAAGATTTTGGAGCTATTAAAAAAAGTCGACCGGCGGAACATCATGATCGTCGGCGGCAC
>Ga0316194_10002385_pt1 | contig 13110 bp, 13 predicted proteins | sample CroRivsedime1_MG_FD_204936 | JGI IMG/M metagenome (GOLD analysis project Ga0316194, IMG submission 204936) | Coastal sediment microbial communities from Maine, United States - Cross River sediment 1 | ecosystem: Environmental > Aquatic > Marine > Coastal > Sediment | place: USA: Maine...
CGTTCGACCCGGTCGACCGGGAGTAGCAGTTCGTAGGGCCCGTCGGGCCGGCTAGCCCAGCGTTTGTGACCTGCATTGAGGGCCAGCAGTTCCTCCACCTGCATGTCAGCCAGCCCGGCTGCCACGTCGAGATCGATCTGACCGCCGGTTGCCGCGGCTGCGAAGTACGGTTTATTGGCTATTTCCGGGAGTTCGAGGCCATAGGTTTCAGGATCAGCGACAATGACGGCCAGTGCCAGCAGGCGGGGTACATAGCGGTCGGTCTCGCCCGGCAGGTCGAGCGACCAGAAGTCCGTGTCCTCGCCGCGCTTGTCGGCCCGGCGGATGGCACGGCTCACGGTGCCCGCACCGGCATTGTAGGCGGCCAATGTGTGCAGCCAGTCACCTTCGAAACGCTGATTGAGGCGTTCCAGATAGATCGCGGCAGCCTCTGTCGATGGCCTGACGGTACGCCGCTTGTCGAACCACCAGTCCTGTCGGAGTCCCAACATGCGACCGGTTGCCGGCATGAACTGCCACAGGCCGGCCGCACCGTTCGGGGAGTAAACATGGGCCCGGAAACCGCTTTCCACCGCGGGCAGCAGGGCCAGTTCGGTAGGCAGGCCGGCTGCCTCGATCTTACCGAGGATGTAATAGATGTACGGTTCCGAACGGGCCATCAGGGCCCGGAACGCATTCGGAGACTGCTGCAGGCGACGAATCTCCTGTTCGATCCGCGGGTTCTTCACGTCACGGAGCTGAAAACCCCGGCGCAGGCGTGCCCAGATCAACCCGTCGCCGGGTCCAAGGGTATTTGGCGTGGATGCCGGGGCAGACGGCAAAGTCAGGTCGGTAGGGGTCTCGGTGGCGGTTTCCGATGATGTCGAACCATCGACCGCGGTTTTCACGCTATGGCCCGCACATCCGCCAATTGCGAGTGCAAGTAGCACGAGCAGCGGCGAAATGAGTTGACGCAGGCGTTGCTGATGATGGCTGCTTTGGTCAGAATCAGGCATGTCGTTCGCCGCTTTCATGGCGGGTGAATATACGAGATGCAGTCAAAGGGTTCCAGCGCCGACAGCAAGATGAATCAATCCAGATTCTGTTACGAACATAATAGTCAGCTGGGCCAGGCGCTCGCGGACTGGTATACGGCCGACCCGGGTGCCCGTGTGGGCGCGCACGAACGCGAGGTGCTGTCCGGTATGGTCAACGACCTGTTTGGCTATCAGCTGTTGCAACTGGGTGAGCTGGGTGCAGACATGGCCCATCTGGCGCAGTGTCCGATACAGCGCAAGACCCTGGTGAGTCATCGCGCTGCAGCCGAACAGCCTGGCGTGATACTGGCCGAGGCACAGCGGCTGCCCGTGGCATCAGACAGTATCGACGCTGTAATCCTGGTCCATACCCTGGATTTTTCTTCCGACCCGCACCAGGTGCTGCGGGAGGTCGAACGCGCCCTGATTCCCGACGGGCGCGTTATTGTCATTGGTTTCAATCCGTTCAGTCTTTGGGGACTGTGGCGTCTTGTCGGGCGCTGGCGGGGGAAGGTGCCCTGGTGCGGTAACTTCCTGTCTTACCCGAGGTTGAACGACTGGCTGACCTTGATGGGTTTCGGTATCGAGCGCATGGACGTCATGGAATTTCGCCCCCCCACACGCAGCGGTCGGCTGGATGCGGTCGAGCGGGTGGGACGCCGGGTGTGGCCCATGCTGGCCGGTGTCTACATGGTGCGTGCAGTGAAGCGTGTTTCGCGCGTGACGCCTATTCGACAGCGCTGGTCGCGCCTGCGCGTACTGGGGCCGCGCGCGATCGAACCGACGGTAAGAGAGCCACTGAACAAGTCGCGATCCGGGTGAGGGTTAGGGATGTCTGAGCGGGTAGAGCTTTACACGGATGGGGCCTGCAGGGGCAACCCGGGGCCTGGTGGATGGGGGACGGTGCTGCGTTTCGACGGCAATGAAAAGGAGTTGTTCGGCGGCGAGAAAAACACCACCAATAACCGCATGGAGCTGATGGCCGTGATCCGCGGATTGCAGGCGCTGAAACGGCGTTGCGCGGTGGATGTGACCACCGATTCCCAGTACGTGAAGAACGGCATTACGCAATGGATACACAATTGGAAGCGTAACGGCTGGCGCACGGCCGCCAGAAAGCCGGTGAAGAATGACGATCTGTGGCGGCAGCTCGACGAGGCGGTGGCCCGACATGATGTCAGCTGGCATTGGGTGAAGGGGCACAGCGGCCACCCGGAGAATGAACGTGCGGACGCCCTGGCAAACCGTGGGATAGACGAGCTGTGATGCGCGATGTGAGGGCCGCTGGCACAGCTTGATTCCTGCCGTCTCCTGATTCATCCTGAATCGAACCTCGAACCTCGAACCTCGAACCTCGAACCTCGAACCTCGAACCTGGACCTTATGAGACAAATCGTACTGGATACGGAAACCACCGGCCTGGAACCGGAACAGGGTCATCGCATCATCGAGATCGGTTGCGTTGAACTCCTCGATCGGCGCCTGACCGGCAACAACTTTCATGTCTACCTGCAGCCCGACCGCGAGATCGATGCTGCGGCGGTCGAGGTGCATGGCATCACCAACGAGTTTCTGTCCGACAAACCGAGATTCGCAGATATCGCCGAAGACCTGATCACTTACCTCAAAGGGGCCGAACTGGTAATACACAATGCGCCCTTCGATGTCGGGTTCCTGGATGCGGAGCTGGCCAGGGTGGAAGGATTCGGTGCGACCAGCGAATACAGTGCCGTGCTGGACACCCTGGCAATGGCGCGCAAGAAGCACCCGGGGCAGCGCAACAGCCTGGATGCGCTGTGTGGCCGATATGACGTAGACGACAGCCGGCGCGACAAGCACGGCGCCCTTTTGGATGCGGAGATTCTGGCCGACGTCTACCTGGCGATGACCGGCGGTCAGCGCACATTGTCACTGGACGCAGACAGCGCGGCGGAGCAGCTGGAAGGCGGGGATGCGGGTGTTCGACGTGTCAGCCGCGATGGCCTTCAGCTGGTCGTGGTCAAAGCGACGGCCGATGAGCTGGCCGCGCATGAGGAGCGGCTTGGCGCGATAGAGAGGGCCTGCGGTGATAAGGCCGTCTGGCGTCGACTGCGGTGACGCTTTCTCGGGCTTTTGCCCGACTTCGGCGGCGGGCGCAGCCGGTCCAACAAAGAACCCGGTATTGAATCTTGGACCACCCCAAAGCACGAGAAGTATGGCCGGCCTGGCTGATCTCGATCGGCTCAGTCCAGGCGTGCCTCACTGCTGCCCGGCTGTAGCAGCCGGCCTTCGACCCGCCAAGAGCGATCTGCCGGGCGCAGTGCAAGTTTCCAGTTCCCCGGCCCCAGAGGCTCCAGGCGGCCGGCGAAGCGGTCCTCATCCAGCCGCGAGAGCTGAATCGACTGGTCCTGATCGGGCAGGGTGGGGTGGGTCACCTGGAGTGAGAGAGCAGCGTCACCAGGAAACGGCTGGTCCAGCGCGAGCGTGATCGCACCGGTATCGGCGTCATAGCGCAGGCTCCCCACGATGCCCAGCACCTTGGCCCTGGCCGCGCTGTCCGCGTTTTTGTGGATGGCAAGACCTTCCTTGTAATAATCGTCGCTGACCAGGCCGTCGTCACTCTCGATGGCGATATTGATGGTCACCAACGAGGCAATCACCACGCTCAACGGCAGGCTGATCAGGAACCAGGGCCAGAACTGCTTGTACCATGGCTCGGTGTCTTCGCGGGGTGGACGCATTAGTTCGCCTTATCTCATGACCGGACCGAGGAAGCGTGCATGCTCCTCAATCGAGATCTCCGGTGAAATCTCCGACTCGATGTGGAACATGATCTCGCTGCTCGCGGATTGTAGCGCAATCGGGTCGATCTCGATGCGCAGCGGCAGGTCGGCCACGGCGCCACTGTCTATCTCGATGCCTTCCGTCTTACCGATCACCTGCAGGCCTTCGAGTCCCGATACCGAGAGGCGATAGCGCTGATGCCGGTGATCCATGTTGATCAGCTTCAGATTGTAGACATTCTGCACCAGGCCTTCGTCGGTCTCCGAGAAGAGCAAGTTGCGGTCACGGATGATATCGACCTCGAGAGGGATGCGGGTCAACAGGCCGTAAACAAGCGCCGAACTGATAAAGGCCAGAATAGCCACGTAGACCAGGATGCGTGGCCTGATGAACTTGGTCTGCTTGCCCTGTAGTGCGTTCTCGGTGGTGTATTTCACCAGACCACGGGGATAACCCATCTTGTCCATGACATCGTCGCACACATCGATGCATGCGGCACAGCCGATACACTGGTACTGCAGGCCGTCACGGATATCGATACCGACGGGACAGACCTGGACGCATAATCCGCAATCGATACAGTCTCCCTTTCCTATGTCGGCCGAGGGTGTGCCGCGCTTGCGCGAACCGCGCGGGTCGCCCCGTTTCTCGTCGTACGAAATGATCAGCGTGTCGTGGTCGAACATCGCGCTCTGGAAGCGTGCGTAGGGGCACATGTAGATGCAGACCTGTTCGCGCATGAATCCTGCGTTGCCATAGGTGGCGAATCCATAGAAGAAGATCCAGAAGGTCTCCCAGGGGCCTGTGTTCAGACTCAGGATGCTGCCCCAGAGCTCCTGGATCGGCGTGAAGTAGCCGACGAAGGAAACACCCGTCCACAGTGAAAACGCCAGCCAGGCCGCATGTTTGCCTATCTTGATGCCGTAAAAAGAGGCATTGCGAGGACCCTCGTCGCGCTTTTTCTGTTTGCGCGAACCCCCCTCGATTTTGCGCTCGATCCACATGTAGATCTCGGTCCATACGGTCTGTGGGCAGGCGTAGCCGCACCACAGGCGTCCGGCCAGCGCGGTGAACATGAACAGCGAGATCGCTGCGATGATCAGCAACATCGAGAGATAGAAGAAGTCCTGTGGCCAGAATGTCAGGCCGAAGATGTAGAACTTGCGTGCGGGCAGATCGAACAGGACGGCCTGGTGACCGTCCCAGTTCACCCATGGAATGCCGTAGTACATGCCCAGCAGGACCGCAACGGTCAGCAGGCGCAACGCCGCGAATACGCCGTGCACCTCGCGCACATAGATCTTTTCGCGTTTCTTGTATAGCTCTTCCTCGATGGGCGGGCTGTTGTCTTGTGCGCCAGGCTGGGACATCTTCTGCAGTTCTCTGTTCAGTTTTCCGGGGTTTGTTCGGGCGGTGCCGGCCGGTGTGTTGGTCGGCGGAAGTAGCAGGTCATGGCGCAACTGATCGAGGTGAGCAACCAGAAGCAGAAGAACCCGATGGTGTATCCACCCAGTCGGGTCAGGCTCGGAAAGCCGCCGATAATCCCGAGTTCGGTCGGGTCGAACAGGGTGAAGAATATGATGGTGGCCGCGCTCGCCGTGAGGAACGAGGGCCACATGACTGAGATGATCTGCTGGACTACCGGCAGCTGGTTCTTGTCTGGCCGGGTGGCTGGCTGGGTAGACATGCGCTCTTCCTTTGTTATCGCCGGGTCGTCGGTCCCGGCGGTCAGTCATGGACGGGCTACAGACTCGTCCGGGCCCTGCGCAGGCCACGAACGCCCGGGTAGAGCTGGAGCTGGACGGATTTTGGCCCTGAAACCGTTCGGAAGTCCTTGATAATTCGCATTATCTTGACACTTCCGCCCGGCCAGGGCCAAAGCAGGTCTTACTTGTTGGAAAGGCTGTAGACGTAGGCCGTCAGCAGATGGACCTTCTCTTCGCCCAGCAGTTCCTTGTGTGCCGGCATCACGCCCGCACGGCCCTTGGTGAGGGTCTGCTTGATGACGCCGGGGCTGCCGCCATAAAGCCAGGTATTGTCGGTCAGGTTCGGTGCTCCCAGCATCTGGTTGCCGGTCCCCTCCATGCCATGACAACCGATGCAGCCGGCGGTCATGAAGGCCTCTTTACCGGCCTCGGCCTTGGCGGCGTCCGCATCCCGGCCCGAGAGGCTCATGACGTGGGCTGTCAGATTGTCCACTTGCTCAGGAGTAAGGCCCAGGTTCGGCATCACGCCGTTGCGCCCATTGGCGATCGAGACCTTGATCTGCTCCGGGGATCCGCCCCACAACCAGACATCGTCGGTAAGGTTGGGGAAGCCGCGCGAACCGCCGGCATCCGAGCCATGACATTGCATGCAGTAGGTAAGGAACAGGCGTTTGCCCATTTCCCGTGCTTCCTGGTACTCGGCCTTGGTGGCCAGGTCGGTGACCGCGACCGCCGCATACTGCTTGAAGATCGGGTCGTACTTTTCTGCGGCCTTTGCCATTTCGCCTTCATACATGCTGCCATGCGAGGCCCAGCCCAGAACGCCGCCGAACTTACCCAGCCCCGGGTAAAGGAGCAGGTAGCCGGCGCCGAACGCCAGGGTGATGTAGAACAGCCAGAGCCACCAGCGTGGCAGCGGGTTGTTGTATTCCTGCAAATCGCCGTCCCAGGTGTGACCGGTGACGTCCCCCTGTGCGGACTCATCGGCACGACGACGCATGGTCCACCAGATCAACCATACGCAGCCGAGAATGTTGCCGACGGTAAGGATGATGATCCATCCACTCCAGAACGAACTCATGACAGGTTCTCCTTCTTCATCGATTCCAGATGCCGCTTTTCATCGGCAAATGGCAGGTTCGCGGCCTCGTCGAAGTCAGACTTGCGACGCTTGCTGTAGGCCCAGATCACGATCCCGACGAACGAGATCAGCAGCACGACGGTGTGCCAGGCACGGATGTCGTTAATGTCCATAACGATCACCATTCCTTGGAAGCGAGGCCAAGACCCTGCAGGTAGGCCACCAGGGCCTCCGCTTCGGTCTTGCCCGCTACGTCTTTCTGGGCGTTTGCCATATCCTGCTCGCTGTAAAGCTCGCATTCCGGGCAGGTCGCACCTACGGCGATGTTGAGCATCTTCATCTTGGTGGCGGTGTCGTCACCCGTGAGCTTTGCGTCAAGCCAGGAGTAAGAGGGCATGTTGGACTCGGGGACAACGTCGCGCGGATTGTTCAGATGGACATAATGCCAGTCATCACTGTAACGACCGCCGACACGCGCGAGGTCCGGACCGGTGCGTTTCGATCCCCACTGGAAGGGGTGGTCGTAGACCGACTCACCCGCAACCGAGTAGTGACCGTAGCGCTCGGTTTCGGCCCGGAACGGACGGATCATCTGCGAGTGACAGTTGTAGCAACCCTCGCGGATGTAGACATCCCGGCCTTCCAAACGCAGAGCACTGTACTTGTGCACCCCAGGTGCAGGTGTCGTGGTCTCGGTAAGGAAAAACAGGGGGACGATCTCGACCAGACCGCCGACACTGATCACAAGGATGACCAGGATCGCCAGGAGGCCGACGTTCTTTTCAACGACTTCATGTGACATTGTCGATACTCCTTAAGATCAGTGGGCTGCCGGTGCCGGGATGGCATCGTCCGCGTCTTCGGCACGGCCTTCGGCGGCGGTCTTCCATAAGTTGTACGCCATGATCAGCATGCCAACGAGGAACAGCGCACCACCCAGCAGGCGGACAAAGTAGAACGGGTAGGTGCGTTCGACCGATTCGATGAAGGAGTAGGTCAGGGTGCCGTCGGCATTGACCGCACGCCACATCAGACCCTGCATGACACCCGCAATCCACATGGCCGCGATGTACAGCACCACACCGATGGTGGCCGTCCAGAAGTGCAGCTCGACCAGTTTCATGCTGGCCATCTCTGTCTTTCCGAACATCCGCGGGAGCAGGTAGTAAAGCGAGCCAATGGAGACCATGGCGACCCAGCCCAACGCGCCGGAATGAACGTGACCAACGGTCCAGTCGGTGTAGTGCGACAGGGCGTTGACGGTCTTGATCGACATCATCGGTCCTTCGAAGGTCGACATGCCGTAGAAAGACAGAGACACGATGAGGAACTTCAGGATCGGGTCGGTGCGCAGCTTATGCCAGGCGCCAGACAGGGTCATGATGCCGTTGATCATGCCGCCCCAGGAGGGTGCCAGCAGGATCAGCGAGAAGACCATACCGACCGACTGGACCCAGTCAGGCAATGCGGTGTAGTGCAGATGGTGCGGACCGGCCCACATGTAGGTCGAGATCAGTGCCCAGAAGTGTACGACCGAGAGACGATAGGAGTACACCGGACGACCGGCCTGTTTCGGTATGAAGTAATACATCATGCCGAGGAACGCGGTGGTCAGGAAGAAGCCTACTGCGTTGTGCCCGTACCACCATTGGATCATGGCGTCGATCGCGCCCGGGTACATGCTGTAGCCTTTGGTCAGGGAGACCGGAACGAACGCGCTGTTGACGATATGCAGCACCGCGATGGTCAGGATGAATGCGCCGAAAAACCAGTTGGCGACGTAGATGTGCTTGACCTTGCGGGTGGCGACGGTGCCGAAGAAGACGATCGCATAGACGACCCAGACCACCGCGATCAACAGATCGATCGGCCATTCCAGCTCGGCGTACTCCTTACCGCTGGTGATGCCGAGCGGCAGCGTGACCGCTGCCAGCACGATGATCAGATTCCAGCCCCAGAAGGTGAAGGCCGCCAGTGGCCCGCCAAACAGCCGGGTCTGGCAGGTGCGCTGGACCACGTAATAGGAGGTGGCGAAAAGGGCAGAGCCCCCGAAGGCGAAGATAACGGCGTTGGTATGCAACGGACGCAGGCGGCCGTAGCTCAAAAACGATATGCCGTCAGTTAGTTCAGGAAGGGCCAGCTGAGCGGCAATGATGACGCCGACGAGCATGCCTACGATGCCCCATACGACCGTCATGACCGAGAACTGGCGCACGACCTTGTAGTTATACGTGGTCTGTGACTCCATTACGCGTCTCCCAAGTGATAAAGATATCCACCCGTCGCGTGTCAGACGGGCAAACCTCGCGCGCACCCTAATGGCTTATAAGGAATTGCTATTTTGATTTAGATCAAATGCGCGCCGCCGAGCGGCGGAGCAAGTAATATTGTCGCTTCCGACTTGATCTAGCTCAAGTCGAAGGGTTTACTTGAAGTGGCGTTCGCAATTTGTCTGGTGGGTCACCATCGAACTGAGCCGCTTCATATCGAGTATCTGCACGTGTTTGCGCTCGACTTTCAGGATCTTTTCGTCCTGGAACCGGGTGAACAGACGACTGACGGTTTCGAGTGCGAGCCCGAGGTAACTTCCGATCTCCTGACGCGACATACTGAGGAAGAAATCTGTGGCTGAAAAGCCGCGCCGTTTAAAGCGCTCGGAGAGACTCAGCAGGAAAGACGCGACGCGCTCCTCAGCCGTGCTGCGTCCGAGCAGGGCCATCATTTCGGCCTCCTGGCTGATCTCCTTGCTCAGAAGGCGGAACATCTGGTGCTGCAGACTGGGGATGTTCGCGGACAGGTCTTCCAGGCGCTCGAATGGCAGTTCACAGATCGCGGTGGTCTCGAGGGCCCTGGCACTGCAGCCATGGTGGCCATCCTGGATCGCGTCCAGGCCCAGAACCTCGCCGGGAAGATGGAAGCCGACGACCTGTTCATCGCCGTCATTGGTCTGGGTGAAGGTCTTGACCGCGCCCGTCTTGACCACGAACAGGTTGCGGAAAGGCTCTTCTGCACGGAAAAGGTGATCACCGCGCTGAAGCGGTCGGTTGCGTTTCACGATCGAGTCCAGTCGATCGACGTCTTCCGGCCTCAAACCCATGGGCAGGCAGAGCGTGGCGAGGCTGCAGTCACGGCATGCGACCTTGATCTTGTCGATTGAGATAACGTTTTTGACTGCCACTTTGAACATCCCTGAGACTTATGCTGTTTATTGCCGCTATTTTTGTCGGTTCTGCCCTGATTGTGCGAACTTTTTTGATCTCGATCAATAACTTTATGCATGTTGCATAAAAAAACCCGCCCTAAACAAGGACGGGTTTTTTGTTTTTCGGGCGCCCTGGCTTATTCGGCGGGCGGCGCAGCAGGGGCTCCCGGTGCTCCCCAGCCTGGGGCGCCTCCTCCCCAGCCCGGGCCGTAACCACCACCGTAGCCTGGGCCGTATCCGCCCCAAGGTCCGCCGTAACCGCCATAGCCGTAACCCGGCTGCTGGTAGTTGTAACCACGACCCCAGCCATCGCCGGCGCCGTAGCCGCTGCCGTAACCGCGCATATTGGTATTGCCGCGGCCACTCATGTTCATACTGAAATCGCCGGCACCGGCAGCGTCGCCGGTACCATAGCCGTCGCCCCAGCCCGAGGTGTTGCCGTAACCGGAGCCTCTGTTGTACTGGCTGTCCCAGTTGTTTCCGCCCCAGGGACCGCCGCCCCAGAAGGCGCTGGCTGATGACATGGTTAATACAGCTGCGCCTGCGACAACCGCAACGCCGAATGCTTTTGCAAACTTCCGCATTTGGATCACTCCTTAAAGTGCGTGTTTCTATAGATGTATGAGCTTCCCTGCGTCGACAGTACCCGTCTTTTCGAAGAGAGCGGTCGGCACGGACCCGGGGGGGTTCCTTCGTCCCGAGCAAGGGTCACTATAGACCAAGCCAGCAATTGCCACTAGCGGCAAAAACGAAAATATTCAGCCTAACGCATTGGAACATAAGGTGATGTTAATGGAAAACCTGAGCCTCTTAAACACGGACCGGAAGATTGAAGTGGATTTCCGATTGAGCACAATGGGGGCATCTGGTACCGTCTAATCCCGTCCGGTAAACCTCCTTCTGAGCCCCTTGGCCAATGGCTAAATGCATTTTTATAACGGGCGGCGTTGTGTCGTCCCTGGGCAAAGGCATTGCCTCTGCCTCGCTTGGTGCCTTGCTTGAGGCCCGTGGCCTGAACGTCACGATGATCAAGCTGGATCCGTACATCAACGTCGATCCCGGCACCATGAGCCCTTTCCAGCACGGCGAGGTTTTTGTCACCGAAGACGGTGCCGAGACCGATCTGGATCTGGGGCACTATGAACGATTCATACGCACCACCATGGGGCGCAACAACAATTTCACCACCGGCCAGATATACGAGAACGTCATCCGCAAAGAACGGCGTGGCGAGTATCTGGGGGGTACGGTGCAGGTCATTCCGCATATCACCAACGAGATCAAGGACTGCGTGCGCCGTGGTGCCGGGGACGCCGATGTCGCCCTGGTGGAGATCGGTGGAACCGTCGGCGACATCGAGTCACTGCCGTTTCTCGAGGCCATTCGCCAGATGGGCATCGAGATGGGCCACGACAACGTGCTTTTTATGCACCTGACACTGGTGCCCTATATCCCGACATCCGGTGAGATCAAGACCAAACCGACGCAGCACTCGGTGAAGGAGCTTCGCTCGATCGGAATACAGCCCGATGTGCTGGTTTGCCGTGCCGACAGGCCGGTTCCGGACAGTGAGCGTCGCAAGATCGCACTGTTCACGAATGTGGCCGAACGTGCCGTTATCTCCGCGATCGATGCCGACAGTATTTATCGGATCCCGCTGATGCTGCATGCGCAGGGTCTGGATGAGATCGTGGTCGATCAGCTGCGGCTCGATGTCCCGCCGGCCGACCTCACCGAATGGCAGGCTGTGGTCGACGGTCTGGACAACACCGTTGGTGAGGTGAATGTGGCCATGGTCGGCAAATATGTCGATTTGACCGAGTCATACAAATCGCTGAACGAGGCGCTGGTGCACGCAGGGATCAAGTCGGCGCGCAAGGTCAATATCCACTATGTCGATTCCGAGGCGCTGGAAACCGGGGGCACGGGCATTCTCGAGCAGATGGACGCAATCCTGGTGCCGGGCGGCTTTGGTGAACGTGGCGTCGAGGGCAAGATCGCCGCGGCGCGCTATGCACGTGAGAATGGCGTGCCGTATCTTGGAATATGCCTGGGCATGCAGGTGGCGGTGATCGAAATCGCCCGCAATCTCGCGCATCTCGAGGGTGCGCACAGCACCGAGTTCAATCCGGCAACGCCGTTCCCGGTGATCGCATTGATCACCGAATGGTTGAATGCGGATGGTTCGGTCGAGCAAAGGGCAGCCGATGCGGATCTGGGCGGAACCATGAGACTCGGCGCGCAGCAATGCAAGCTGGCAAGACGCACGAAAGCGCGTAAATCCTATGGTCAGGATGTGATCAGCGAACGCCATCGCCACCGTTACGAATTCAACAACGGCTATCGGCAGGAACTGGAGGATGTCGGGATGAAAGTCGCCGGGACGTCCATCGATGGGCGCCTGGTTGAGATGATCGAGCTGCCTTCGCATCCCTGGTACGTCGCCTGTCAATTCCATCCCGAGTTCACATCAACGCCGCGCTATGGGCATCCTTTGTTCCAGGGTTTCATAAATGCCGCCCTGGCGTATCGGGAAAAGAATATCAGAGAGGTGGTATCAGCATGAATCTGTGCGGTTTCGAGGTCGGCCTGGACCGCCCTATTTTCCTGATCGCGGGAACCTGCGTCATCGAGAGCGAGGCATCGGCTTTGTCTGTGGCCGCGACGCTGAAAGAACTGACTTCGGCACTTGGCGTCCCGTTCATCTACAAGTCGTCGTTCGACAAGGCCAACCGTTCTGCGCATGACAGTCCGCGAGGTCCCGGACTGGAAGAGGGACTGAGGATTCTCGAGCGCGTTAAGACGGAGCTGGATCTCCCGGTATTGACCGATGTCCATGAAGACACGCCGTTGGACGAGGTCGCATCGGTCGTTGATGTGCTGCAGACCCCGGCATTCCTTTGTCGCCAGACAAATTTCATCCAGAACGTCGCGCGCGCCGGCAGGCCGGTGAATATCAAGAAAGGGCAGTTTCTGGCGCCCTGGGACATGGGCAACGTGGTGGACAAGGCGCGTGCCACCGGAAACAAACAGATCATGGTATGCGAGCGCGGCGTATCTTTCGGCTACAACACCCTGGTGTCCGACATGCGTGGCCTGGCGGTGATGCGTTCAACGGGTTGTCCTGTGGTATTCGATGCGACTCATTCGGTGCAGCAACCCGGTGGCCTGGGCAACGTGTCGGGCGGCCAGCGAGAACATGTCCCTGTGCTGGCACGTGCGGCAGTCGCCGCTGGAATCTCCGGTTTGTTTATGGAGACGCACCCGGATCCCGCAAATGCTTTGTCTGATGGTCCGAACTCATGGCCGTTGGACAAAATGAGGCGCCTGCTGGAGACCCTG
>Ga0316194_10002387_pt1 | contig 13108 bp, 16 predicted proteins | sample CroRivsedime1_MG_FD_204936 | JGI IMG/M metagenome (GOLD analysis project Ga0316194, IMG submission 204936) | Coastal sediment microbial communities from Maine, United States - Cross River sediment 1 | ecosystem: Environmental > Aquatic > Marine > Coastal > Sediment | place: USA: Maine...
GTCTAAACCAATCTTCTGCCAGATTATAAAGTTGTTGTTTTGTCATTCTTTCTCTTCTGGCTTTTGGTTCTTTTGGACCCTTGTCTTTTCGGTGTCCTGATCTTTATTGGGGGTTATTCCTTTCCCTGTTGAGATTTGGCTCTCGACACAAAATGAGACCACGGAGAGCTCTGTGAAATTACAAATTTCTCTTTGAAACCAATCAGGAATATAGAATCCCAATTTGAAAGAATTTGTTAAATATTTTGAAGTTTTATTAAAAGTATGATCTTTAAAAAAAGTATCTTTACGGCTTAAATTAGTACTGTTTTATGCCTATAGTAGATTTATATTTTCATAGTGAACACCGGCGAAATTTAGCTCATTTCGCTTCTTTAGCATCTCTTGCAGCCGTTGATGGCGAGATTAATCCCAAAGAGAAAGGTTTATTAGACCGATTTGCCCGTAAACTTGATATCACCTATGAGGAATACAAGGAGGTAATGAAAAAATCCAACAAATATCCTATAACTCCTTCGAATAGTTTAGAAGAACGCCTTGAACGATTATACGATCTGTTTAAATTAATATATGTAGATCATCATGTAGACGATGAGGAGATGGTATTACTGAAGAAATACGCCATTGGATTGGGTTTTCCAATAAAAAGAGCGAACCACATTATAGAAAAGACTGTGGCCATATTTAGTGGAAGATTTAATTTTGATGATTATCTGTATATCCTAAAGCATTAGCAGGGGGAACTAAAAATAAAACTTCGGAATTATCCGTTTTCTCGATTTTTTTGTCTGGCCATAAATTCCTCCGCTTTTTCCACCATTTTAGGGCTTCCGCAGAAGAAAGGAACGCGTTCGTGCAATTCCGTCGGTTGTATTTCCATTATTCTTCTAAAACCATCACTGGCTTTTCCATTTGCCTGTTCAGCTATATAAGCCATGGGATTGCATTCGTATAACAAGCGTAATTTACCGTTAGAAGCAACACTGCTTTTGGGATATAAGTAAATGCCGCCTTTTATCATATTTCTATGAAAATCTGAAACCAGAGAACCAATATATCTTGAGGTGTAAGGCCTGTCTTCTTCTTCTAATTGGCAGTACTTGATATAATCCTTTACTCCCTGAGGAAAATGAATATAGTTACCTTCATTCACTGAATATATCTTACCTGTTTCCGGATATTTCATATCCGGATGGGAAAGATAGAATGTTCCTATTGCCGGATTTAGTGTAAATCCATTAACTCCGTATCCTGTAGTGTACACAAGCATAGTTGAGGTCCCATAGATTATATAACCGGCAGCTACCTGGTTAATGCCTGGCTGAAGAAAATCTTCAAGGGTAACCGGAGTACCAACAGGGGTAATTCTTCTATAAATGGAAAAAATGGTTCCGACAGATACATTTACGTCAATATTAGAAGAACCATCCAAAGGATCAATAAGGACAACATATTTGTTCTGATGCAGTTCGTCATTACTATTAACGCTGATAAAATCATCTTCTTCCTCTGATGCTATCCCGCAAACTATTTCCCTGTTCTTTAAGGTCTGTATAAATTTTTCATTGGCAAGGACGTCTAGTTTTTGTTGATCTTCACCCTGGATATTGGTATCTCCTGCTGCTCCGAGGATATCTATAAGTCCGGCCTTATTAACCTCGTGATTTACTACCTTACAGGCAAGTCTTATGGCGTTTATTAATTTAGATAATTCCCCTGAAGAATATTGGAAAGAGGCCTGATTTTCTATAATAAATTCCCCAAGAGTTTTATTTTTTTTATCCATTAAGGAAGGTTGTTTTATTTGAATACAAATATCGGTTATTTTGTTAAACTATAAGGTTTTCGGGGCCTGTATGTTTTTTATATTTATAACTTTGTGTTTTATTTGTAACAATTATGGAATATCAAATCAGGGAAGCCGTGGCAGAAGATATGCCCGCGGTTTTAGAACTAATAAAGGAATTAGCTAGATTCGAGAAAGAAGAGAATGCCGTTGAGATGACCACAGAGGCTCTGATAAATGACGGATTTGGTAATGAGAAATTATTTCATTGTTTCGTGGGGGTTATGAATAACAGTGTTAAAGGGATGGCATTGATATATCCCAGGTATTCAACCTGGAAAGGTGCTGTAGTACATTTGGAAGATTTAATTGTTTCGGAAGCCTTCCGGGGCAGTGGCCTGGGTACGGCCCTACTTAACGAGGTTGTAAAATTTGGAGCGAAATTGGGCGTTAAACGTATATCCTGGGATGTGCTCGACTGGAATGAGCCGGCCATTGATTTTTATGAAAAGAAAGGTGCCAAAGTATTACGCGATTGGGATGTGGTGCATTTAGATGAAAGAGGTATTCAAGAATATTTAAGTAAGTTATGAGAGTATTTAAGTTTGGAGGAGCATCGGTTAAAGATGCGAATGGAATCAGAAATTTAGTAAAAGTCCTTGAGGAGACCGGACATCAGAACACATTTTTAGTGGTTTCGGCAATGGGAAAAATGACCAACGCAATGGAGGCTGTCGTTAATGCATATTTTGATGATCGCGTGGGATTAAAAAATGCTTTGGAAGAAGTGGTTTTGTATCACCAAACTATTCTCGAGGCCTTATTTGAAGACAAAAAACACCCTGTTTATCTGAAAGTTAAACTTCTTTTTGAGGAAGTTCAAGGCTTTTTGGCATGGAACAAATCACCAAATTACAGTTTTGTTTATGACCAGGTAGTAGGATATGGAGAATTACTTTCAACTACTATTGTGAGTATGTATCTAAATGAAGTAGGGATTAAAAATTACTGGATTGACATTCGGGATTTTATAAAGACAGATGATAACTATAGAGATGGCAGGGTAAATTGGGAAAAAACACAACAGCACATTTCGAAGGGTGTAGAAGCAAATAAATTATATATTACGCAGGGATTTTTAGCAAGTGACGATAATAATTTTACCACAACACTTGGCAGAGAAGGTTCAGATTATACTGCAGCTATTCTGGCTTATTGTCTCAATGCCAATTCGGTTACCATATGGAAAGATGTTCCGGGAGTACTTAATGCAGATCCAAGGTATTTTGAGGAGACGCGTCTTTTAAACAAAATATCTTATCGCGAGGCTATAGAACTGGCTTTTTACGGAGCGTCTGTAATTCACCCCAAGACTTTACAACCCTTGCAGAGAAAGGAAATACCTCTTCATGTTAAATCGTTTATTAATCCCAAGGATGCCGGCACCACGGTTGGTAAAGGTATAGGGATTGAACCCGAGATACCTTGTTTTATTGTTAAGAAGAACCAGGTCTTGATGAAACTCTCTTCCCTGGATTTTTCATTTATTGTTGAAGACAGTATAGGTGACCTCTTTAAATTGTTGCACGATTATAAAATGAAGGTGGATCTTATTCAAAATTCTGCCATTAGTTTTTCTGTTTGTGTAGATAATAAGTTTAACCGTCTTAATGATTTGTTGGATCAACTGTCAGGTAAGTTTAAGGTAGTCTGTCATGAGGATGTTTCTTTGTATACTATCCGACACTTTAATACAGATGCCATAAAATCTTTACAGAATGGTAGAGATGTTCTTTTAGAACAGCGCGGAAAGGAAACCTTACAATTAGTGGTAAAGCAATAAATTAAAAGCAGTAGTTTACTATGTTAAAATAATGGGCTCTCCTCTTGATTTCCCTATATTTACTTATATATAGTTACATAGTCTATGGGTTTAGTCACCGTTAAAGAAGTAGCCAAGGCAATAAATCTCGAGCGATATGGTTTTTTCGGAACATTCATAGGATGGATCCTGGTAAGGTTAACCAAATTGTCTGACATCAATAAGTTTTATGACCAGCATAAGGAATTGGAAGGACCTGAATTCCTCGACGCCATCCTCGAACATTATGAAATAGACTTTGAAATTCCGGAAGGTGATTTTAAGAGACTTCCTAAGGATGGAGCCTACATTACTATAAGCAATCATCCGCTGGGTGGTATTGATGGGGTTTTACTTCTAAAGTTGATGTTGCAACAGAGACCGGATTTCAAGATTATTGCTAATTTTTTACTTCACCGGATCGAACCAATGGCGCCCTATATCATGCCTGTAAATCCTTTTGAAAACCACAAAGATGCCAAAAGTAGTATTGCAGGTTTTAAAAACGCTTTGAGTCATTTAAGGGATGGACATCCCCTGGGCATTTTCCCGGCAGGAGAAGTATCTACCTATAAAGATGGGAAACTAATAGTTGACAAGCCCTGGGAGGAATCTGCTTTAAAACTTATTCGAAAAGCCGAGGTGCCTGTTGTCCCCATTTATTTTCATGCAAAGAATAGTAAATTATTCTATCATTTATCAAAGTTCAACGATATCTTCAGGACGGCTAAATTACCTTCTGAAGTTACTACTCAAAGGAACAGGGCTATTAAAGTAAGAATAGGACAACCCATTACCGTAAAATCCCAGAAGGAAAATCAAAGTTTGGCGGAGTTTTCAGAACTGTTGCGTAAAAAAACATACATGCTCGCAAATGCGTATCAAAAAGAACGTTTAATAGACCAGATACCAACCACTTTGAAAATACCAAAACCTCCAAGAAAGATAGCCGGTGAAATGCGGACGGAGGTAATACAAGGCGAATTAGAAAAATTAAGAGAGAAGGATTGCCGTTTATTAGAAAGCAAGAATTATGAGGTGTTTTTGGCTCAGGCAAAAGATATGCCTTTTATTCTTAAGGAAATAGGAAGACAAAGAGAGCTGACATTCAGGGCAATAGGCGAGGGAACAAACAATTCTATTGATCTGGATAAATTTGATTATTACTACCACCATTTGTTTCTGTGGGATAATGCCGAAAAGAAAATAGTTGGTGCCTATAGGATGGGGATGGGTTCCGAAATTTTTAAGAACTATGGTATTGATGGTTTCTATTTACAGGACCTGTTTGGATTTGAACCTGAATTATACGGAATGATGCGGCAGTCCATTGAAATGGGACGCGCCTATATTGTTAAGGAATATCAGCAAAAACCAATGCCTTTGTTTCTGCTTTGGAAGGGCATAGTTCATACTACATTAAGGCATCCCGAACATAAATATTTAATTGGTGGAGTTAGCATAAGCAACCAATTTTCAAATTTTTCCAAGTCCCTGATGATAGAATTTATGAAATCAAATTATTGGGATCCATATGTAGCACAATATATCAGGCCGAAAAAGGAATTTAAAGTGAAATTAAATGATGCGGATAAGGATTTTATATTTGATGAAACGGAGGCAGACCTTAATAAATTTGACAGGTTAATTGACGAAGTAGAACCTGGAAGCCTTAGATTACCCGTGTTAATAAAAAAGTATATTAAACAGAATGCCAGGGTAGTTGCATTTAATGTTGATCCGTTATTTAATAATTCAGTGGACGGCCTTATGTATATAAAAATTGCCGACTTGCCTGAGAGTACGGTAAGGCCTGTGATGGAAGAGTTTCAGGCAGAGTTGGAAAGAAAACTTACCGAAAATAGCGGGACTGCCTAGTTCAATTCCTTTTCTGCAAATTTTTTACAAAAATCTCTTATCTCATTGCGTGCTTTTAAAAAGGCCGTATGCTTTTCTTCTTCTGTTCCAATTACTTTAGAAGGGTCAAAAAAGTTATGGTGGATCCTTTTTGCATCCTTTGAGGGAATATAGGGGCAGTTTTCCCTGGCATGGTCACAGACAGTAATTATAAAATCCCAGGGGATTCCATCGTATTCATCTACATTATTTGAGGTATGCGTTGAAATGTCTATTCCATCCTCTTTCATTATTGCCACTGCACCGGGATTCAGTCCATGCGTTTCAATTCCCGCACTGTATATTTTGGCCTTCCCATTTAGTAGCGCATTGAGATAGCCATGTGCCATTTGACTTCGGCAGGAGTTACCCGTACACAATACCAGGATATTTTTCATACTAATTACTTTTTTAAGTTTTCGATTTAAAATATTTTAATTTATCCCAACAATTTTACTTCGTCTTTCAAATAGTAAATTGTCTTTCCAATTCCCGTCCAACTGACCTATTCTTTCCCGTTTACCCAAAAAGCGGAAACCAACTTTCTCATGAAGTTTGATGCTACCGGTATTTTCGGGAAAAATACCCGATTGCAATGTCCAGATACCTGCCATTTCACTAGATATGATAAGTTCTTCCATAAGAAGTATGCCCACACCTGTCCCCCTGGCTTTTTCTGCGACATAAACACTTACTTCAGCAACTCCTCCGTAAACACACCTGCCGGAGACAGGGGATAGTGCCGCCCAGCCTGCGACCTTACCATCTCTTAGAGCTATTAATCTGCAACTTGAAATATGATTTCTATTCCATTGCTCATAGGAGGGAATTCCTTTTTCAAATGTTGCATAGCCCGTATCAATACCTTGCTTATATATTTGAGAAACTTCAGGCCAATGGGCTTCGGACATTTCTAAAATTAAAAAGCCGGATTCTTTTAAATGGTTTATGGACATCTTGGCTATATTACCAAATTACTAACAGCAACCTCCGTCGGGAGAGCAACAGGCTTCTTTTTCTGCATTAGCTTCAATGGGAACCGCACATTCCTCTTTAGCCTTACAGTCCGTTTTTTCCACGGCCAGTTTAATCAGTAATCGGTTTTCAAAAATATCGTACCCATCAATAAATAACTGAGCGGTGTGGAAGTTAGCGTTGCTATATTCAATCTTAAGCTCGGCTTCCAATTCCATAGGTTTAATTCCGTTTACCCTGTTTAGAATTTGAAGTGCTTTAGAAACAGACATATACCTTGTTTTGTCTAATTCGGACGGACTTTCCCAAAGTTGCACTATGGTTTCTTTCCAAAAATCAGTTCCTGCACCGCAATCCACTGAGTCAACTATGATATTTTTCACCTCAGTAAGGTGATAGTTTGCACCTACTAATGCCCCTTTGTTGTAGTCAAATACTAATTCTTTATTTCCGTTATCCCTTAAGAGCGATAAAAATTCTTTTGTTTTCATTAATTTGTTTTTAGCAACAGTTTAAATTTGTTTTATAGAAGAAATCATTTATTAAGGCGAGTATTTCCTGCCATTTCTTTTGGTTAATACAGTAACAGACCCTTTTACCACTTATTTCACCCTCAATTAAATTAATACTTTTGAGTTCCTTTAAATGCTGGGAAATGGTTGGTTGAGCAAGCCCTATTTCTTCAACTATATCATTACAAATACAGGCTCTCTGATTACTAATATATTGTAAGATGGCAATCCGGGCCGGATTGGCCAATACCTTTAAGATAATCGCCAGTTCATTTTGTTCGGCAGTAAATATTTGTGTTTTAGTTGTTCCCATTATATATTTATATATTGCAATATTACGATAATAGATTTAATAAAAAAAGCCAGATCATAAAAAAACCTGACTTTTTAATTTTTAGAACCAGGGTTTTTTGCCTACCTGATAGGTGTTATAAAAATCCTCATCAGACTTGGTAAGGTAAATAATACCTTCTATTAATCCAATCATACCTGTTATCCAAACCATAAATACCCCTACTCCAACGCAGCTAAGAACAAAGCCAATAATAGTTACTCCTAATAGGATAAAACCTTCTTTCTGGTAACCCAAAATAAATTTATGAATTCCTAAGGAGCCTAATATTATAGCTAATATCCCGGCCAATATTTTTTTATTGTCACTTTCTGTGACTCCTTTCATACCTTCTGAAAATTCATCTGCGGTTTTCTTAGCTCCCTCAGCAAAATCACCGGCAGCTTCTTTAGTTTCTTCAGCGAATTCTTTGGCAGATTCTTTCGCTTCTTCAGCAAATTCCTTAGCTTTCTCTTTGGCTTCTTTAGCAGATTCTTTGACTTTTTCTTTAGCTTCCTTTGCCGATTCTTTGGCCTCTTCAGTAAATTCTTTGGCTTTCCCTTTCGCCTTTTCAAATTTCCCTTCTGCTTTGTCTTCGGGATCCTTATTTTCTTCCGACATGATTATTTTGTGTTGGTTAATACTCTCTTAAATGTAATAATTATTTTCCAATCAAAGAAATGCTTTATCCACTGATTCCCAAAGCTCTAACTTATTACCTTCCGGATCCATAATCCATCCAAATTTGCCATAATCGTATTCCTCCATTTCCCCCACAACAGTAACACCTTCCTCTCTTAATACGGCCAATAATTCTACTAAATTTTCAACCCGAAAATTCATCATAAATTCTTTTTTGCTGGGCTTAAAATAGGAGGTGTCTTCCTTGAAGGGGCTCCATTGCGTAGAACAATCATTACCCTCTTTATCTTTCCACCAGAAGGTGCAGCCGTATTGGTCGGTATTCAACCCCAGATGATTTTTATACCAGTCTTTTATCTTATCCGGATCTTTTGTTTTAAAAAAACCCCTCCTAATCCTGTAACTCTATTTTTCATAATAAAACGCTTATTTTTTCCAGGCCTTTTCGTATATACTTATCCACTGTTCAGTAGTCATTTTTGCTACTAATTCGCCTATTAACGAATAGGGAATATGCTCTAGGTTTTTAAATCGGATACAACTTTTACCCATATCTAATTTGGTTTTTACATGTTTAGGATATTCCGAAACAAACCAGTTAAATAAACCTTTATCACTATAAATTCCCATATGATAAAGCGCTATAAAGTTTTTTTGTGAGGCAATATTGATAAATGGCAATGGAAGTTCCGGATTTACATGATACCCGGCAGGATACTTTGAATGAGGCACAACATAACCAATCATGCCATAACTCATTTCTTCTTCAAATCCTTCGGGAAGGTTTTTTAAGATAGAATCCCGTAACTTCATTATGGCTTGTTTTCTGTCTTCGGGTAGTTCGGCAATATATTCTTTTGGTGTCGTGGCTTTTGATTGCATAGTTGTTTTATTTATATCCTAATTTAGCAAAATCTGGACTTGATTTTATCTACAATAGTCTGTGCTAATTTCTCCTTGCTTTCAACGGTCCAGCCTGCAACATGCGGAGAGAGAATAACATTTTCGGCATCAATCAGATATTGAAAGGCCTCCGGGAGTTCATGCTGGGTAAACATGTCTTCAAAAGAATTTTTTTCATATTCCAGAACGTCTAATCCCGCGCCTAAAATTTTCCCGGACTTTAATGCGGCAACCAGGTCTTCGGTTACTACGCATTTTCCTCTTGCCGTATTTAGCAGCCAAAAAGGTTTTTGAAACGCATTTATAAACTCAGTATTAATCATTCCCAGGGTTTGTTCGGTTTGAGGTACGTGAAGGCTTATTACGTCTGATCTTTGCTCCAATTCCATTATCCCCACCTGCCTGGCATTTTCATCAGATACGCCGCCTATTATATCATAGCAAATGACTTCAACATCAAAACCGCTTAGTTTTTTGGCAAAGGCTTTCCCTGTATTGCCATAGCCGATAATACCAACAGTTTTGCCATCCAATTCTATTCCCCGGTTTCCTTCCCTGTCCCAGATGCCTTTTTTTATTTCACGGTTAGCTTTGGTGAGCTTATTAAAAAGGGCCAATAATAATCCCAGGGCATGTTCCCCAACAGCATTGCGGTTTCCTTCGGGCGCGGCCGCCAGAAAAATTTCTTTATACCTGGCATAATCCACGTCAATGTTTTCCAAACCAGCCCCAAGTCTGCCTATAAATTTGAGGTTTTGTGCTTTCTCCAAAAAGGATTGGTCTATGGTAAATCTACTCCTGATGATAAGCCCGTCGTAGAGGTGAATTGTCTTTTCAACCTCAGATTTGGGCGCAGTATATTCTTCAACATTCTCAAAACCCAAAGTGTTGAATTCCTCTAAAAGTAAAGGATGGTTGGTGTCTAAGTGAAGGACTTTCATTCTTTTTTAAATTTTAGGATATTCAGTTTGTGTCATTGCATGCTGCACGTTACCTGTGTGGGCCGTTGTCAACTTTTCAAAGAGCAATAAATGTACTTCTTCATTGTCTTTTGTAGAAGGATTGTGTTCTACTCCTCTTGGAACAACTATGATTTCACCTGCTTTCACAACCTCTGTCCGGTCTCTGAATTGCATATATAAAGTACCTTTTAAAACCTGAAATAGTTCATCCTCATTTTCGTGGGAATGCCATACAAACTCTCCCTGAATTTTTGCGAGGATTACCTGCATATCATCAACCTGGGCTATTTGATGCGGGTGCCATAATTTACTGAATGCGGCATGTTTCTCTTTTAAATTTATGGCTTTCATCTCTTTTATTTCAGATTTAATTTATCCATTCGAATTCTGTAAATGTTTCCCATACCATTCAAAACCTTGTTGGCTTCAATGGTTAGTTCCGGAACTGTGTTTATCCGTTCCTCCGCGGGCTTAGCCCTGTCACTGGTAAAGTAAAAATTATTTCTTGGAATATCTATAAAGGGGCAGTAATCTAGCTTGTCTGAGTTAATGATGACACCTAAATTCTTAGCTTCTCTCCAATTGCCGGTTTTATCTTTTTTGCTGTAATACAGGTCGCCCCCTCCCAGGCCATCAGGTCTTCCATAAGAACTGAAAATTAATAAATCTTCTTCTGGATTAATATAGGCATTAAACTCGAAGACTTTTGTGTTAATTGTTGAATCTAATACGATCGGGGCCTGGTATTTCCCTTCCGAAAAAGTGCTTAAAAATATATCTTCCCTACCTATACCTTCAGTTCTTGTTGCAGTAAAATATAAATTGCCATTAGCACTTACAGACGGGTAAAATTCATCCTGTTGACTGTTCACAAGGGTATCAAGGGCAAGGGGCTTATTCCAATGGCCATCGACCAGCTCTGAGTACCATATATTGTAGTCTGTTCTTGTACTGTCTCCTCCAATAGGTCTGTTTGAAGCAAAGAACATTTTACTGCCATCAGCAGCAAAAAATGGTTCAATATCATTGTACTTCCCGGAAAAGGGGAGTATCACTTTCTGGCCCCATTTATCACCTTCTTTTTTTATGTTTACCAAAGTTCTTATGGTCTGATTATAATTTCCAAGGGTATACACTATTTGGTTTCCGTCTGGCGAAATGGCAATATCTCTTTCGTATAAAGGAGTAGATATAAGATCTTTGCCAAAGACTTCGAGTTGTTCAGGGCTAATCTCAAGATCTATTGCTAGAGTTTTTTCTTTTTTACAGCTGGCAATCAATAAGATTATAATGAAAAAATAGGGTAAAGGGTATTTCATTATATAAATTTTATTCCTTTTTTGTTTCAGGCTGGTCTTTGACGTCAAAATCAAAAATATCATTTCTTGCATAATGTCCTATAACATCAAAATCGAGTTTATTTAACCTAATTTCTTCAAGATCTATTTCAGCCATAAGAACTCCTGCTTTATCATATAATGGACCGGCAAGAACTTTTCCGTCAGGAGCCACAATAAGACTTCCTCCGCGACACATTGTTTCTGGTTCATCGGCAACAAGAGTCCGGTACTTTTCCGGATACATAGATTTTGTAAAATACTGGTTACAACCAAGTACATAACATCTGCCTTCCAATGCGATATGTTGCATAGTGGAGGTCCATTCTTCACGGGCATCTGCCGTAGGGGCAATATAAATTTCAACACCTTTCCTGTACATCGACATTCTGGCAAGAGGCATATAATTTTCCCAGCAGATTAGGCCTCCCAACTTACCTATTTTAGTTTGATAGGTAGTTAATGATTCACCGGAAGCTTCTGCCCAGACAATTCTTTCGGTTCCGGTAGGTTTAATTTTTCGATGCGTACCAAGCAATCCGGAAGTAGGGGATATATAGAGCATTGAACAGTATAGACTACCACTTATATCGTCTTTTTCAGTCACACCTATTACCAGGTAGGTTTTATTTTTTTTTGAAATGTCTTCGAGTCTTTTAAGGTCTTCACTCTGCACATTGAGGCTGTTTTCATAGTATTCAGCATAAAGCTTGCGTCCCTTTTCAGATCTGCTGCCTATAGTGGCCCCGAAAGTAAAGCCTCTTGGATAACCCGGTATAAAAGATTCCGGAAAAACCAATAAATTACATCCCTTTGCAGCATATGTTTTGGTGATCTTCTCAATTTTAGAAATTGTTTCCACCTTATTAAAAAAAACAGGGCTTTCCTGGACTAATCCTACTTTTATTAGCATAGACTGAAATTCTTAAATAGAATTTATTTTAGATTTCGGGGACTCTAAGGTATCCAATTTTAATAAAAGTGAAGTCTAAATTCCTAAAATAACTTTTGCTATCCAGAAATAAATGAGGATTCCGAAAATATCATTACTCGTTGTAATAAAAGGACCGGTAGCAATAGCCGGATCTATACCCCTTTTATTAAGAAACAAAGGAATAAAGGTTCCTATTATTCCGGCAGCGATGATTACCACAACCAGGGAAATTGAAATAGCAAGTGCCGCAGGAAAATTGCCTTGCCAGAACCAGGTAAAAACTAAAAGTACCAGTCCCAGGATCAGGCCATTTAGTGCGGCCAGAAGCATTTCCTTAATCAGGCGATTACTAATACTGCCCTTAAGGTCATCATTAGCGAGACCCTGTACTATGATTGCACTGGATTGCACACCAACATTACCCGCCATCGCAGCAATTAAAGGTGTGAAAAAGAAAAGGATTGCATGCTTGCTTATCATTTCTTCAAAACCTCCCATGATGGCAGCCGCGCCAATACCGCCTAAAAGGCCCAAAAACAACCAGGGTAAACGCGCTCTTGTCAACTCCCAAATACTATCATCGGCCTCCACATCCTGTGAGATACCTGCCGCCATCTGGTAATCTTTCTCAGCTTCTTCTTTTATAACATCTACGATATCATCAATGGTAATTCTGCCAACCAACCGGCCAATCTCATCAACTACGGGAATGGCTTCAAGGTCGTATTTAGACATAATTTTTGCTACTTCTTCGGGTTTTTCATTTACGTTAACCCGATCAACTTTTGGAATATAAACATCTTTAATCGGAGATTTAGTGGAGGTCGTTAAAAGATCCTTGAGTGAGAGTCTGCCAATGAGTTTGTCCTCATCGTCTACCACATAAATAGAGTGTACCCTCGTAACATTTTCGGCCTGAGCCCTCATTTCTTTAACGCAGGTAAGTACGTTCCAATTTTCATTTACTTT
>Ga0316194_10002388_pt1 | contig 13107 bp, 11 predicted proteins | sample CroRivsedime1_MG_FD_204936 | JGI IMG/M metagenome (GOLD analysis project Ga0316194, IMG submission 204936) | Coastal sediment microbial communities from Maine, United States - Cross River sediment 1 | ecosystem: Environmental > Aquatic > Marine > Coastal > Sediment | place: USA: Maine...
AAACGGGCTCTGCTTTCCGGCGGTGGCGGGCTGGTCTCAACGGTGCAGGATTATCTTGCCTTCATCCGCATGATCGTCAACGGCGGCACCTGGCAGGACGCCAGAATCCTCAGCCCGGAGACGCTGACGCTGATGCGGACCAATCAGCTGCCGGCAGGGATTGGCGTCAACTTCCCCTTCTGGGACATGCCTGGCACCGTTTTCGGCCTTGGCTTCGCTCTGAAGGCGCAGCTCGCCGAGGGAGAGCCGGCAGGCATGCTGAACGAATACCACTGGGGCGGCATGGCGGGCACCCACACCTGGATGGCGCCGGAGGCCGGCATCACCGGAATGTGCATGACCCAGCGGATGCCGGGCTTCTGGCACCCGTTCAGCCATGAGTTCAAGGCGCTGGCCTATGGAATCAGCGCTGGCGCAGGAGCGTGATACCCCGATCCAGCATGGACGCAGCCGTGCTCAGGACCAGTAGCCAGGCGAGAGCCGCGATCCAAGCCAGGGGCGGCCAGGAAAGCCCGAGCGCTTCGCGCACGACGGGAATGCCCACCATAACAAAGTAGGCGATGCCGTTGTTGCGGCCGAGTATGCTGGTGCGGAGCTCAGCGCCGGCTAAGGCCTTGGAATCGAACATGTACTGGATGAAGGCCAGGGCCACGAGCACGGGCAGCAAAGGATTGATGTAGCCGGCCGCCGCAAGCGCCCCCAGGGTGGTGGACACGAACAGAGCGTCCGTGCCGTGATCGAACAGGCCGCCGATCGGGCTCGCCTGGCCGTAGCGTCGGGCCAGCGGTCCGTCAGCCAGATCGGTGAGCGCGGCGAGGGCAAAAAGCAGCGCCGCCAGCAGCCAGTGGCCGGATAGAATGGCCCAGGCCGCAGGGCCGATAGCGATCAGTCTGAGCAGGGTGAGGCCGTTCGCCCAGGTCAACCAGGTTTGAGAGGGCGCTCTCTTCGGACTCGGGTCGGGGTTTTCGGTCACGCCGGCATCATAGCACCGGATCCACGGGCGAAAGGCGCCCCGGAAGCCGGTAGAAGGAGATACCCGGATGATTCTCATAACAGGCGCGAACGGTAATCTCGGCCGCCGATTGATCGGCGCGCTCGCCGGCCGGATGCCGGTGCGGGCAGTGGTGCGTTCAGAACGGGCACGCAGCCAGCTCGATGACGCTCCGGGCGAGGTAGACGTTCGGGTGATCGACTACCTGGATCAGGCCGCCATGAACGAGGCCGCCCGGGATTGCCGCGGTATCGTCCACCTGGTTGGGATCATCAAGGAGTCCGCGACCAGCACCTTCGAAGATGCCCATGAAGGCACCACCCGGGTCGTTGTAGAAGCGGCTCGCCAGGCGGGTGTCGAGCACGTCGTTTATCTCAGCATCCTCGGCTCCACGCCGGAGGCGGGCAATGCCTGTCTGGCCTCTAAAGGTCGGGCCGAACAAATTATCGAGCAGAGCGGCGTGCCGGCGTTGATCCTGCGCGTTCCCATGGTGCTCGGTGAGGGGGATTACGCGACCCGAGCCCTGGCGCAGCGGGCCGGAAGTCGCGTCGCTTTCCAGTTCAGGGCGGCCTCCCTGGAACAGCCCATCTACGCGGGAGACGTGCTCGAGGCGGTGCTGGCCGGTCTCGGGCTCAGGGGCGATGCCGCAGCGGTATCAGGCAGCTACGATCTGGCGGGTCCGGAGTCGCTGAGCCGACGGGCGTTGACCCAGCGTGCCGCGGAAGTGCTGGGCGCGCGCCCCCCCACGGTGGTTTCCTTGCCGATCGCTCTTGGTATGACCCTCGCGGGACTGCTCGAGCGCCTCTCGAGCAGCCCGCCTTTCACCCGGGCCATGCTTGGTGTGCTCGACCATGATGACCATATGGATCCGGGCAGCACGCTTGCCGCGCTCGATCTGACCCTCACGCCCCTCAACGATGCCCTGCGTCATTGCCTGCCAGGCAGTGACGGGTAGCTGGCATCTCCCGGAAGCTAGGCGTACATTCAGCGGTCGATCCATCCTGGGAGGAGAGACCCATGACCTGTGCAGAGACTCGTGCAGATTCTCGCTCGCTATTCTTTGCGCCGCTCCGTGCGCCGCTGCGTGCGCCGCTCCGTGCGCCGCTGACCGCATTGCTGGCGCTGATTGTTGCCATTGGCCTTGCCGGCTGCGGTGAATCGGCTCCACCCGCGGAGGCGCCGGCCGCGCCGATCGACACCAGCGAGGTGACCACCGCACCTGAGGCCGATGTCGCCAGCTGGCCCACCGGCGAGAGCTCGATCGATCCAGGTTACGAGGCAACCCCGGAAGGCGTGGCGCCGCTGCTGGAAGGCATCGGCCCGGTAGATTTCCCGCTCACCACCGAAGTGGATCGGGCCCGTGCCTACTTCAATCAGGCGCTGACCTTCAGCTACGGTTTCAATCATGCCGAGGCCGAGCGTTCCTTCAGGGAGGCCGCGCGTCTCGACCCGAGCTGCGGTATCTGCTGGTGGGGCGTGGCTCTGGTGAACGGGCCGAACATCAACAAGGCCATGGACGATGCACAGGTGGCGCCGGCCTGGGACGCGGTGCAGAACGCGCTGGCGAACAAAGAAGGCGCTTCCGAGCTGGAGCTGGCGCTCATTGATGCGGTCGCCACCCGCTACTCGGAAGACGGCGGCGACCGGGCAGCTCTGGATGCGGTCTACGCCGGCTCCATGCGCGCCGTGGCCGAGCAGTTCCCGGACAATCCGCACGTGCTGGCCCTCTATGCCGAGTCGCTCATGGACCTCTATCCCTGGTCTTACTGGAACGAAGACGGCTCCCCGAAGGAACACACCAATGCGCTGGTGGCAGCCATAGAGCGGGCCATCGAGATCGATCCGGAACATCCGGGCGCCCTGCACCTCTATATACACACCATGGAACAGTACACGCCGGAGAAGGCGGTTTCAGCCGCAGACGCACTCGGGCCGCTGGTTCCCGTCGCCGGCCACCTGGTGCACATGCCGTCGCACATCTACCTGCGGGTGGGCCGCTATCACGACGCGGTGCTGGCAAACACGGAAGCGGCGCTGGCGGACGAGGACTACATCACCCAGTGCGATGCTCAGGGTTTTTATCCCGCTGGATATTACCCGCACAACATCCACTTCCTCTGGTACTCGGCCATGATGGAAGGACACAAAGGTCTGGCGGTTTCCTCCGCGCAACGGCTGCACGAGAAGATCGACCTGGACATGGCTCGCCAGTTCGGCTCCATCCAGCGCTATCTGGCTGTGCGCGCCGCCACCTACATCCGCTTCGGCATGTGGGAAGAAGCGCTGGCAGAACCGCCAGCGCCGGAAGGCATGCCCATGACCACCTTCATGCGCGACTATGCTCAAGGCGTGGCCCTGGCTGCCACGGGCCAGCTCGATGCGGCACGTGAGAACCTGACCCGCATGCAGGCCCAGCGGGATTCCGGCGAGCTCGACGCGGTCATGGATCGTCAGGGTGATATTGCCAACCTGCTGTCGGAGATCGCCATGCAGCTGGTGGAGGCGGAAATCGCCCGGAACGAAGGCAATGACGAGGCGGAGATCGGGCATCTGCAGGCGGCCATCGCTGCCCAGGATGCGCTGCCCTACACCGAGCCGCCGTTCTGGCACTTCCCGGTCCGGCAGGCGCTGGGATCCGCCTATCTGCGGATGGGCGAGCCGGAACTGGCGCAGACGGCATTCGAGGAAGATCTGGTGAATTTCCCGAACAACGGCTGGTCCCTGTTTGGCCTGAAGCAGGCGCTCGCTGCCCAGGGTGAACCGACGGACGATCTGGAGCAGGCAGTCGCTCAGGCCTGGCAGCACTCGGACATCGAGCCGACTTCCGGACCCTGAACTGCGTCACATATCCAACGCTCGTTTTCCAGTAGCGTTGCCATCTAAAGCCCATTGTAGGGTGCCTGCGCGCGTCCGCGCGCACGTGCACCCGATTTGCCCGCAGTGCGGGCACGGGCTGGCGTTTGATGGCTTCAAGTGGATGGATACACGATGCAGGAGACAAGTGGCGCTTCAGGTCTGGCAACCGCAAGGATAGCGGGAATGGCAGACTCAGATGTCGAAGCCCTCAGAGCGGAACTCGCCAAGTGGCAGGAACGGGTTCCCAAGCTCGCTGGCGCGCTCAGAGAGCGCAACAACGAGGTGGAAGCGCTCAAATCTCAGCTGGCTGAGCGACCCGGTGGCGATGCTGCGCCGGCGGCCGAATCAGGTTCAGGCATTCAGGCCCGGGACGCGCTGATCGAGGAGCTCGAGGCCAAGGTGAAGGCCCTCGGCGGCAAGTATCAGGATGCCGAAGGTCAGCTGCACGCCCGGGATCTGGAAATCACCCAGCTCCGCCAGGAAGCTGCCGAGTGGCGGGATAAGTGGCAATCGGTTACTTCCTCGCTGGATGCCCAGGCCGACAACGCCGGTCAGAAAGACCGGGAGCTGAAGCGGCTGAAAGGTGAGGTGGACGAACTCCTTGCCCTGCAGGGAACCCACACTGGCCGCATCAAGGAACAGGACCTGGAGCTCACCCAGCTTCGGGAACGGGCCCAGTCACTCGAGGGTCGTAACGAAAACCTCTTCGAAACCACAGAGCTCGCCAATCGGCAGATCGAGACGCTTGGCGAAAACCTCGAGCACCTGCGTGCCGATCTGGCGGCGAGCAAGGATCTGCTTGCCAAGCATGAAGCTGCCGCAGGCGGAGCGTCGAAGGAGATGGAGGATCTCAAAGGTCAGGTCGCAAGCCGTGATGAGGACATTCAGTTCCTGCACACGCGAGTAGAAGAGAAGCAGACGGAAATCGACCGGCTGAGCACCCGGGTCGATGAGCTCTCGCCGCTGGAAGCCGCCAATGCGGAAGCGGTTCGAGACAAGGAATCGCTGGAATCGAAAGTTGAGTCGCTGAACGAAGAGATCGAAGCCCTTACCGGTCGGCTCGGGGAATTCGAAGCAACCCGGAAGTCGCTGGAAGAAGCCGAAGGCAGGATCATGTCGCTGGAAAGCTCGCTGGCAGAGCAGGGTGCCGACGTTGCTGCCCGCGATGAGCAGATCCAGGGCAACGAAGTGGCGCTCGAGACGCTCAAAGAGGAAGTGCAGCGATTGGAGTCCTGCGTGGCGAACGCGGAAGAGGCCACGATCCGGCACGAGGTGGAGCGGCGCCAGATCTCCGAGCAGCTCGACGAGCTGAAGAAGCGCAATCAGCACCTGGAGTCTCAGCTGACTGAGCGCTCTGATCTGGTGGTGGGGCTCGAGCAGGAAAAGAGTGCGATATCCGACAAGACCTCTTCGCTGGAGGCGGAAAACGCGCGGCTTTCCGAAGCGCTGGAGAAGGCACAGCAGGCCGCAGCAGGCAACGCCGATCATATTGCCCAGGTGGATTCGCGCATGGAGCGGCAAAAGCAGCTCATGGAAAACCTGGAGCTGGAGTTTGCCGAGGTTCAGGAAGAGTATGCCGCTGCGGTGAAATCTCATCAGCGGGAAGTTTCCGAGAAGGAATCCGAAATCGCCGCGCTTCGGGAGAAGGTGGACGACGACAGCGTGGTCGCGCTGAAACAGGAGCTGGTCGAGCTGGAAGAAGCGCTGGCAGCGGCTAAGTCGACCATCAGCGATGCGGATGCTGCCGCCTCGGAGGCGCGCGCAGAAGCCCAGAGCTCAGCGAACGCGATTCAAGAGCTCGAATCCCGGGTTGCGGAAGAGTCTTCGGCGCGCCAGGCGCAGGCCGAGAACATGGCCGAACTCGAGAAGCAGCTCAAAAAACAGACTCAGGCCGCGGTAGACGCGGAAGAAGCGGCGCAGAGCGCCCGTGCAGAGCTGCTCGAGGCAACTGCGCAGGTGAGCCAGGTGCCCGATGACGTTTCGGACGAGAACGAAGCGCTGCAGGCCGAAGTCATCAAGCTGGAAGGCATGGTTCGTGAGCGGACCGAGCAGCTGAACAAGTTGCGCTGGCAGCAGGACATGATCGAGAAGCAGGGCGGCTCGGATAGCCAGGACAGCAAGATGCTGGTGGTGCTCAACCAGCAGCTGCAGAGTGCACGGGAAGAGAATCAGCGCCTGAAGGACAAGGTGCGCCAGCTGGAAACGGCGCCTGCGCCTGCGCCCGCTGCCGTCGATCCTGCCGAAATGGACGAGCCGGACGACCTGTCCAGCATCAAGGGTATCGGGCCCAAGCTCGTCAAGCAGCTCAGGAAGCTCGGGATCACCCGGTTCGATCAGATTTCCATGCTGTCGGAGTCAGATCTGGACGACCAGAAGCACCCGCTGCACGCCATGAAGGGTCGCATCATCAAAGATAACTGGATCGAACAGGCAGCCAAGCTCGGCGGTATTGGCTGAACTCCAGAGGCCTGATATGGCGGTCAGGCCGACTCTGCGCCGGTGAGCGCCTTGAGCACGCCGCTCCAGTGCTCGAATAGAATCAGCGAGCCTGCACCCGGGAATCGCCGCCAGCTCACCAGCTGGTCTTCCAGATAACTCTGCAGTTCTTCCATGCTGGCGAGCTTGTCTTCCGTGCCGTGCCAGGCCGTGATGGGGATACCGAGCCTGGGTAACTTACCGGGTCGGGACCTGGCGAAGCACTTCAACTCCCCGGAAACGCCGGCCGCGGTCACGGTCATGCTTTCCAGCGTATAGGCCACCATGTGTTCGAAGATGGCGGGGTTGGTTTCCAGCAGCGCCAGGTCGTGGGGGACGGAGCCGTACACGCTGCGGATCAGCCCGGCGTTGGTTTCTTCACTGGCGCGATTTCGAAGGATGTTGAAGAAGCTCGTCATCAACCAGGGCTGAGAGATCATCTTCGTGTAGAGCGGCATCAGATGCGTGAACCGACCCTTCATCGGCTCGGGCGGGCGGCTGGCCACCAGCATCAGATGCGAGATCCGATCGGGCGCCCGTTCGGCCATGCGCAGGGCGAAGGCGCCGCCGGAGAGGAAGCCGAGCACGCCGCAGCGCTCGATATGCAGATGATCGAGCAGGGCAATCATGTCGTCGGCGACGGAGTCGAAGCTGAAATCCGCGTCCACATCGGAGAAGCCGAAGCCCGGCCGTTCCGGGGCGATCAGATGCATATTCAGGCCCCGGGCCAGCTCGTCAGTTTCCGCAGGCATCCTGGAGCAGCCCAGCGTTTCGTGCAGGTAGAGCGCCGGTTCGCCCTTCACATCGCCATAGGTCCGATACGCCAGACGTCTTCCGTCCGCCAGAATCATGAAGTGCCGGGGTGAGCTGCGCCGGCTGGCACCGGCTTTCTGCGGGGCTGTTTCCGTACCGGCGAGAATGACGGAGAGCTGGGTCACCACCATGACCAGATCGCTCTGCCGGTTGATGCCGCTCTTGTCGAACACCGACTGCAGGTGGTTGCGGGCCGTATTGACGCTGATCTCCAGGTCCTGGGCCGCTTCCTTCAGGGTCAGGCCCGAAGCCAGCTTCATGGTCACGTCCACCTCGGCTGCGGTCAGACCGAAGCTTGCCTGGACGGCGCTCTCCAGGCGCTGGCCGCCGTCATCCTGAGCAATGAACAGGGCAAGCTCCGCAGAACCGGCGACCGAAAGCAGGCCGGGCGGAAACTCCGAGCGGGCAATCAGAAAGCCGAACCGGTGTCTGGGCCGGCCCGGATGTGCCAGGGAGACGAGAGAATGGCCGCGCTGACTGGCGCTGAGGTTCTCCCTGGCCTCGGTGAGCGAGCGACGACTGGCAGGATCGCTGAACTGGAGCCGGCCTTCGTCATCCAGGCTGAGATAGTCCGCCAGTGCCGGTAGATTCTGTTCGCCGCCAACGAGCCGGTCCTGATCGTCCAGCAGCAGATAGGCGAAACCGGGGCTGGCCGGGTCACCGGTGTCCTTGATCCGCCAGGAAAGCGACTCGGCGCGCGACAGCTCTGCCACCAGTTCACCCGGATCCCAGGACTCCAGATGGTCGGACAATCGGTCGAACTCGGTCAGCAGGTCCGTCCATCGGGTCGGGTCGATGGCATAGGCCGTCAGCGCGTCGAAAAACGCACTTACAGACGCTGGTCCCTCAGTCTGCTGCATGGCTTTATAAGAGCAGAAATGTCGGAACGGCGCACCCGTTGCGGCGCGAAATCAGCCTTTTTCCCTCGATCCAGAGCCATTGTGAGGATTTGTAAATGTGGCTATAGTCCAGGGCATCCTCCAGAAGCGCGATTGGTTAATGGACCTCGAAACCGGTTTCGCCACAGCGACAGACAAAGTCGCTGCCGCCATAGAACGGCGCGCAGATGACGACAGACGAACCTATTCCGACCGACGTCGATCCGGCGGACTGTTTGCAGTCTGGGCCCGGCGCGATGGTGCGGGCTACGATCGCCGTCAGGGCGATCGCCGGGAGCAGAGCCGTTCCTGGCTGAGCCGCTGGCGCCGGGAAGACTGATCCTCCGCACTCGGCCGTTGTCTGGCACTTCGGCCATTCCCTATGGACTTGTGTTGACTGCCGGGGCAGGATTCGCGCCGAACGCCCGGATGTCGCACCACGGCCCGTGCCAGACCCGCTTCCATTGAAGGAGTATCAGCACTCATGAACCCGACCATAGCCAGCATGATGATCTTCATCGCAGTATTGCTTGCACTGCCACAGAGCGGCCATGCCGCCGACGCAGCAGCGGGCCAGGCAGCCTATGCAGTCTGCGCCGCCTGTCACGGGCAGAAAGGCGAAGGCAACGTGGCAATGAATGCCCCCAAACTCAACGGCCAGGAAGGCTGGTACATCAAGCGTCAGCTCGCCGCCTACCGGGATGGCCTGCGCGGCACCGCGCCCGGCGACACCTACGGCATGCAGATGCGCCCGATGGCGATGGCCGTTGGCAATCCGGACGCTGAGGCGAATCTGATCGCCTATATCGAAAGCCTGCCGGTAACGGATTCGGCGCCCACGGTGAGCGGCGACGTCGCCGCCGGTCAGGCCGGCTATACGGTCTGCGCGGCCTGCCATGGCCAGAAGGCGGAAGGCGTTGAGGCGCTCGGTGGTCCCAGGCTCGCAGGTCTGGACGACTGGTATCTGGTTCGTCAGATCAACAACTACAACAAGGGCCTCAGGGGCTACGACCCGAAGGACACCTACGGCATGCAGATGAAGCCGATGGCAGCGACACTTGCCACGGAGAAAGCCGTCAACGATGTGGTTGCCTACATAAACACGCTCAAGTAGCACCCCGGTGAACCGGCGTCTCCTGGTCGACCTCGAGGCGCTGGCTGCCAACTACCAGCTGTTCGTCGCTGCCTCGGACTCGATCCGGTCGGCGGACCAATCAGGACTTCGGAATCGGTCCGGCCCTGCTGCCGTCGGCGGCGTGGTCAAGGCAAACGCCTATGGTGTGGGTGTGGCCGAGGCCGCACGGCGGCTGCTGACCGAAGGCTGCAGGCACTTCTTCGTGGCTACCCTGGAAGAGGCCTTCGCACTCCGGGATGAGGTCGAAAACGACACCACTGCTGACGACTCGCCTGAGCTCTTAATATTCGACGGGGTAGATTCGAGCAGCGCCGCCGAGGTGGCTCGGGCCGGGCTGATCCCGGTGCTGAACGACGAGACTCAGCTCGAGGCCTGGCGCCCGCACATCGATTTACCGGCAGCGCTCCATTTCGACACGGGCATGCATCGGCTGGGCTTTCCGTCGGACACACCGGCCGATCGCTTCGCCGATCTCAATATCACCCTGGTGATGACACATCTCGCCTGTGCGGATGAGCCGGATAGCGCCTTGAACGCCGGGCAGGCGTCCACCTTTGCTGAGATTGTCAGGCGCTTCCCCCGGGTGCCCACCAGCATCGGCAACTCCGCCGGCTGGTTGAGCGGCTGTCAGGGCGACGTAGGCAGGCCAGGCATCGGTCTCTATGGCGGCAATCCTTTCTCGGATCGACCCTCCCCGATGCGGCCGGTCGCCTCGCTGCAGGGGCGCATTCTCCAGCTGCGGGCCCTGGCGCCCGGCGAAACCGTCGGCTACGGCGCGAGCTGGACCGCCGAACAGGAAACCCTGGCTGCCACGGTCGCGATCGGCTATGCGGACGGCGTGCCGCGACACCTTTCGGGGGCCGGCGAGATGGCGCTCGAGGGCGGTCAGCGCTGCCCCATCCTCGGTCGGGTCTCCATGGACACCACGGTGATCGACGTCAGTGCGGCGCCGGGCGTTTCAGTGGGTGATTGGGTCGAGTGCTTCGGGCGTCACATCAGCGTGGACGAGGCGGCCGAGTGCGCGGGGACCTTGAGTTACGAGCTGCTCACCCGGGTGGGGGCGCGGGTTCCAAGGGTGTCGGGCGCGCTGGGCTGAAGGATTTTCTGGACCCGACAACCGAGGCGCGTTCCTGGGCGAGGGTCTGACCCAGCAGCGTTTCAGCGGCGCCGAGGTTGCCGAGCATCCGCCAGGCGAGCACCGCCGTTCGATTGGCGGCTGTGTCGACTGCTGAATCTGGCGCTGCCAGCTCCCGTGCGCGCCCCAGGTCGTTGAGAGCCGCCGCCGCATCGCCGTTCATCAGCGCCAGCCTGGCCCGGTTCAGATACAGGGCCCAGGCATCGGGCGCCAGTTCGAGTGCTTCGCTGAGATCTGCTGCTGCTCCTTCGATGTCGCCTGCGTTCATCCGCGCCATGGCCCGATTATTCAGCGCGCCCGGTAGTGCAGCGGTTGCCCTGCCGGCAGTGCCCTCGTAGCGAAGTCCCGCGATCTGATCCGAGCAGAGGCGCTCCGCCTCGGCGGTGGCGGCCTGAAGCGCACTCAGGCAGGGGTCGGCGACAGGCGCGGGCGTAGTCCCGGGTGCAGCACTGGACTCGACCCTGTACTCAACCTCGGACTCAATCCCCGATTCTATCTCTGGAACCGGCTCCGTCGGTTCACCAGCTGGCGCTGCTGAAACGGGCATCGCGAATGCGCTGAGGATCAGCAGGCGGGCGGAAATACGGATATGTCGCGATCTGAATGGACGCATGAGTGGAGTGTACCGTCGTTCTAGGGCCGCGCTATAGTGAGGTCGAGGGATTTCTTGAGAACTGATGGGAGAGAACGACGATGATCAATCCGGATGGCGTGCTGAAAGGGCAGGTGGCGGTGGTCACCGGTGCCAGTCGAGGTATTGGAGAGGCCATTGCCCGACGTTACGCGATGGAAGGCGCAAAGGTGGTGGTCTCTGCGCGAACGGTGAACGAAGACGAGCACTATCTACCCGGCACCATCACCGAGACGGTGGCGCACATCAATGACGCCGGTGGCGAGGCCATCGCGGTGAAGGCCGATCTGGCATTGGCGGAAGACCGCCACAACCTGATCAAGGCCTCAGAAGATGCGTTCGGGGGCGTGGATATCCTTGTCAACAACGCCGCCATCACCTACTTCATCCCGGTGGCGGATTTCCCCGAGAAGCGCTTCCGCCTGATGATGGACGTGCAGGTCTGGGCGCCGTTCGAGCTGGCGCAGCTGGCGCTGCCCGGCATGCGCGAGCGGGGCCGGGGCTGGATTCTGAACATCTCCTCGGGTGCGGCCATCCATCCGGATAAGACCCAGGGTGGCCGGGGTGGCACGGTTTATGGCATGTGCAAGGCAGCACTCGAGCGTTTCACCACTGGGCTCGCCCAGGAGCTCTATGACGAGCACATCGGTGTGAACGTGATCTCGCCGGGGCTGGTCGCCACGCCGGGCGTTATGCATCACAAGCTGATCAACGAATCGAACAAGGACCGGGTGACCCCCGTTGAGCACATGGCGGAGGCCTGCCTGAGGCTGGTGCATGGCGACCCGCAGGCGCTGACCGGCAGGATCGATTACGCGGACAAGGTGATGGAAGAGTTCTCGCTGACCGCCGCCGATCTCATCTGATCGGTATTTCGGTTTTCTTGATCACCGTTCGCAGCGCGAACGAAGAGTGCACCCGGTCGACGCCGGGCAGCCGGGTGAGATGGTTGGAGTGGATGCGCTCGTAGTCCCGGGCGTCCTCCACGATCACCCGGACCAGATAATCGGACATGCCGGACATCAGGTAGCACTCCATCACCTCGGGTAGCTCCGCGATCGCCGCCTCGAAAGCGGCCAGGTCGTCCCGCTGCTGGCTCTTCAGCTCGATCTGCACGAAGACGTTGTCCGGGTAGCCGGCCATGGACTGATTCACCAGCCCCACGTACGCCCGCAGCAGGCCGCTCTTCTCCAGATTGCGCACCCGCCGCAGGCAGGCGGACTCGGAAAGGGCGACCCGGTCGGCCAGGGCGGTGTTGGAAAGCCGGGCATCACTCTGCAGTTCGTGCAGGATTGCGCGGTCAATTCGGTCCAGGTTTGCAGATAATTCTGACATTTCAGCCCTATACGACGGAATATTCGGAAAAAGTAGCAGATTTTCCGCAGATCGCAAGAACCTGCCGTCGGACTTTCGCTAGCCTGTGTCCTCGCGAAATCGAGCCAGCCAGACAACGAAAGAGAGGGCGGAGCAATGCGGATCGGCGTACCGAAGGAAATCAAAGTTCACGAGTATCGGGTGGGACTCACCCCGGCTTCCGTTCAGGAACTGACCAGCCATGGCCAAGAGGTCGTGGTCGAGCGGGGCGCCGGTCTCGGCATCGGTTTCAGCGACGATGACTACCTCCGGGCCGGCGCAGGCATCGGCTCGGTGGATGATGCCTTCGCCGCCGACATGGTGGTGAAGGTGAAGGAGCCGCAGCTCGAGGAGTGCGCGCGCTTCCGCCCCGGTCAGATGCTGTTCACCTATCTGCATCTGGCCGCGGACAAGCCCCAGGCGGAAGCCCTGATGGCATCGGGCGTCACCGCCATCGCCTACGAAACCGTCACCGGCGCCGGTGGCGGCCTGCCCCTGCTGACGCCGATGAGTGAAGTGGCCGGCCGGATGTCCATTCAGGTGGGTGCCTATGCCCTGCAGAAGGCCAGCGGTGGTCGCGGCACCCTGCTTGGTGGTGTGCCTGGCGTGGCACCCGGCAAGGTCGTGGTCCTCGGCGGCGGCATCGCCGGCACCAACGCGGCCGAGATGGCCGTAGGCATGCAGGCGGATGTGACCATCCTCGACAAGTCCGTGCCTCGGCTTAAAGCCCTCTCCGAGCATTTCGGCGTGCGCGCCCGAGTGCTGATGGCCAGCCAGCAGAACGTGCGGGACGAAGTGCTGGCGGCGGATCTGGTGATCGGCGCCGTGCTTATTCCCGGC
>Ga0316194_10002390_pt1 | contig 13104 bp, 11 predicted proteins | sample CroRivsedime1_MG_FD_204936 | JGI IMG/M metagenome (GOLD analysis project Ga0316194, IMG submission 204936) | Coastal sediment microbial communities from Maine, United States - Cross River sediment 1 | ecosystem: Environmental > Aquatic > Marine > Coastal > Sediment | place: USA: Maine...
GCCCTGTCGAGCTCCGACGCCGGCCTTGCCACCCGGGCGCTGGTCTCTGCCGGCAAGCTCTGCCTGCGTTTCTTCGCCAACGAAGACGCGCTTGTGCTGGCCCGGAAGGGACTTCAACTTGCCGGAGCGCTGAACGGTGCAGAGCGGGTCTGCCGCCGAATCGAGCTGTTTGATGTGATGCTGACAGCGGCGCCGGTCAGGGATTGGGAAGCGGCTGCCGCGGAATACGCGGCGCTTGCGGAGCTGGCTCTGGAGCATGGCGAGCTTGCCCATGCGCGGCTCGGCTATCACATGTCTTCCACCGTGCGCTGGGCCAATGGTCACTGGAGCGGCGCTCAGGAAGAATCGCTGCAGTCCGAGATGATCACTCGGGGTGCCGGAGAGGGGGAGCACCTGGTGGGTATGGCTGAGGCCGCCAAGTGCCTGGCCATGCTGGAGCGGGAACTGAACCGGGCCGAAGCAATGGTGATGGAAGCGCGAGCCCTTTCCGAGCCGGATACGGTCGCCTACCACGCCTTGCCTCTGGCCGAGGGGATTCTGCGCTATATCGAGAACGACATGGCCCAGGCGGAGATCCTCCTGCGCGAGGCGCGCACCCTCTGCAAGTCCGCTGGTGATCACATCAGCGAATATCAGGCCAATGAATATCTGGCCATGGCGGAGCTGGAGCGCGAGCGTTTCGAAGCGGCTCGGGAACGGGCAGGTGTTCTGGTTGAGCTGGGTGCCAAGATACGTGAAGGCAGTGAAGAGCCCTTTGCCCGGGCGCTGTCCGGGCTCTGTACGCTTGCGCTCGAAGGCGACGAGACGGCGCTGACTGCGGCCGTGGACGCCTTGCGGGAAGCAGACGCAAAGCATCGGCTGGCCTTCGTGCAGAATCGTGCTGCGGCGCTGGATCTGGATAACGGCCGGATTGATTCGGCCCGTGATAGGGCCGAGGAGGCACTGCGCTGTGCGGGGCTGATGGAAAGAACGAGCGAGATGCTCATTGCCCGGGGCGTGCTGCTGTCTGTTGCAGAGAAGATGAACGATGACAAAGGCGCCACCGAGCACAGGATCGCCATGAAGACGTTGCTCGAGCGCTCGCCGTCGGCCTGGGCCGTGAGCAGAGCGCGGCGCTATGCACGGGATCTGGAGGAGGAAGCCAAGTGACCGACATGATTCTGGAGCGGGAGTTCGACCCGCCCGTTGCAGCCGGGGATGTGATCGCCATGGGTGAGGAGTCCCATGACTGCTTTGGCATGCATCGGGTGGACTGGCAGCAGAGCTTTCTCGCGGCCGGGGGCCGGCGGTTGTTCTGCTGGTTCTCGGGTCCGGACGCAGAGTCCGTGCGGCTGGCATTGCGGCAATCGGGGGTGGGAGCGCACGAGATCTGGCGCTCGACGGTTCATGATTCGGCGGACGAGGGCGCGCCGGACTGGCGCCTCGCCAATGTCGTCGTCGAACGGCGTTGGGACTCGCCGGTGGCGCTGGATGACATCCAGGCTATTGAGGATGCTGGTGCGCATTGCCTCGAGACCTGGAACGTGCGCTTCGCCCGAACCTTCTTCGCAAGCGACCGAACCCGGATGGCCTGCCTCTACCAGGCGCCTGATGCCGAGGCGGTGCGGATGGCGCAGCGTCAGGCGGGCATGCCCATGGAGCGGGTCTGGGCCTGCACGCAGGTGCGTGATCTGGCCTGACCGGGATTTCACGAGCAACGGCAAATACCACGGCCAGTAACACGCTGGATCTAACGCATCGCGCGCAATCTGTGCACATCCAATCGAGACCAATCGGTCGCGAGCGGAACGACAAAACAGATAGCTCACAGGAGATGCGAGATGAATATGCAGACGGAAACGTCGACTCAGACAGACAACGGTGTGAACGTGGATGCGCTGCTCGGTGCTCGAGAAGCACTGACAGAAGCGCCTGCGGCGGCACAGTTCCGCTGGAAGGCCACCTCGAAGTGGATGAACGGCACCCACACCCGCTCGGCCTGCCGGGGATTCTTCGGGCTTGGTGAAGATCAGAGCCACAAGACCGAGTTCACTTTTGACACGGATCACCCTGAGGTATTCGCCTCCGAGGACAATGGGGCAACGCCGGTAGAGATGGTGCTTGTCGGGCTGGCAGGCTGCCTTACGGCAGGGATCGCGACGGTCGCTCAGAATCGCGACATCCAGCTGAACTCTGTCACGGCCAGCATCGAAGGAAGCATGGACCTGGCCGGCATCCTCGGCATCGATGGGGACGTGCGCAATGGTTTCGACGACGTGCAGGTCAACTTCGAAGTGGATGCAGATGCACCCCGTGAGGATATCGAGGCCCTGGTGGCTCAGTCCCAGAAGCGTTCGGCCGTGTACGACATCATCACCAATCCGACCAACGTGTCGGTGAACGTGAAGTGATGAACGCTCACTCGAAAGATTGCGCTTCAGTGCGGGAACGCAGTTCCCTCCGGGGTGGCGGTGTGCGGCGCGCGCCGGTGATCATCATCGGCGCCGGTCACGCAGGGCTCGCCATGAGCCGCTGCCTGACCGAGCGATCCATCGACCATGTGGTTCTCGAACGTGGTGAGGTGGCGAACAGCTGGCGGCATGAGCGGTGGGACTCGTTGAGATTGCTCACGCCGAACTGGCTGACGCGCCTGCCAGGCTGGCGCTATCGGGGGTCCGATCCGGACGGCTTCATGTCCGCGTCTGAAGTGACCGGGGTCATCGACCGCTATGCCACTCTGGTGGGTGCGCCCGTCCAGATCGGGACGACGGTTGAACGGGTCGAGCCTGCGGAAGGCGGTTATCTCATCCGGACCGATCGCGGGCCCTGGCACGCCAGATGCGTGGTTCTGGCAAGCGGTGCATTTCAGCTGCCGAATGTGCCGGCGGCATCTTCCGCCGTGCCTGAGCCGGTGCAGCAGTTCACGGCGAAGGACTACCGCAATCCTGGGCAGCTGCCGGATGGCGGTGTGCTCGTCGTCGGTGCGTCGGCTACCGGCCTGCAGCTCGCTGAAGAGATTCACCGCTCCGGCAGGCCGGTCACTCTGTCCGTCGGGGAACATGTCCGGATGCCCAGAACCTACCGCGGGCTGGACATCCAGTACTGGTTGAAGAGCACCGGTCTGCTTGATGAGAGCTGGCGGACGGTGGACGACATCGTTCGCGCCCGTCGGGTTCCGTCCCCGCAGCTGGTAGGCACACCAGAGGGGAAGAGCCTCGATCTGAATGCGCTCAGTGATCAGGGCATCGCACTGGTGGGTCGACTTGCCGGGATCAGCAGTGGCAGGGTGCACTTTTCCGGAGGCCTGAAAAACCACTGCACGATGGCGGATCTCAAACAGAATCGTCTGCTCGGCAGCATCGATGAATATGCCGAGAGCACAGGGCTGACGCCTGCGATTGGCGCCAAAGCGCGTTTCGAGCCCACCCGGGTGCCGGACTCGCCCCGGCTGCAGATTGCGCTGGGTGGTGGAGAAGTCAGGAGCATCGTCTGGGCAACCGGACTCCGGCCGGACTACAGCTGGTTGCGGGTGCCCGTGTTCGATCCCCGTGGACGGCTGAAGCATGAGGGCGGCGTGATCGCGGCGCCGGGGCTCTACACGCTGGGCCTCAACTTCATGCGGCGCAGGAAATCCAGCTTCATCCACGGCGCGGCCGATGATGCCCGGGACCTTTCGGGCCACCTGGCGACCTACCTGGCGGGCAGCCGCATGCCGCTGGCCGAGGCCGTGTAGGCGTCTAATCAACGCAGGGCCTGTCTGGTGCCTGCCCTACCAGCGCGCTACTCTTGATGATCGCGCAGGGGGCTGAGGGAGGCACCATGACGATTGTTGAGACGACCAGTGGTCCCATAGAGGGCCGCGAAAAGAATGGGACGCTGCTCTTTGCCGGCGTGCCTTATGCGGCGCCGCCAACGGGCGAAGCGCGATTCAAGGCGGCACGACCTCCGGAGCCTTGGCTGGAAGTCCGAAGCGCCAAGCGTTTCGGCCCAGCCGCACCGCAGATCCCAACCGGCGGGCTCACCGCCAGCACTGCCGTGCGCTGGAATGAAGACTGCCTGACGCTGAACATCTCCACGCCCGCTGCAGACGGAAAGAAACGCCCCGTGCTTTTCTGGATTCACGGTGGCGCCTATCGCACGGGGCAGGGCGCCATACCTTGGTACGCCGGTGGCAAGTTTGCGACTCAGGGTGACATTGTCACCGTCAGCATCAACTATCGGCTTGGTGTGCTCGGCTTCCTCGATCTCACCCACCTGGGTGAGGAATATGCCACGTCCGGAGTGAACGGACTCCTGGATCAGATCACGGCGCTCAGGTGGGTGCAGGACAATATCGAGCGCTTCGGTGGTGATCCTGAAAAGGTCACCATCGCAGGCGAGTCGGCCGGCGGGTTTGCGGTCTCCACGCTGCTGGCGAGCCCGGAGACAGCGGGATTGTTCCGCGGTGCCATCCCTCAGAGCGGCGCGGCTCAACATACGCTGCCGAAATCCGCCGGTGAGATCTGCGCTGAGAAGTTCATGAATACAACAGGCGCACGCACGGCCGATGCGCTGCTGGGCTTGTCCGCAGAGGCGGTGCTCGATGCGCAGAATGTGGTGGCTGCAGAAATCGGCGAAGGTCCGGGTGAGTTGAAGACGCTCGGGGTGCCTGTTTCGGCATTTTACCCGGTGGAAGGTAACGACGTGATTCCGAAACCGCCTCTGGCCGCCATCGCCGAAGGTATGGGCGGCGAGGTTGCGGTGATGACGGGCAGCAACCGGGACGAGACCACGCTCTGGGGCTATGGAGACGTTGATGACGAGAAGCTCGAGCGATTTGCCGCCATGTACGGAGCAAGCGCGGCGCTCGATGTCTACCGAAAAACCCGCCACGGGGCGAGTCCGGAAGCGCTGCTGATTGCCCTTACCACGGATCATATGTTCCGGATACCGGCGATCCGGCTGCTCGAAGCAAGGCTCGAGGCGGACCCTGCGAGCCGCAACTGGCTGTATCTGTTCAACTGGAAATCCAGAGCCTTCGAGGGTCGCCTTGGCGCCACGCACGCGCTGGAGATCCCTTTTGCATTTGATAACCTGGATAAGGCCGGCGTTGATATCTTCCTCGGTCCGGGTGAGTCGCCACAGCATGTGGCCGATGTGATGCATAAAGCCTGGACCGGTTTCATCCGGGACCAGGATCCGGGTTGGGGGGCTTTTGATACGGAGCAGCGCCTGACCATGCGTTTTGATGACGAATCGGGTGCGGTGCCTGATCCGGATGCCGAGGAGCGACTGGCCTGGGAAGGGCTGCGCTGATAAACGAACGGGAGGTGGACCATGCCTGAACTGCAGAAGCGACCGGTCAGCGCGCCGACGGAGGAGGTGCTCGAAATCATCCTTCGGGATGGGGCGCTGATACTGACGGATGTGATATCCGAGCAGGACCTGGCCGAGCTAAACGCCGAGCTCAATCCGTACATGGAAGCCACGCCCGTAGGCCGTGACGACTTCACCGGTCGTTCCACCACCCGTACGGGCGCGCTTGTGGCCCGCTCACCGAAGACCCGGGAGCTGGTAATGAATGAGGCGGTGCTGGCGGCGGTGGGCAAGTTTCTGGAGCCTTACTGTCACCGCTTTCAGCTGCACCTGACTCAGATCATTCGGCTGATGCCCGGACAGGGCAAGCAGGCGATTCATCGTGATCGTTGGGCCTGGGGCAAGTACATGCAGAACGTGGAACCCCAGCTCAACACCATCTGGGCACTCACCGACTTCACCAAGGAGAACGGTGCTACTCAGGTGGTCCCGGGCAGCACTGACTGGCCGGATGATAGGGAACCAAAACCTGAGGAGATCTGTCAGGCGGTGATGCCGGCGGGGTCGTTGCTGCTGTACACCGGCTCGGTATTTCACGCGGGCGGCGAAAACCGTTCGAATGGCGATCGGGTAGGACTCAACATCACCTATTCGCTTGGCTGGCTGCGACAGGAGGAAAATCAGTTTCTTTCCTGTCCGCCTGAGATCGCCAGGGATCTGGAACCCGGCCTGCAGGATCTGCTCGGCTACACGCAGGGAAGCTACGCGCTCGGCTACTACACCCCGCCGCTGCCGCCTGGCGAAGGTCCGGAGATTATCGGCCCGGAACATGCGGTGGGTCGTAAGGCGGGTCAGTTGGGCGAGGCGGACGCCGAGCTTTTGGAAGCCCTGCAGAACAGTTGAGGGTCTCGCTGAGCCGAAGTCATCAGGCTGGCAGTCCCGCCCGGGCCAGCGCATCCGTAATCAGCGCGTCGTGCTCGGCTTCCTTGAAGGGAAAGCTCTTCCTGTAGTTGGCAATTCGGTAGTCAGGATTTCTGGCCAGGGCCTGGCGAATGTAATCCGCGGCGTCTTCGTCCCGTCCGCATAGGGACAGGCAGGCGGCAGCATTGCCGTAGATGTGGAAATGCGCATTGGGTTCCTGGGTCGCCCGTACAGCCCAGTCTGCCGCTTCCTCATAGTGGCCCTGCACCGCCCTGGAGAGGCCGTGACAGGAGGTTATCGCGAACAACAGGGGATCGAACGGAGACAGCCTTCTGGCCATGTCCAGATCAGGCAGCGCCTGTTCCGCCCGGTCGGCGTGCACGCCGATGAACCCCCTGGCGTAGTGACCCTGTGCATAGTTCGGGTTCGCGATCAGCGAACGGTCCAGCGCATCCAGGGCAAGGTCGTGTTCCCGATTGAGTAGTCGTGCTCGGCCGAGAGCCCAGTGACCCATGGCGTCGCGACCATCGAAGCTGACTGCCTGCTCGGCAAAATTGAGCGCCAGAGTGATCTCAGCGGGTATGTCATCGGTGGAGTTCAGAAAGGCTCTGGAGAAGTGATTGAAGCTGAGTCCTGCATAAGCTCGGGCGAACTGTGGATCCTGCTCCAGGGCGCGCTGAAACAGGCCATGGGCCAACACGTTGTCGTGGTCGGTGAACCGGAAACTGTGCCACATGGCGCGATGGAAACACTCCCACGCGTCCAGGCTCTCGGTAGGCAGCAGTCGCACCCGCTCCATCTCGGCCTGGTCGATCTGGGGCTCGAGGGCTGAGACGATCTGATTGGCCAGGTCGTCCTGCACCTCGAACAGATCGCCAATGGGCCGGTCGACCCGATCCGACCAGAGCTCGGCACCCTGCTCTGCCTCGATCAGGTTCACGGTGACCCGGATCCGGTCTTCCGTGCGCTGGGTGGTGCCGTGCACAAGATAGCGCACGCCCAGGTGCTGACCGATAGTGCGCGCGTCCTGCTCGGCGAGGGAGAATCGGGCAGCGGATGCACGGGCGATCACGAACAGGCTCTTCAGCTGAGAAAGCCGTGCGTTCAGATCTACGGCAATGCCCTGGGCCAGCACGCCACCACCGGTGTGCTGGCCGAGATCCTCGAAGGGCAGTACGGCCACCGAAGGCCGACTCGGCAGCGGGCGGTGGCTGGCTGGATCGATGATGGGCGTTGGCGGCATCTCGAACTCGATCGGCCGCTCGGGCGTGGTAGCGGCGGAACTGCCGTCAGCCTTGGCCGTGGCGGAGCCCGCGATCGTCCGCCAGGCGCTCAGCAGATCACTGTCCGGCAATCCGGCATCGCTCAGGCGTTTGCGCATGCGCTCGAGGGTGGCTTGAGCTTCCTGCTGACCATGCAGGCGGATCAGCAGAGTCAGAAGCTGTGCGTTGGCATCGACGTCCAGCGGGTTCAGAGTCACCAGTTCCCGGGCGTAATCGAGCGCCTTGGCATCTGCCTCTGAGTGCCCTGCTTCCGTCAGTCGTTCGATCAGCACGGCGAGCAGTTGCTGATGGAGGCGATTGATCGACTCCCGTTGCGCCTCCAGCCAGACCTCAAACTCAGATGTCGCACCTGTGTCGAGTTCGGCCAGCGGACCTCGCTCGAAGCGATTCTCGTATTCGATGAGCGTTTCAAGCTCTGTCTGATCCGGCGACTCCAGCAATTCGGTGACCGTAGCGATATCTGTCCGGACGTCTGACCAGTTGATGCTGACCGCTTCGCGTGTCGCCTCCAGCAGGTCTACGCTGCCTTCCGGAAGCACGTCCCTGAGCTTCGTTAAGCTCCAGCGCAGGCCTGCTCGTGGATCGGCAGTTTCCGGCCAGATCCACTCGCAAAGCGCTGCACGGGTATGCGGTTTCGGTTCCAGCGCCAGCAGCGCCAGAAGAGCCCGGGTCTTGCGGGATTTGGGCAGTTCTCGAGACCGACCGTCGACGTTGACAGTCATGGGTCCAAGCAGCTGTATCTCTACATCAGCGGCCAAAAGTTTCTCTCACTCCTCGCTGAACAGGAAGTAATCGTAGAGCGTCCTGCTCACTTCTGCGATGGTCCGTTCGCCGGCTTCCGCGTCAAATGTGGATTCAGCACGGGTGTAGACCGCGATTACCAGAGTGCCGCGGTCGTCCGGCAGAGTGATCACGCCAACGTCGTTCACGGTGCCACCGAGGGTACCCGTTTTGTGCGCGAGAGGTAGCTGCTGGTCCGGCATCCGTCCGGAGAGCCGTGCGCTTCCGGTCAGGCAGCGGGCCATGATCCCGCGCAGGGTCTCGCCGTGAGCAGAATCCAGATAGGCATCCTGCCAGAGTCCGGCCAGCAGCGTCACCATGGCGTCCGGCGTGCCCTGATCGCGAGGGTCGGCGAGGAGTGCATCATAAAACCCTGCCCAGTCCGCTTCGTTCAGGTGATCGAAATCCAGGGCTTCGTACTGCGCCGCCATGGCGCCGTCTGTTCTCGGAATCTCCATGTAGTCACGGATCAGGTCTGCGGTGTTGCGATCCACGCGCATGCCATCGATGCCGGAGGCTTTGAGCCAGGCGGTGACCGCCTCACCGCCGCCTATGGTCCTGAGCAGAACGTCCGTCGCTGTGTTGTCGCTCTGTATGAGGGTCGCTTCCATGAGGTTCAGCAACGAGAGCTGAATCCCAGGATGGGGGAAGAGCCGGGTGATAGGCGAAGAGATCACCAGATCTTCCTGCCTCACCTCGATGAGCTGATCCAGCGTCAACTCCCCCTCGGCAACCAGATGCAGAGCGTAAGCGGCCATTGGCACTTTGTAGGTGCTGGCCAATGGAAAGTCTTCGCTGGCGTTCATCTGCACCCTCCGTCCGGAAGGTAAATGCAGAGCGCTGACGCCGACGCTAACCCCCTGCGCAAGCGCATGCCGTTCGATCTCCGCGATCACGGTCGCTTCATTCGCAGCCAGGTTGGGCGGAATGAACGCGAACAGGAACAACAGGACAGCCAGCAACGAAACTGTGCGTGTGAGCATCTATGGCCTTGATTCAGATCTTCAGAGCCGCCAGTCTACGATCACCACCGCTTGGTAGGAAAGGAAGGGGGAAGGACGTGACTGCATTCGAGAACGCCAGGAAATTTTTTGCGGCCTGCGAAGCGCCGGAAGGCTGGGCGGGTTGCGTCCCATATGTCGCCGAGGGTGCGACGTTCAGAGCCCAGAGTGAGCCCATTGCCGACATGGACAGCATCGAGGTCTATGCGGAGTGGATGAAGGGCTTTGGCACGGTCACCGCACCGGGTGCGACCTACACGCTGCACGCATCCGCATGGGATGAGGAGAATCGGACGGCGATCTTCTTCGCCACTTACCACGCCACTCATACCGGGGAGGGCGGCCCGGTACCGCCGACCGGGAAGTCGACCAACAGCGACTATGTCTACGCCGTGACCATGAATGAGGATGACAAGGTGTCGACCATGGTCAAGACATGGAATGCGCCATGGGCCTTGCGGGAGCTGGGCTGGACGGATTAGACGAACTGAACGATATGGCGTTGGAGACGATAGACCTCGAGAGTGTGGACAGAGTGCTGGCCACGGCCCGATCCGTACGCAGAAAGCTGGACTTCGAGCGTGAGGTGCCGAGAGAGGTGATCCTCGAATGTATCGATATTGCGACCCAGGCGCCTACGGGGCTGGGTGGTGAGTCCTGGCGATTCGTTGTGGTGATGGACCCGGCTAAAAAACAGGCCGTCGCACGGATATACGGGCAGGTTCTGGAGGAGCTCGCCCAGGCGCGTGGGGTAACCATCAAGCCAACCCAGCAGGCACTGGTCGCCCGGCTGCACGAAATCCCCGCCATGATTCTGGTCTGCACGACTGCGGAAGGGCCGAGCGAGGAGATCGCCGGGCAGGTGGCCTACTACGGCTCCATTCTGCCGGCAGCCTGGTCACTCATGCTCGCACTCAGGGCGCGCGACCTGGGCGCCACATGGACGACGCTGCTCTCGAGCCGGCAGGCAGAGGTGGCAGAGATTTTTGGTATTCCGGAGCAGGTGGTGAACACGGTGATGCTGCCGGTGGGCTACACCAAGGGTGCGGTCCTCAAGAAGGCGGAACGCCTGGCGGCAGAGCACGTCACCTTCTGGGACGGTTGGGACAGTCGTGACGGAGACTGATGCGGCAGAAGGAGAGGTGATTTGGGAGCCATAACAGGTGTGCTGGGACCGATCGATGGGAGGGATCTCGGTTTCACGCTCATGCACGAGCACGTCATGGTCTGCGCCAGCGGTCTCAGCACGCACTATCCGGACCTGCTCGGGCCGGACCGGGAAGCGCGCGCGATTGCCGCGCTCAAACGGGCCAAGGACAACGGCATCGACACCATGGTGGATGCGACCACCTTCGACCTGGGTCGGGACCCTGGGCTGCTGAAGACTGTCGCTGCCGCCTCTGGCGTAAACCTGATCAACGTGACCGGCTGGTGGCTGGACGTGCCTCGGTTCATGCATGGTGTGGGGCCTAATCAGATGGCCCGCGAGTTCGTGCGCGATATCGAAGAAGGCTTTCGAGGCACCGACGTCAAGGCGGGCCTGTTGAAATGCGCGGCGGACTTTGAAGGCGTGACGCCCATGCTGGAGGTCATGGCCAGAGCGGTGGCCCGTGCACACAATGAAACCGGCGTGCCCATCATGGTGCACTCCTATCCGACCGGTCAGGTGGCGCGGCGACAGATCGAGATTTTCCGGGAGGAAGGCGTCGATCTCACCCGGGTGAAGATCGATCACTCCAATGACACGACTGACACCGAGTATCTCGAGTGGATTCTGGATCAGGGCTGCTATCTGGGACTCGACCGCTATCCGGGCCGGAATGTCAGCCCGCACATGCGCACGGTGACCCTGAAGCGGCTGATGGACATGGGCTACACGGACAGGCTCTGCCCCGCCCATGACTGCATCTGCCTGCACATTCATAAGGAGAACCCGGACGGTTCGCTGCCGGAAGAGCACGAGTTTCAGCGCTCAAACCCGGAGCAGTATCTCTACATCAATCGCTTTGTGATTCCGGATCTGAAAGAGATGGGCGCCACGGAACAGGACATCGATGTCCTGTTCGTGGATAACCCGAGGAGATTTCTGACCGGGAGCTGAGCGGCTCAGTCCGTTTCGATGACCAGCACGTCAGCGTTCAGGCATTCACCATCGAAGCTGCCGAAGGCGGCCACTTCAATGGTCTCCATCTGCGGGTCCAGCGCCAGTAGATCTGTCAGCGGCATGGGGCCGGTTGTGCTGTCGTTGTTGAAACCTTCGACGAGCTGAACTTCGGTCTCCTCGTCGACCAGCACACAAACCTCCTCGAGCTCGTCAGTCGCCAGGGTCAGGAGGTCACCTTCGATACTGATGAGGTCACCTTCCACGGCATCTTCATCAACCGCGGGGGTGATCAGGGTGAGGAAGGAAGGGAAGGGTACCGGCAGATCCATGACCGGATCGACCTGTGCCCACGATTCGGCGTCATCGCCGGCCGCCGCGACGATCGGAGTGGCGTAACGGTCGAGGACCAGGTCAGAAACAGGCGCGATGTTGGTTCCGCCTATGGAGGCGATTTCGCCGGTATCCGCCAGCGCGACGATGCCATCGATCTTCGTAATCGTGTTCACTGGACCCTTTACCACCGCTTCTGCCCGGACCAGAGGCAGGTCCGAGGACATTGCCCTTACGTCGAAGAGTCCGAAGACGTGCACCGGATCACCGTCGCTGAGGAGGAAATCGGTGGCGCCGAGTTCAGGCAGCAGCAGGGCGTTGGCCCCATTCACCATCACGCATTCGTTTCCCTCGAATTCGCAATCGCAACTGTCTGCCAGGCAGAGATTAAAGTTGCGATTGTCTACGACATCCTGCGCCGTGCCGAACAACTGGCTGAGACGGATGTCGGCTTTCTCGATGAAGACGACGGGGCGGAACCGGTACTCACTGCTGCCCGTCGAAACGACGTGCACCGATCGTTCCAGGTCCACGTCGATCTCAACCACGAGATTTTCGCCTGGCGAAATCTCGAAACCACCCTGAACCAGCAGGTCGATCTTGCCGTTGGCTGGGATCTGAGCGATCTGTTGCTCCTCGAGCGGTGGCTCTTCCACGATAACGAGCGAGTTGATATAGAGCCGAACCTTGGTGTAGTTACCGGCGGGTATGTCGTCCCCATCCGCAAGCAGCTTGGTCACGTTGCGCAGATCCAGGAGGTTGATCGAACTTGGCGTTGCATCTTCGGTCAGCAGCACCTGACCGCCGTCACCACCGATCAGCAGTATGCGATCGATGTCGATGTTTACTTCTGCCACGTTATCGAGCGGACCATCCCCGATCAGGATGGTCATGCCGCCGAACTGCTGCTCGGCCGGATCGGACGAGCTGTCGCCGCCGCATGCCACGAGCATCCCGGCCAGCATCGCAATCAGTAAAATTTTCAGGTGTTTGGCCACAGCTAATCTCTCCATTCTTTCGGTTCGGTGACGACCAGTGACCCGAACGGGGTAGCCGGACGGAGTCGTAATTCAATCAGGCACCTTATTGGAGATATAGAGAGCGGCTGCGAGAACTGGTTCCCAGAATTGCATGTTCCTGAAGACTTTTTTACGAGTGTGATGCATCTCCGTTCTACCCGTGACCGCGGCCGCGGCGCTCTCGGGGATGGTCGATTAGATTAGGCCCGAATCGACGTGTTGTAGCCGGCTGGGGATGGCCGGTTGATCGAGGGACCTGACCATGGATCGAGTTTTCTGGCAGGCGTGTGCCTGCACCACACTCTTATGTGCGCTGCTGGCAATGCCGGCTGAAGCGAAGCGCAAAGACGGGACCGGCGGCGGTCCCGGAGACGGATCGGACGATGGATCCG
>Ga0316194_10002392_pt1 | contig 13092 bp, 12 predicted proteins | sample CroRivsedime1_MG_FD_204936 | JGI IMG/M metagenome (GOLD analysis project Ga0316194, IMG submission 204936) | Coastal sediment microbial communities from Maine, United States - Cross River sediment 1 | ecosystem: Environmental > Aquatic > Marine > Coastal > Sediment | place: USA: Maine...
TCGGTGAACGTCTTCGAGTCCGCCGCCGCTGACGGGCGTGGCGGGGACGGAGCGGTCGTGGCGCTTGTCGCATCAGGAGCAGTGGGCGTAGGCGGCAATGGAACCGAACGTGGACGCTCGTTTGGAAGGGCTTGTGGAGTAGCTTGCTCTACCGCTCGGGCGGGAGGCGGCGCTGCGCTGCGGGCGGGCGCATCGGAGGGAGCGCGCTGAACGCCCCGCGGCAGGGGCTCGGGCTCCGTCTCGCGGGTAAGCCCGTACACGCCGCCGGCGACTAGAAGGAACGCTGCGCCAATGACCGCCCAAGAGGCTCCCCGCGGGCCCGGCGGCTTCGATGGCATGGAGCTCAGTCGACAGAGTTCGCACTCGCCTCGCGCATCGAGGGGCAGTTGATGCCGCTCGCACTGTCTGCTCCCCACCCCGGTCATGGCTCCGACACGATACCACGGCTCGACAAGCAGCAGAGTGCGGCTGGGTGGGATGCCACTCGGTGGAGTTGAGTTCGAAATTGCGCGTTTGGGTTTGTAAGTGCTTGGAATGGTTTGTTTTTTGCTGGGGCTGCATGTCCCCTCTAGAATGGGGGAGTGAGGGTGGTGGTGTTTTTGTTGGGGGTGCTCTTGGCGAGTTCGGCGCTGGCCAATGAGTATCGGAACCAGATCGAGATGACGGCGACCTTGCTCGGCGCCCCGGCATCGACGTTCAAGAAGTCATGCCTTCGCTTGAATGGGCAGTTCACCGAAGGCGAGCGAATCTCGAAGTGCGAACGTGGGCGCAGTTTGCTCGCGATATCGTCGACCGACGACGTCGTGACCTGGGCGATGATCGCCTACCCGGCCACACCCGAGGACATCGAAGGCCTCTGGCAAACCGCGCAAGAGATGTTGGGGAAGCCCAATTCCGTGGAGGACAAGGAGCTAACCTGGCGTTTGAGCCGGGGCGTCACGGCGTCGGCGGGATACGACTCCGAGTACTCTACCTTCATTCTGGCGCGCCAGCGCTGAGCGCAGGCCGCTACTCGACGATGCGAATGAGATGCGTCGGTGCAGTCGTCAGATGCGTGCTGTCGATCGCACGAAGTGATTCGCGGATGTCGCCTTCTCGAGCTTCATGCGTCAGCAAAGCGATCGAAGCCGTGCCCTCGTCGCCCGACTCGTGGTCTTGAACCATCTGATCGATCGAAATGCCAGCGTCTCCGAGAGCGCCGGAGAGAGCCGCCAGCACACCCGACTCGTCTCGAACGGAGAATCGCAAGTAATACCGCGACGACAGATCGGCAATGGGTTGAATCGTCTGTTCGGCTGCGGTCGGAAGGCTTCGTGTACGAACTGGCGCGCCTGCGAGGGCGTTCTTGGCAATGTCGATCAGGTCACCGGCAACGCTGGTTGCTGTTGGCCCTGCGCCCGCACCGGGTCCTGAGAGGAAGCTCGGCCCGACCATTTCGCTCTGAATCGCGACGGCGTTGAGCGCACCTTCGACGTGCGCAAGCGGGTGACCCTGCGGAACCAGAGCCGGATGAACGCGCAGATCGAGAACGCCGCCGCCGAGCCGCCCAGCCACGGCCAGGGGTCGAATCGCGTAGCCGAACTTGCGTGCGTATCGGATGTCGCGCGGATCGACCTCGTCGATGCCCTCAGTCGGGATCTCCTTCGGCGACACGCGAGCCCCGAACGCAAGGCCGGCAAGGATCGCGAGCTTGTGACCTGCATCGCCGCCGGTGATGTCCAGGGTGGGGTCCGCCTCGGCGAAACCGGCCTTCTGTGCCGCTCGCAAGGCGTCCGAAAACGCAGCCCCTTCGTTGGCCATGCTGGTCAGGATGTAGTTGCTGGTTCCGTTGATGATGCCTCGAACCGATTCGATGTGATCGGAGGCGAGTGACTCCCGAATCACCCGGATGACCGGAATCGCCCCCGCGACTGCCGCCTCGAAGTAGAGATCGCAGCCGTTGGCCTCAGCAAGCGCGAACAATGCTTCACCGCGCTCAGCGAGGAGCGCCTTGTTCGCCGTGACGACGTGCTTCTTCGCTTCCAGCGCAGCGCGAACCAGGCGATCCGCGACCTCGACGCCGCCGATGAGCTCGACCACGACATCTACATCGTCTCTCTTCACTACCTCGAACGCGTCATCCAGCAGCGCGACGCTGGGCTCCATCGCGCGTACGACTTCGAGGCGCCCGGGGTCCTTGTCGGCGACGACAGTCAACCTGAGAGGAGCACCGACCCGCTCAGCAATGATGTACGCATGGTCGACGAGGGCGGTGACCAAGCCTTCACCGATCACCCCGCATCCACAGAGCCCAACCCGAATCTCGCGTTCCAATCAACTACCTCCGGCGAACGGCCACGTTAGCAGACTCCGGCGCCGGAGACAGGGTCGAGAGCCGTCAGCGAGTCTCTGGACGATCGACGGCTCCGGCCGTGGAGCCGTGTGCCGTGTCGAAGAGTGGAATCCTGTCGATCCGAAACGCCTGCGATCGCCCCTGGATCACCAGTGTGCGATCTTGGCCGCTTGAAGGCGGAGCTCGTAGCGCCCGCCTTCCAGAATCTCGATCTCGTATCGAAGTGGGCTCCCGGCCGGACCGTTGGAGATCGAGTTGCCGGTGAAGCGGTAGTAGCCGGACCCCGTGAAGTCGGAGAGCGCGCTCTGCTCGACCCATTCGTACCCATCGGGAATCGCAACTGACTCCATCTCCATCACGACCTAGCCGTCCCGCCTGCATCCGAACCGCATGCCGCAGCCCGCGACAGCACTCCCACAAACAACACCCTCCTCATGGAGCCCCCTCCACGATCAGCCTAACAAGGGCTCTCGGCCTCGCCGCGACATCCATGGGCCGCCTCGCAGAACGAGAAAACCGGCCCACGCGGGCCCAGGGCGAACAGACGCTCAGTACCGCGGTGCGTACTGGCAGCGCCGGTCTGCCCGCGCCGCATTGTGGGCCTTGAGCTTCTTCGTCTGCGTGATCAGCACTGGAATCGACATCGGTAGCACCCACCAGAAGATGCTGCCCACCACGATCCCGCCGATCGCTCCGCCGCGCTTCCCCTTAGGGCAGGGCTCGCTCGACTGCGGCGGCGCGCTCTGCTGCGGCGGCGGATCCATCGTGACGCCCTCCTGAGCACTGACGGAGGCCTGTCCGAGATGCAGATTGAGCAGGGCTGCGATGGCGATGCAGGAAATGATTGAACTGAGCTTCATCGGGGTTCTCCAGGCAGTATCCTAGCTCAGCGCGCGCGCCGTGGTACCTGGAAGCTACCACGTTCGGGCCCGTCATGAGACGATCCGAAGGATGCGTAGAGTCCTTCTCGGATTGTTCGGTGCGGCGTTGGCGCTTGCCATGATCGTGTTCGTGGGGCTTCGGGTTCCGGCTGTAGTCGACACCCTTGCGGTCCGAATGATCGAGAGCCGCTTGACCGAACAGCGTCATGAACTCTTGGAGCCGGACGCCCTGCGCGTCTTGCTTTGCGGGACTTCATCGCCGTTTCCGCATCGTACGCGCGCGAAGGCATGCGTCGCCGTGTTTGCAGAGGAGCGAATCTGGGTGGTGGACATCGGGCCCGGCGCCACGAACGAGCTGGGACTGCTTGGCGTGGATATGTCGCGAGTCGGAGCGGTGCTGCTCACCCACTTCCATTCGGATCACATCGGCGGCCTCGGCGAGCTCAACCTTCAAGGCTGGGCGTCAGGTCGAGTGCTTCCCCTCCAAGTGTACGGTCCACCCGGGGTCGAGCGGGTGGTATCGGGCTTCAACGAAGCGTACGCGCTCGACAGCTCCTACCGAACCGCTCACCACGGCTCGAGCTTCATGCCGCTGGCAAGATCGATCATGACCCCGCAGGTGATCGAGGAACCCATCTATGGCGACGGACCGAAGACGGTGCTCGAGCTCGGTGACCTCAAGATCACGGCGTTTCCTGTCCGCCACGACCCGGTGCGACCGGCCTACGGCTATCGTTTCGACTACCTCGGCCGCTCCGTCGTCATCAGCGGGGACACCGCAAGGACCCCGACGCTCGTCGATGCCGCCAAAGGAGCGGACCTTCTGGTGCACGAAGCGGAGGCCAATCACATCGTCGCAAAGGTTGCCGAGGTCGCTGCAGAGGTGGGCCGTCCGCGGGTGGCCAAAATCATGAACGACATCCAGGATTATCACACGTCGGCTACTCAAGCCGCGGAAGCCGCGAACCGCGCGGAGGTGGGCCTACTCGTGCTCACCCACTTGGCGCCACCTCCACCGAGCAGTTTGGCCGAGCACATTTTCACCCGCGGCGTCGACGAGATTCGGCCCGAGGCTTGGCTCCTCGGGAGCGACGGCATGCTGATCACCCTCCCTGCGGCATCGAACACGATCGAAGTAGACGAGCTCTGAACCGCATTTGCGCTGAAGCTGGCCACGGCAGCCACTTGTCTTGGCGCGCGGTGGCGACTCCACTAGGCTCGCGCGTATGCCGAGCTCTCAGGAGGAGGTCGTCCTTTCTGCCCGTGACCTGACCAAGGTCTACCAAATGGGCGAAGTCGAGGTTCATGCTCTTCGCGGTGTCGAGATTGAGCTCCACTCGGGGGAGTTCCTCGTCTTGCTCGGCGCATCGGGGAGCGGGAAATCGACGCTCTTGAACATTCTCGGCGGGCTCGACACAGCGACGGCAGGCACCGTGACCTATCGGGGGCAAGACCTTACGGACGCCGACGACGAGGCTCTAACCGAATACCGCCGGGCTCATGTCGGCTTCGTGTTTCAGTTCTACAACCTCATCCCATCTCTCACTGCCAAAGAGAACGTTCAGCTCGTCGCAGATATCGCCGATGATCCGATGGAGCCCGAAGCAGCCCTGGAGCTCGTGGGCCTAGGTCCGCGACAGGACCACTTCCCGAGCCAACTCTCAGGCGGGGAACAACAACGAGTCGCCATTGCACGGGCCGTCTGCAAGCAGCCCGATGTCTTACTTTGCGACGAGCCCACCGGCGCACTCGACTTTCGAACCGGCATCTTGGTACTCGAGACTCTCGAGCGGGTGAACCGTGAGCTCGGTACGACCACCGCCGTGATTACCCACAACGTACCGATCGCGCAGATGGCAAACACAGTCGTCGAGCTGGTCGACGGACAGGTGAGCCGAGTCGAGCACCGGGACTCGATCCTGCCGCCGAGCGAGCTCCGCTGGTAGCCGATGGACGTCATCGACCGAAAGCTGCTGCGCGACCTCTCTCAACTTCGCGGACAGGTGATCACGATCGGCCTGGTGGTGGCGGCCGGCGTCGCAGCCTACGTGACCTTGCAGGGCACCTGGGCTTCGCTCGAGTCGTCGAAGTCGGCATACTACGAGCGCCAGCGATTCGCAGACGTGTTCGCTCGCTTGAACCGGGCTCCTTTGAGCGTCGCCAAGGATCTGGAAGAGATCGAGGGCGTCTCTGAAGTCGATGCGCGCATCGCGGACGCGGTGATGGTCCCGATCGAGAGCCTCCGAGAGCCAGCCTCGGGAATGGTGGTCTCGCTTCCGGACCACGGCCAAGCAAGACTGAATCAGATTCACCTCGTCGCCGGATCGATGCCAGAACCCGGGCGCCCGGACCACGCCGTGGTGCTCGAATCGTTCGTCCGCAGCCATGGACTGCAGGTCGGCGATACTGTCCCTGTCGTCATCAACGGCACGATTCGACCTGTTCGAATCACTGGGATCGGCATGTCGCCCGAGCACGTCTTCCCGGCGCCGACGACTGGCATCTTCAGTGACGAAAAGCGCTTCGCGGTGTTCTGGATGCGGGAATCGGTGATGGCCGCAGCGTTCGACATGACCAACGCGTTCAACGACGCGGCGATCCGATTGCAACCTGGAGCTTCGCTGGACGCGGTGATCGCAGGAGTCGACCGCGTGCTCGAGCCATACGGGGGCATCGGGGCGCACGGCCGGAAATATCAGATTTCGAATTCCATTCTCGAGGGCGAGCTTGCAGGCCTCAAAACCATGGCGACGGTCGCACCGATGATCTTTCTCGGCGTGGCAGCGTTCTTGCTCAACGTAGTGCTCTCTCGCTTGGTGCTTCTTCAGCGCGCACAGATCGCAACGATGAAGGCGGTGGGCTACAGCAGGGCCGCCATTGGGCTTCACTACGTCAAGTTGGTGTGTCTGATTGCGCTTGGCGGCTCTGCGTTAGGCGTCGGCCTCGGCGCTTATCTCGGGACTGGAATGGTCGAGATGTACACGCAGTATTTTCGGTTCCCGGTGCTTGCGTTCGAGCTCGACGCTCGCGTCGTCTCCGTCGGAGTCTTGGTGAGTCTCGTCGCCGGAGTGGTTGGCGCGGTCGCCTCCGCCACGCGCGTCGCCACGCTCCCCCCGGCGGAGGCGATGCGGCCGGCAGCTCCCCCGAACTACGGCGCAAGTCTGCTAGACCGACTCGGCGTCTACTGGGTCGTCCCGCCGGCAGCGCGAATGATCGTTCGAGAGATCGAACGGCAGCCGCTCCGGACCACGCTTTCGGTGATCGGCATCTCCTTCGCCGTCGCGATCATGGTCATCGCGCGTGTTTCAACAGACGCGATGACGCTCCTGCTCGACATGCAGTTTCAGCAAGCATGGCGAGAGGACGTGACGGTGAGCTTTCTCGAACCTCTGTCCGATCGGGCGGTGCGGGAGCTCGATCGAATGCCCGGCGTGCTCTACGCCGAAGGCCTTAGAACTATCCCTGTCCGTTTCGTTCACGATGGCCGAAAGCGTGAAAGCGCCATCTTCGGCTACGCGGACGATTCGCGCCTTCGCCGGGTGATCGACGTCGATCAGCGCGCGATTCCGATTCCAGAGACCGGCGTGATGCTGACGACGAAGCTAGCGGAGGTGCTTGGCCTCGAGGTCGGCGACTATGTACGAGCCGAAATGCTCGAGGGCGATCGGCGGGCGGTCTCTTTGAGGGTCGCATCGCTCGCAGCGGAACCCTTCGGGCTACAAGGGCACATGCGTGCTGATGAGCTCTACCGCGCGTTCGGTGAGCAGGCGACGGCGTCGATGGCGCTCTTGCGAATCGATCCTCGCGAGTACACCCGGACAGAACCGAAGCTCAAGAAGCTCCCGAAGATCGGCGGAGTGCTCCGCAAGCAGACGATCATCGACCAGTTCACGGCGCAGAGCGCGGACATGATGCTCAAGATGTCGTTCATTTTGACCTTGTTCGCGGCGACGATCGCGATCGGCGTTGTCTACAACAACGCACGCGTCGCCCTCTCCCTGCGAAGTCGCGACCTCGCTAGCCTTCGTGTACTCGGATTCCGCCGTGGTGAGATATCGGCCGTGCTTCTCGGTGAGCTTGCACTCCAAGTGTTGCTGGCGATTCCGATCGGCTTGGTGCTCGGCGCCTGGATGGCCGATGAAATGATGAATATGGCCGACCCCGAGCAGTATCGGCTCCCCATCACCCTTTCCTCGGTGACCTTCGCCTATGCGGGCGGCGTGACCATCGTCGCTGGCGCAGTGAGCGCGCTACTCGTACGCCGCAAGCTCGACAAGCTCGACCTGATTGGCGTACTGAAGACCAGAGAGTAGGCATGACGGGACCAGAAAAGAAGCGAAGCACGAAGAAGCGGACTCGGTGGCTCAGCATCGTGGTCGGTGTCTTGGTCGCGGGCTTGTTCATCGCGGCAGTGATTCCGAAGCGCTTGCAGGTGGACATGCTCGAGGTCGAGCGAGGCGACCTGCTCGTCACCGTCGACGAAGACGGCCAAACGCGAGTGAAGGACCGGTACGTGGTCGACGCACCCCTCGACGGTCTCGTTGGTCGGATCGAGCTCCGGGCTGGCGACCCCGTCGAAGACGGCATGGTGGTGGCTCGGATCGTGCCCTTGAACCCGCCCTTGCTCGATGCTCGAACCAAGGCCGAGGCGAAGGCTCGACTTGCCGCTGCGCAGGCAGCGAAGCGGCAGGCAGTGGCGTCGATTGCCCGCTCCGAGGCCGCGATGCAGCTCGCTTCTCTCGAGGCGGAGCGCCAGGCTTCGCTTGGTCCGAGCGGCGCGACGTCGATGCAGGCGATCGAGCAGGCGGAGTTCGATTTGCGCGGGAAGCGGGAGGGGCTGACCTCCGCCCGATTCGCGGCGAGGGTTGCCGAGCATGAAGCCCGTGTCGCGGAAGCCGCGCTTGGCCGACTCGGCCCCCAGGGCGTCAAAGGAGACGACCAGATGGACGTTCGCGCTCCTGTTGCTGGACAGATCCTCCACGTCTTTCGCAAGAGCGCAGGCGTTGTCCGCTCGGGACAAGAGATCCTCGAAGTCGGCGATCCTCAGGCCCTCGAGATCGTCGTCGACGTCCTCACGAGCGATGCTGTCGGCGTGCATCGAGGCGCGGACGTCATCATCGACCGTTGGGGGGGCGAACAGCCACTGAACGCTCACGTTCGAACTGTAGAGCCCTCGGCATTCACACGAGTATCCGCCCTCGGCGTCGACGAGCAGCGTGTCAATGTAGTCATCGATCTCGACGACCCTCCCGAGGTCTGGTCGGAACTGGGCGACGGCTATCGCGTGGAGGCTCGCATCGTCGTACACGACGCGAAGAACGTGGTGAAGGTTCACGACAGCGCAGTGTTCCGGCACGGCGACGGCTGGGCCGTCTACCGAGTCGATGCAGGCAAAGCACAACTCACGCCGATCCAAATTGGCGCACGCAACGACCTCGAGGTCGAGGCCGTCGACGGGCTCGAACCCGGCATGCTCGTCATCGCCCACCCCGGGGATCAAGTTGAAGACGGACGTCGTGTTCGCACGCGCAAGTGATGCCTCGGGTGGAATCGCCAGACGGAAGCGGCTCGCAGTATAGGTCGGTGAAGAGAACGATGACGGGGATGGAGGCCGACTCGACATTCGGCGCGGCATCGAGCATGAGTCGGTCTTCAGTAGAGCGAAACCATGACCACTGAGATTCAGACAAGCGACAGCCTGCGAGAGGTCCGCTACGAGATACGCGGACAGCTCGCTCAACGCGCCCATGAGATGGAGCGCCAAGGGCACGAGATCATTTCCTTGAACATCGGCAACCCAGGGCTTTTCGGCTTCCGGACCCCGGAAACCATGCGCATGGCAATGATCGAGAACCTCCCGAGCAGCGAGGCCTATTGCCACCAAAAAGGCATCTTCCCTGCGCGTGAAGCGGTGGTGATGCAGCAGCAGGATCGTGGCGTGATGAACGTGAGCGCCGAGCACGTGTTCATGGGGAACGGTGTCAGCGAGCTCATCGACCTCACCTTGCGGGCGCTTCTGAACCCCGGGGACGAAGTGCTGATCCCGAGCCCCGACTATCCATTGTGGACTGCAGCCGTGACGCTGAACGCGGGCCGCGCGGTGCACTACCCCTGCACACCCGAAACTGGGTTCCAACCGGATCTCGAAGCGCTCAAGTCGTTGATCACCGATCGCACGCGCGCGATCGTCATCATCAACCCGAACAACCCGACCGGCGCCGTATACAGCCGCGAGACACTAGAAGCGATGGTGGCGATCGCGGAAGAGTTCGGGCTCGTCATCTTCAGCGATGAGATCTACGACGGTATGGTGTACGACGATGCGGAGTTCTTGCCGATTGCACCGATGGTGAAGAGCACCCTTTGCGGCACCTTCAGTGGATTGTCGAAGGTCTACCGCGCGTGCGGCTTCAGGGTCGGCTGGGTTTCGTTCAGCGGGACCAACGAGCTCGCCCAGGACTATCTGAATGGGCTCGACCTGCTCGCGTCGCTTCGCCTCTGCAGCAATGTGCCCGGGCAATGGGGCGTTCAAACTGCACTCGGTGGCTATCAGAGCTTGAAGCAGTTGATTCGCCCCGGTGGAAGATTGTACGAGTCGCGCAGTGCGGTGATTCGCGGCGTCGAGGCGAGCGACTACCTGAATGTAGTTGCGCCAGGCGGTTCGATGTACGCGTTCGTCGGCGCCGATACTGAGAAGCTTCCGGGGTTCGACGACCAGGCGTTCGCCATGGAGCTCCTCGAGACGCAACATGTGCTCGTGGCGCCCGGCTCCAGTTTCAACGTCGACTACACGAACTACTTCAGGATGACGCTGCTACCCCAAGCAAGGATCATCGACGACGTGTTCGTCCGGATCGAAAAAGTACTCAGTAGCTACTAGGAAGCCGTCTAGTGGCTCGGGAGCCGCTCCCAATATGGAAGCAGCCTCAGGTAGAACCCGGCGACGTGCTGGATCGTGTCGATCCGGAGCCCGCGAGAGCCAATCTCGATGGATGCTCGGTTCGGCGGTACCCAGAGTGCACGACCGCCGTCGATCATTGGAAAGTCATCGATCGGGACGGAGGCTCGCATCTACGCGATCCCGAGGTTTCTCGATGGACGCAGACGCGCTAAAAGCGACTCGGCGATCATCATGCACGACCACACTCCACTTCGAGTTCTCCTCACCGGCGGCGCCGGATTCCTGGGCAAGCGCGTCATCTCGGAGCTCCGAGAGCTCGCCGAGAGTCGGAGTCGCTTGGTTCACATCCGGAGCCTGGATCTCTTGGCCTGCGAGTCCGCGGATGAATCCGTGGTCGGCGACATCACCGACGCGAGCGTCGTCGACGAGGCGACCCGCAAGATTGACGTCGTGATCCATGCCGCCGCGATGATCGATTGGGGCAATACCCCGCAGAGCAGACTCTTCGCAGTCAATCTCGACGGCACCCGACATGTGCTGTCGTCAGCACGGCGACACGGCGTTCGGGCATTGCTCTACACGGGGACGATGGACGTCGTCATGGATGGCGGGCCGCTTTGCGCGATCGATGAGAGTCAGCCCTACCCGGCCCGATTCTTGGATGCGTACTCGGAGAGTAAGGCGCTGGCTGAGCAGGAGGTGCTACGCGCGAACGATGACGGGCTTCGTACCGTCGTCCTGCGAGCGTGCGGCATGTATGGCGAGGCCGACCCGTACCACATGGAAAACGTCTTGGCGGCCGTGCGCGACGGCAAGTTGAGTTTTCGAATCGGCTCGCCCAAGACCGTGTTCGAGCATGTCTACGTGGGCAACGTCGCGTATGCGCACGCGCTCGCCGCCTTGGCAATCGTGGAGGATGAGCCCCCCACCATCACTGGCCGAAAGTACTTCGTGACCGACCAGGACGCCGACAACTTCTTCGAGTTCATGCGGGAGTTCGTCGAGAGGCTCGGATACGAGTTTCCCCCGGCCTCGCGAAGCATTCCTGGGCCGGTGGCGATGCTCGCGGGGCGCGCCAACGAGGCGTTCGCGAAGCTCGTGCAACCCCTATGGAAGCTCCGCCCGGTGCTGACGCGATCCAGCGTCGCCGTGCTGACGAACAGCATCTCGATCGCGAGCTCGCGCCTACGGGACGACCTCGGCTACGCGCCACGGTATACGCCGGAGGAAGCGTTCGACCGCGTGCTCCGATACTACGCCCAGGACCCAGGCGATGCCTAGCTCGAGCGGAGCGACGGGGTGCCGCGATGAAACGTCTCAGCAAGCGCTGTGGCAAAGTCGGCGATCGCCTCGCGGGCGCGCGGCAGGATGCTCATGGTGCCGAAACCATGGGGCAAGTCGGGAACGTGCTGATGCACGACTGGGACGCCTGCCGCTCGGAGCTTTTCGGCGTACTCGCGCCCTTCGCCGCAGAGCAAATCGAACTGCGCGGTGACGACGATGGCCGGCGGAAGGCCAGCATGAGATTCGAGGTAGAGCGGCGCGGCAAGCGGGTCCTCTCCGTCTCCTTGGCCCACGTAGTTTTCAAAGAACCATCGACTGGTCTTGGCGTCGAGACCATAGCCGGTCTGCAACTCCGACTTGGTTCGACCAGCGTGGTCGACGCTCCCGGTTCCGGGGTAGATCAGGAGCTGGGCGTACGGCAGCGGTCCGCCGCGATCGCGGGCAAGAAACGACACCACGGCCGCAAGGTTGCCCCCTGCACTGTCGCCTCCGATCGCGATTCGATCGGGGCGAATCCCGAGCTCGGCGGCGTGCGCGACGACCCATCGATAGGCGTCGTCGCAGTCTTCGACGGCGGCGGGGAATGGATGTTCGGGTGCCAATCGATAGTCGATGGAAACGACGACGCAGCGAGCAGTCGCGCAAATCCTTCGGCACAGCGTGTCGTGAGTCTCGAGGCTGCCGATGGTGAAGCCGCCCCCATGAATGTAGACCAGTCCCGGGAGCACCTGGTCTCGAGAGCTTGGCTGCGCTGGGTAGTAGGCGCGTGCGGGCCGATCCCCGGAGCGCATTGCGATCGTCCGGTCGGTAGCTCGGTCGATTGCCGGCGGCTCCGCTTCGAGCACTCGATTGAGGCGTGCGTAGTAGCGCCGTGCAGCATCGGCCGTGAGACTCGGCATGGAGCGTTCCACTATGCGGCCGACCCTAAACATGTACTGAGTGCGACGATCAAGAGGCTTACCGTCGACCTCCCAGCGCGGCTCGGTCATTCGCGTCACCGTCGCATCGGACGCGCACAAGATGCGTCCAATCACTTTCGACTCGATCCGCTGGAAAAACGTCATCGCCATTTGCTTATCGCCCGGTTAGACAGCGGCTGAATCTGCGCTTAGCCTTGATGAACGGTGGGTTCAAGGAGCGCCATGAAAAAGCATTTCGACGTTCTCGTCGCAGGCGCAGGTGTTTCAGGCATCGCCGCTGCTTACTATCTCCAGCAGAACTGCCCCGACAAGACGTTCGCGATCCTCGAGGGCCGCGACGCGATCGGTGGCACCTGGGATCTCTTCCGTTTTCCGGGGATTCGTTCTGACTCGGACATGTACACCCTCGGTTTTTCGTTTCGGCCCTGGCCCGAGGACGACTCGATCGGCGAAGGGGAAGCGATCCGACGCTACCTACAAGACACAGCCGAGGAGATCGGCATCACGGACGAGATTCGTTTCGGCACGCGGATCGAACGTGCGAGCTTCTCGAGAGCCGACGGACGCTGGACGGTCTACGCCCGCAAGACGCACACAGGCGAAGAAGAAGTGTACACCTGCGACTTCTTCTGGTCGTGCATGGGATACTATCGCTACGACGAGGGCTTCACGCCTGAGTTCACCGGGACCGAGCGCTTCGAGGGGCGAATAGTCCACCCACAGAGCTGGGACGAAGGCATCGACTACGCGGGCAAACGCGTGTTGATCATCGGC
>Ga0316194_10002395_pt1 | contig 13086 bp, 13 predicted proteins | sample CroRivsedime1_MG_FD_204936 | JGI IMG/M metagenome (GOLD analysis project Ga0316194, IMG submission 204936) | Coastal sediment microbial communities from Maine, United States - Cross River sediment 1 | ecosystem: Environmental > Aquatic > Marine > Coastal > Sediment | place: USA: Maine...
CTTTATGGTCGAGTGACTTTTCTTTACTTGTCTAAAGAAACACACCAAAAGAATATCAAAGACACCCTACCGTGTTGGCCTTCGGCTGCTCTGCGCGCTTCAGCGTAGAGCGGGCGCTGCGGAACTCGCTGCGCTCAGACAGTCCTCGCGCTAATCCGCTCTAAGCCTCCAGTGCTCGACAACACAAAAGGGAGGGTAAGATCAAAAATCAGGTCGGTGGCACCTGATATGGAACTACAAACACCCCAAGTAAAAATCCGTCATACCGGCGCAGGCCGGTATCCAGAATGATTAACAAGATGGATTCCGGCTAGAACCATGCCGGAATGACGTAAGTGAGAGTGTTTTGTCTTAAGCCTTTGATCCTTAGTCTTTTGTCCTTCGTCCTTCGTCCTTGATCTTCAACCTCCCCCGTTCAGGCTCGCCGAGAAGCACAGGATGAGGTGGAGTTTTCGGGATGTGACTGTCTGAGCGTTAGCGAGTTTCACATTCCGCCGGCTCATTCGAGCATCGCAGCGCACCCGCAGGGCGGGGATGTCGGGTATCCTTTCTTTTGATACCTTTTCTTTGGATAAGCAAAGAAAAGATACTCGCCGATAAAGGGGCGAAACCTGTGGCCATGTGCAAGCACAAAGAATAAAAAAGAAACATTAGCCATGCGCCAGCACAAAAAGTAAAAAAGAAACATACACCGGCAGATAATCTACTCGATTCATTGTAGAATGCCCTGCTCAGTTTTCAGCAGAATAACACTCGGGGTTTTAATGTCTCTCAACCGTAAACAAACGGCTTATTTACGTGGTCTGGCACATCCGCTACCGGCAATTGTCACTATTGGCGGCTCTGGACTGTCGGATTCAGTGATGGCTGAGCTTGAGTCAACGCTTGAACATCATGAATTGTTGAAAGTCAGGATTTCCAGTGACAACAGGGAGTTACGTAATAAATTCGCGCAGGACATTTGTACAGCTACCGGAGCGGAAGCAGTACAGCAGATTGGCAAGGTGCTGATCATCTATCGGCCTGGTAAAAAGCACAAAATCAAACTCCCTTCGTAACAAACTGGCTTAAGACTCAGAGACGTTTTACGGCGCAGTAATTCAGGCAGTCTTCTCTGGCTGGCGAATGACCAGCAATAAACCAAGTAGGCTGACCAACAGATAAAGTCCGCTGGCAATCCCATGAAGAAGTGCAAATTTACGCTGGATGTCTGTGCCTGCCTGTATTGCAGATCCAGAAACCTCTCTGAGGGCAGCAATTTCAGGAGTGAGGTAAAACAGGTTGATAGCAATAAAGACTGCAATCGCCAGCAGTACAGCGAAGCGCCATTTAGCCTGATCAATAAAAAAATAAGTAACGAAAAGTATCAGCGCAGACAACAGACCCGTCCAGCTCAACAGTATGAATAATTTGCCTGCAAGGCTACCCGCCATTTGCGGCGAGGGCAGCTGCTGGAACAAGACAGGCACCACTAAGTAACCGATAGCCCACATTCCACCAATCCAGAAGGTCAGAACAATACGCTGGAGATTGAGCAGCACTATATAGAAAAGTTTACAGCGAGGACGGGTTTTACTCGGATCAGATGTATTTGACACTCAGTATCTCGTAGGTTGTCACGCCACCAGGCGTTTGCACATCGACCTCATCCCCCTCTTCCTTGCCGATTAATGCACGGGCAATCGGAGAACTTATAGATATTCTTAGTTTTTCGATATCTGATTCCAGGTTACCGACGATCTGGTAAGTAACCTCGTCTTCAGTGGCGATATTAAACAGCTCTACCGTAGCGCCAAAAACAATGCGCCCACCTGTGTCGAGGGTTGTCGGGTCAATTATCTGTGCCAGGCCAAGAGAACTATCGAGCTCCTTTATACGTCCTTCAATAAAACCCTGTTCTTCCCGCGCTGCATGATACTCTGCATTTTCAGATAGATCGCCATGTGCACGTGCTTCAGCGATGGCATCAATTATTCTGGGACGGTCAACCGTCTTCAGCCGCTTCAGCTCTTCACGTAAACGCTCTGCACCCTGGCTGGTCAATGGCAAACTGTTCATTTCAACTTCATCCTGAATACAATCCTGACTGATTTCATATTTATTAATTCTAATTTACGGTCTTGTGCAGATCCTGCAATTTATAGATAGTAACTTGTCTGCCTGAACGATGCGCCTCAACAGCTGCTTTAGCAGCTGCCACCGTTGTGAAATTAGTCACTTTGTGGAGTAGAGCCTCCCTGCGTATAGTATACGAGTCTTTCAGGCTCTGCTTACCTTCTGTGGTATTAATGACAATATCAATCTCGTCGTTTTTAATCATGTCAACGATGTGCGGCCTGCCTTCAAGCACCTTATTCACCTGTTGAACTTTAATACCGGCCGCTTCTATTACCTTCGCTGTACCACGGGTCGCCAGTATTTTGAAACCATGCCCAGAGAGGTAACGAGCTACTTCCACAACTCTTGGTTGATCGACGTCACGCACACTTATAAAGGCCTTACCTTTCTCAGGCACCTGCGCGCCGGCTGCTTTCTGCGCCTTGTCAAAGGCCTCACCAAATGTTTTGCCTACGCCCATGACTTCACCGGTAGATTTCATCTCCGGACCCAGCACCGGGTCCACGCCCGGGAACTTGATGAACGGGAACACGGCCTCTTTCACTGAAAAATATTCCGGGATGATCTCGCCGGTAATCCCCTGCTCTGCCAGGCTGATGCCTGTCATGCAGCGTGCGCCTATTTTTGCCAGTGGCCGCGATGTTGCCTTGGAAACAAAAGGAACGGTTCGTGATGCGCGCGGATTGACTTCCAGCAGGTATATGTCATCACCTTTGACGGCGAACTGGATATTCATCAGGCCGCGCACGCCAATGGCCAGCGCCAGGCTGGTAGCCTGCTCGCGCAGTCGCTGGAGAATAGCTTCAGATAAACTGAACGGAGGCAGTGAACAGGAGGAGTCCCCTGAATGCACCCCTGCTTCTTCAATATGTTCCATGATGCCGCCAATAATCACATCTGTGCCGTCACAGACGGCATCGAGATCAACTTCTATAGCATCGTTAAGAAAGCGATCAAGCAATACAGGGGAATCATTTGAAACCTGAATAGCTACTGTCATATAGTTATCCAGATCCTCGATGTTATGAACAATTTCCATTGCCCTGCCGCCAAGAACATATGATGGCCTGACAACCAGCGGAAAGCCAATTTCACCTGCACCAACCAGGGCTTCTTGACGACTTCGCGCAATACGATTAGGCGGCTGCAGCAGACCAAGCTCTTCGATCAGCTGCTGAAAACGCTCTCTGTCTTCAGCCAGATCGATAGAATCAGGTGAGGTACCAATGATTTTAGCACCTGCGCTTTCCAGGTCTTCTGCGAGTTTAAGCGGTGTCTGGCCGCCATATTGCACAATCACTCCTGCAGGGTTCTCAATATGGATAATTTCCAGCACATCTTCCAGTGTCAGCGGCTCGAAATAGAGGCGATCAGAGGTATCAAAGTCCGTCGATACAGTCTCCGGGTTACAGTTGACCATAATGGTTTGATAACCGTCTTCGCGACAAACCTGCGCTGCATGGACACAGCAGTAGTCGAACTCTATGCCCTGCCCGATACGATTGGGACCGCCACCGAGAACCATGATCTTGTTGCTGCTGTCGGGATTCGACTCACATTCTTCTTCATAAGTTGAATAGAGGTAAGCGGTAGCAGTAGCAAATTCAGCGGCACAGGTATCAACACGTTTATACACAGGGCGGATATTATGTGAATGCCGGATAGCTCGAAACTCATGCTGATGGATTCCCAGCAGTCTTGCCAGGCGCAAGTCTGAAAATCCTTTACGTTTCCAGGATCGTATCTGATCGGCTGACAGCGCATTGACATCAAGCCCCCGGATACTTTTTTCTGTCAGTATCAATTGCTCGATCTGGTGCAGGAACCACATATCAATGCGGGTAAGATCATGGATTTCGCCTAGCGACATTCCGGCGCGAATTGCCTCAGCCAGGTACCAGATACGATAACAGCCGGGAATACGCAGCTCCCGATAGAGTGTCGATTTCAGTTCATCAGGTTCGGTTTCGGTACAAATCTCATCGAAACCATCAGTGCCGATTTCGAGACCACGCAGGGCCTTGTGCAAGGACTCCTGGAATGTCCGTCCAATTGCCATCACTTCGCCGACTGATTTCATCTGTGTAGTTAGCACACTGTCCGCTGCTGGAAACTTCTCAAAATCAAAACGCGGGAATTTGGTCACCACGTAGTCAATGCTAGGTTCGAAAGAGGCCGGCATGGCGCCACCGGTAATTTCGTTCTGCAATTCATCGAGGGTGTAGCCGACGGCAAGCTTGGCAGCAACTTTTGCAATCGGGAAGCCGGTAGCCTTTGAGGCCAGTGCTGATGAACGTGATACACGCGGATTCATCTCGATTACTATCATGCGGCCATCTTCAGGGTTGATGGCATACTGAACATTCGAGCCGCCGGTATCGACGCCAATTTCGCGCAATACAGCAATGCTCGCATCGCGCATAATCTGGTATTCTTTATCTGTCAGTGTCTGGGCAGGCGCAACGGTAATCGAATCACCAGTATGCACGCCCATTGGGTCAAAATTCTCAATCGAACAAACAATAATGACATTGTCAGCATGATCTCTAACCACTTCCATCTCGAACTCTTTCCAGCCAAGAATGGATTCCTCAATCAGCAGTTCATTGGTTGGCGAGGCATCAAAGCCAAGTTCGCAAAGGTTAAAATATTCTTCGCGGTTGTAAGCGATGCCGCCGCCGGTCCCACCCATGGTGAACGAAGGCCGTATAATGGCGGGAAATCCAACCATCGCCAGAATCTGCTCCGCTTCTTCCATATTATGGACGATAGCTCCACGGGCAGTTTCAAGATTGATCGACTCCATCGCCTGACGAAATAGTTCACGATCCTCAGCTTTGTCGATAGCTTCACGTGATGCGCCGATCATCTCGACGCCATAGCGCTCGAGTACACCCTGTTTTACCAGGTCAAGGGCACAGTTCAGTGCTGTCTGCCCCCCCATGGTCGGTAATAGCACATCGGGTCTTTCAACTTCGATAATCTTTGCCACATACTCCCAGCTGATAGGTTCAATATAGGTCGCATCGGCCATCCCGGGATCAGTCATTATTGTCGCTGGATTTGAGTTAACAAGTATGACCCGGTAACCCTCCTCCTTCAGCGCCTTGCAGGCCTGCGCACCAGAATAATCAAACTCACAGGCCTGACCGATAATGATCGGCCCGGCACCAATGATCAATACACTTTTTATATCATCGCGGCGTGGCATTCTGTTATAAATCCGTCCCTTTTGAGTTTCTTATGTTTTCGATGAAGAGATCGAATAACGGGCTGACATCATGAGGACCCGGACTGGCTTCCGGATGACCCTGGAAAGAAAATGCAGGATGGTCTATTCGTTCTATTCCCTGGATAGATTTATCAAACAGGGATCTATGCGTTACCCTGATATTATCTGGCAAATCACTCTCAGCAACCGCAAAACCATGGTTCTGGCTGGTGATCATGACCTGCTTACTGGCAAGGTCCTGTACCGGATGGTTGCCGCCATGATGTCCAAACTTCATTTTTTCAGTGCGTGCGCCAGATGCCAAAGCAAGCAGTTGATGGCCCAGGCAGATACCAAAGACAGGAATATCCGTGGTGACAATTTCTTCAATCGCTTTGATTGCATAGTCACAGGGTTCCGGGTCACCTGGGCCATTTGACAGGAATACACCGTCCGGCTTCATTGCCAGCACATCACTAGCTGGGGTAGTAGCAGGTACAACTGTGACGCGACATCCACGGTCCGTAAGCATACGTAGAATATTTCGCTTCACACCAAAATCGTAGGCAACGACACTATATTTTTTATCTGCAGCAGCCTGGTAACCGGAACCAAGTTTCCAGCCGCCTTCGTTCCATGCAATCAATGCCTCGGTTGTCACTTCACGAGCCAGGTCCATTCCGCTCAAACCGGGAAAGGCTTTAGCCATATCAATGATCTTATCGACGTCAAGATCATCACCGGCAGCAATGCAACCGGCCTGGGCGCCTTTTTCACGCAGTATTCGAGTTAAACGGCGGGTATCAATCTCGGCAATTGCAACAAGTTTCTGCTGTTCAAGAAAAGATTGCAGGGACTGTTCGGCACGGAAGTTACTGTACAGATCTGGCAGATCGCGAATAATCAAACCGGCGGCATGTACACGGTCAGACTCAAAATCTTCGCTATTAGTACCGGTGTTTCCTATATGAGGATAGGTCAGCGTGATGAGTTGGCGACAATACGATGGGTCAGTCAGAATCTCCTGATAACCCGTCATCGAAGTGTTAAAAACTACCTCACCAGAAGAATAACCCATTGCGCCCACGGATATACCGTGGAACAGGCTACCATCTTCCAGGGCCAGGATGGCGGGGACAGACAAGGTTTTTCTCCGTTCATTACGTAGAAAAACGGGAGTTGCTGTACGCTACTCCCGTTAATCGACAGATGTTTCTGACTGCGTCGATTTTAGTCGATTTGTCACAGCAAAATCAATCAGGCTTTTATCTATTTTCACCACATCGATTTCGCGATTGCGATCCGCTATCGGCGATACCAGGTTGAATTTATTCCCTGGTAAGAGTTATAAATAAGCTGGATAAATTTTGATTAACGAGTATAAATAGTGGCATTCATACCTTTTCACATGAACCGATACCACTGACAAGCAAGTAATAGAAACACCATGAAACTGCATCAGCAACTGACAGCCAATGTGAATACAATTCGTGCCTTTGAACAGGGCTGTATTACCATTAACAATGAACCCTGCCACAACAGCCTTATTGTGACAGCCGACAGGCTGGAAAAAAACTGGCACATCGAGAGCCCCGAGCAACTGACTACAGAGACTATCAGGGAGCTTTTAGACTACCAGCCAGATATTATTTTGATCGGTACTGGAAACAAGCATCACCTGCTCGATCCTTTGCTTAGCCTTGAAGCGATCCAGCAAGGTACAGGGATAGAGATCATGACGACTGAGGCCGCCTGTCATACCTATAACATACTTTTAGGTGAAGACCGACTGGTTCTAGCTGCCCTGATTATTGAAAAATAGTTTCAAGTTGAAAACTACAACAGCGTATCCATCGTATAGCCGTCCCTTTCCATTGCTTTACGCAATTTCTTCAGCGCTTCTACCTGGATCTGCCTGACCCTCTCACGCGTGACGCCAACTTCATCACCCACCTGCTCAAGCGTTGAGACATCATAGCCACGCAGGCCAAAGCGACGCAGGATCACCTCGCGCTGTTTATCAGGCAGGCTATCCAGCCAGTTATCCAGGTGTTTCGATACCTGGTCATTCTGTAACAGGGAAGCCGGATCACTGGAAGACTCATCCGGGATTGCGTCAAGCAGCGTTCGTTCTCCATCACCGTCTACCGGTGTATCAAACGATGTAATTCGTTCCTGCTTGTCGAGCATTTTCTTGACATCGTCTATCGGCACATCAAGATACTCAGCTATTTCATTTGCATTGGGCTCATGGCTCAGCGTCTGTGTAAGCTGTTTGGCTGCCCGCAAATACACATTAATTTCTTTTAGTACATGTACCGGCAGACGTATTGTCCTCGTCTGATTCATCAGTGCACGTTCAATCGTCTGCCGGATCCACCATGTCGCATAGGTAGAAAAACGAAACCCTCTTTCAGGATCAAATTTTTCTACAGCACGAATGAGCCCAAGATTCCCTTCATCAATTAGATCAAGTAGAGGCAGACCACGGTTGAGGTAACGTCGGGAAATTTTTACTACCAGGCGGAGATTGCTCTCGATCATCTTGTTGCGTGCATCCATGTCGCCTTTTATGGCAAGACGCCCATAATGAATTTCTTCATCGGCAGTGAGCAGCTCTGAGAATCCGATCTCTCGCAGATACAACTGGGTAGCATCAACACCAGGTGGCGCGGAGTAACCTCGCTTCTGAGGGGGTGAAGCAGTTTTTATGTCTAATTCATCCATATTTTCTGCATGTCATTTTAGCCATATTACCGTCAGTAATTGAAAACTCTGACCTTCTATAATATCCAGAACCGCTTTCCTGTTTACAGGTAATTAGCAGGGTTTACAGGCTTGCCATCTTTTCGGATCTCGAAATGAAGCTTCGCCCTGCCTTTGCCGCTGCTACCCATTTTACCTATCTTTTTACCTGCCTTTACAACCTGCCCTTCTGCAACAAGAATGCTCTCGTTATGTGCATAGGCACTGAGGTAGGTTTTATTATGTTTTATGATGATAAGCTTTCCATAGCCTCTTAGTCCACTGCCAGCGTAAACTACCTGCCCGTCTGCAGTTGCATACACTGCATCACCAAAATTGCCGCTAATGTCGATACCATCTTTACCCGCCGCTGGCTGGAAACGGGATATCACCCGGCGGCTGACCGTTGGCCAGCCCCAACGTTGAACCTTCCCCTTTGGCACATTACTTTTATAAGTTTTAGATTTAACTGGTTTTTTTGCTTTGCTGGCTGAGGATGGCGCAGACCGGCTGCTGGGACTTGAGCTTTTCTTCGACGCTTTCTTTGGTGGCGGATACATCCTCAAGCGCTGGCCGGGGTGAATCACGTATGGTGATTTGACACCATTCCATCTCGCTACGCTACGGTAGTCCTGCTTGATTGCAAAAGCGATACTGTAAAGTGTATCGCCACGCTGAACAATGTATACAGTACCGTATTTAGCTTTTGGCAGTGTACGCTTACTGTAGTCGTATTTTGTGCTTGAATTACATGCAGCGAGGGTTACTAGCAAGCATAGTGAAAGCGTGACACTGAAGAGTTTAAAGACTCCGCTATGGCTCATCAATTCATTAACTTATAGATGATGATGGCAAGCACTATAATTATGACACTGGCCCAACCGATCTGTTCCACGCGTTTTTCAAGCACAGCATCGATCTTGTCGCCACCTGCATAAACCAGGCCTGCAACCAGAAAAAATCGAGCACCGCGCGCTACCAGTGAAGTCAGGATAAATGGCAACAGGGGCATCCCCACCACGCCGGCGGTGATAGTAAAAATCTTATACGGTATTGGTGAGAAACCTGCGATAAAAATTATCCATACCCCATATTCGTTGAAAAGCTCCTGCACATAGACGAACTTTTCCTGAAAGTGGTAAAAGTTAATTATCGGCTGCGCGACCTGGTCAAACAGGAACAAACCGATATAGTAACCAATAACAGCACCGACTACTGATCCGATAGTAGCCAGGCTGGCATACCACCAGGCCTTATCTCGCCGAGCAAGAACCATCGGTGCAAGCAGCACATCGACCGGCACAGGAAAAAATGAAGATTCGGCAATGCTTGTTCCTGACAGGTAATAGCTAGCGTGGGGATGCCTGGCCCAGCTGATGACGCGGTTGTAGATACTTCCAAAAATAGCCATCAGTTATTACCAATCAGAGGGACAAATCGGACTGACTCGATTCTGGTTTTTGTGAAGCCACCACTGGTTCGTTCAATCAAATACAGTTGCTGGGCATTATCTTTGCCACTGGGAATAACCATTCTCCCTCCTGGTGCTAGTTGTGCATAGAGCTCTTCTGGAATAGTCTGTGGTGCTGCGGTAACCAGTATTCCGTCAAATGGCCCCACATCCGGCCAGCCAAAGGTGTTACCCTTGGCCAGCTTATGGTAAATATTCCGTAATCTGAGTTTGTAATGCAGGCGTTTTGCCTGTTTCAGCAGGGGTTCAATCCTCTCTACACTGTAAACCGTGCCAACCAGTTTCGACAGAATTGTCGTCTGGTAACCTGAACCGGTGCCGATCTCCAGCACCTTTGCCGGTTTTTTTCCATCCAGCATAATTTGTGTCATTAAAGCGACGATATACGGCTGAGATATGGTCTGCCCATAACCGATAGGCAGTGAGCTATTGTCATAAGCATGCGTCGCTATTCCTTCATCAACAAATAAATGCCTTGGTGTATCCAGCATTGTAGACAACACCTTTTCATCTGTAATCCCCATATCACGCAGACTGTTAATTAATCGGGCACGAGTTCGCAACGATGTCATGCCTATGCCGTTAAGGTTCATTGCGTGCACTATTCAGTAGCCTTCAAGCCACTGGGCGACTTTTTCAAGGGCCTTGTAGCGTGTAAGGTCTATTTCTAGCGGTGTGACAGAAGCAAAATGATTCTTAATTGCATGGAAATCGGTTCCAGGTCCTGCATCCTGCTCCTGACCTGACGGGCCGACCCAGTAAATGTCCTGACCATGAGGTGACTGCTGCCGTATCACCGGTTCAGACTTGTGCCTTTTACCCAGTCTAGTGGCCTGTATGCCCTGCAGGTCCTCATAAGGAATATCAGGTACGTTAATATTAAGAATAGTGTCTGCCGGTAACGAATGTGCTTTTAAACGACTCAACAAATCAACCACTACCTGGGCGGCTGTTTCATAAAACTGGGGCTCATGGCTCGTCATTGAAATAGCCATTGCCGGCAGGCCGAGAAATCGCCCTTCCGTGGCAGCGGCAACTGTTCCTGAATAAATCACATCATCACCGAGGTTGGCACCGCTGTTGATACCCGCAATGACCATGTCCGGTTCTTTGTCCATTAGTCCGGTAATGGCGAGGTGCACGCAGTCTGTCGGCGTACCATCGACATAATGAAAGCCGTCAGCTGATTTTCGAACGCTCAGGGGCCGTTGCAGCGTCAACGAATTGCTCGCGCCGCTATGGTCCCTGTCTGGTGCAACAACGGTTATTTCCTCAGAGCCCTTAAGTGCCTCGTACAGTGCTCTGAGCCCCGGGGCAAGGTAGCCGTCATCATTGCTTAGTAGTATTCTCACGCTGTGCTGTAATATCCGGAGTAAGTATTCTGTTTATAGAGTCGACTTCTGTTCATTTCCGCATGAGTATCTTGAGTTTAAATATTCCGGCAGCGGTTTTATTATGCACTGCAACAACTAATTAGTGTTTTATTGCGACTCGCTATAGAAGTTTTTATTCTCTATCCATCCCATCTAGAATCAATACGGGATACCCTGAAGTGTTAAAATGGTCAAATTACGGTCGCGCGAAGTATGCCATGACATGATGTTGATCGCCACATGGCAACACATTACCCTTGGTAGAACATGATAATTTTTTACTCATATAGTCTCAAATAGCTGGAAATATTCGTGATATGTCAGAATTAACACATTTTAACCAGAATGGTGAAGCACACATGGTGGACGTTGGTGAGAAAGCAATGACTCACCGCATAGCCATTGCTGAAGGAACGATTACTATGCATCCTGATACGCTCGCTCTAATAGAACAAGGCGGCCATAAAAAAGGCGACGTGCTGGGTATCGCCAGAGTCGCCGGCATCATGGCGAGCAAACGAACCGCTGAACTCATTCCACTTTGCCACCCGTTGCCGCTGACACATGTTGAGCTGACCTTCGACACCGACACTAATTCCAGTTCAATACGGTGCCAGGCAAAAACAGAAACACGTGGCCAGACAGGTGTCGAAATGGAGGCCCTAACCTCGGTGCAGATTGCTCTTTTAACTATTTACGACATGTGTAAAGCGGTTGACCGGGGGATGAGATTAAGTGAAATTGGACTCACCCATAAAAGCGGTGGAAAATCAGGAGACTGGAATAAAACATAGCTTTGCCCAGTCTAGTGATTATATGTAGATCAACAGAACACCGAGAACTGAGCACTGATAACTTAAATCTACCGTTTCCAGTCCATTCCAAGTAAAATGCGCAACCCACTTCAGCCCATCGACACAAGACAATTATGACAACATCCAATCCGACACAAGACCTCAGAATCAAGGCGATAAAAAATGTCGTCCTTCCCACTGAGTTGCATGCTGAATTCCCTGCCACTGAAAGCTCGCAAATTCTAACCAGTGACACCAGGCAGGCAATCCACAATATATTACATGGAGAAGATGATCGCCTGATAGTCATCGTCGGCCCCTGCTCTATTCATGACCCCGAAGCAGCCATCGACTATGCCAGCAGGTTAAAGGAAATTAAAGATCGATTAAGTGATCAGTTATTGATCATCATGCGTGTCTATTTTGAGAAACCCCGCACCACTGTCGGATGGAAAGGTTTGATCAATGACCCCATGCTGGATGGCAGCTTCCGGATAAACCAGGGACTCAGGCTGGCCAGAAAAGTGTTACTTGACCTGACCAATATGGGCATTCCTACTGCAACGGAATTTCTTGACCTGATCACTCCGCAATATGTCGCTGACCTGATTAGCTGGGGTGCAATTGGCGCGCGTACAACTGAAAGCCAGGTACACCGTGAACTGGCTTCCGGCCTATCCTGTCCGGTTGGTTTCAAAAACAGCACAGACGGAGGACTGAAAAATGCTATGGATGCCATTCGTGCAGCTTCACAACCGCATCATTTCCTGTCAATGACCATGGATGGGAAATCTGCCATATTTTCGACCACAGGTAACGAAGATGGACACATTATCCTGCGTGGCGGTGTGGTGCCAAATTATGACCGCAGCAATGTCAAAGAAGCAGAAGAAAGACTGGTGAGTTATGGCATGACCCCAAATGTCATGGTTGACTGCTCGCATGCCAACAGCTTGAAACAACCGAAAAAGCAGGTCAGCGTTGCCGGCAATATTGCTGAGCAAATTTCTGCAGGTGACAAACATATCATTGGTGTCATGATTGAGAGCCATATCAATGCTGGACGCCAGGATATTGAACCCGGTAAAGAGCTCAAATATGGTGTCAGCATCACCGACGCCTGTATTGGCTGGGATGACACTGTTGATGTCCTGGAGTCACTGGCCGGGGCCGTCACAGCACGCCGTGCGGCCGGCTAGTTAATTACTGGCTGTTTTACTGACGATACTCGCTCATTTTATTTTTCAGCACCTGTCAGCCGCATTTTTACAACAGACAGGTAACAGCAAGAAAAGAAAAAATGGTCGGGGCGAGAGGATTTGAACCTCCGACCACCGCAACCCCATTGCGGTGCGCTACCAGGCTGCGCTACGC
>Ga0316194_10002397_pt1 | contig 13077 bp, 13 predicted proteins | sample CroRivsedime1_MG_FD_204936 | JGI IMG/M metagenome (GOLD analysis project Ga0316194, IMG submission 204936) | Coastal sediment microbial communities from Maine, United States - Cross River sediment 1 | ecosystem: Environmental > Aquatic > Marine > Coastal > Sediment | place: USA: Maine...
TCATACAGCTTGAGGATGCGGTCTGCATACATATAGACCTGTTTACCCGCTTCGGTCAAGGTAACCTTATTATGTGTACGGTCAAATAGGCGGGTATTGAACTGATCCTCCAGCTGTCGGATCTGAAACGTTACCGCAGGCTGGGTCATATGCAGATGCTCACCTGCCTTGGTGAAATTCAGCAACCTTGCCACGGTATGAAATATTTTTAAGCGACGATCAGCCATTATTCATTTGCTCGATAATATATAAAGCTGTAAAAAATTAGTTTCGTCAGAAAAGGCATCATTGTTGATTTTATGTACATTAACGGCTATTTTAACCTAACAAGCTTATCAATGGGTAAATACAAACCATGCACAGCACGAGACTCATCACCCGCATCATCACGGCATCATTTATTCTGTTGATCCACTCGCAATCGCATGCGGGAGTATACAAATGGGTAGATGAAGATGGCCAGGTGCATTATGGCGAACAGCCTGGTAATACTGGTGCAGAAATAGTCCCAATCCGCACCAATGAGACAACCGCACCACGCACTATGAATAAAGACGAAGTAGACATAGTGAAATCTGACATAGAAGCAAAAGATAAGAAGAAAAAAGAAGCTGAAGAACAGAAGAAAATTAACCGGGATAAACGCAAATGGTGCAATGAAGCCAGGAGTGATTTACAGGCAATCTCATCACGTGGCCGTTTAAGAGAGATCAATGAAAAAGGTGAATATATCGTAATGACAGAAGAACAGCGTCAACAACGTATAGCGGCCGCCAAAAAGAAAGAACGCGAGTTCTGTAAATAACCGGTAATCCTGCCATGCCCCTGTTTGAGCTCTCCACCAACACACCTCTCGATAACTGTCAGCTGTTCGCGGAACGGGCTTCAAAAATGACGGCAGAGATGCTCGGAAAACCCGAGAGTTATGTGATGGTTAAAGTACTTACCGAGCAGACCCTGATCTTTGCCGGCACCGGTGAACCCGCTGCACATGTAAAGTTAAAGAGCCTGGGATTACCTGAGAACAACACCGCAGATTTCTGTTCGAGGATATGCGCATTCATCAACACCGAACTGAACATAAGCAGTTCACGTATCTATATAGAATTTTCCAGTCCGGATCGGCATATGTGGGGCTGGGATAAACGCACGTTCTAAGCCCTTTCAGCTCGGACATATCCGTACAGATGCCCGTCTAAACATATAAGCCACACTTTGCTGTAGTGTAATAATAAACAGCCAGCATCCCGTATTGTTTAAATCACGGTCGCATATTATGGATTAGTTGGTAAAATGCGCACATTCTATCGAGTGCACATATATGTATTTATCTAAATTCCAGTTGACCACCCTAAAAGAAACCCCTTCAGACGCTGAGATCAGCAGTCACCAGCTGATGCTGCGTGCCGGCCTGATACGAAAACTGGCGTCCGGACTTTACACCTGGTTGCCACTGGGTCTGCGTGTCATGCGCAAGGTCGAAAATATCGTGAGGGAAGAGATGGACAGCTGCGGCGCACTGGAAATATTGATGCCAGCGGTACAACCCAGTGAACTATGGCAGGAGTCCGGCCGCTGGGAACAATATGGTCCTGAACTATTACGCCTGAAAGACCGCCATGACAGGGAGTTCTGTTTTGGCCCTACCCACGAAGAGATCATCACCGATCTGGCACGTAAGGAACTATCCAGCTACAAACAGTTACCTGTCACCTACTACCAGGTACAGACCAAGTTCCGTGATGAAGTAAGGCCACGGTTCGGTGTCATGCGCGCACGTGAATTTCTCATGAAAGACGCCTATTCTTTTCACATCTCTCAGGAAAGCCTGCAGGAAACCTATGATGTGATGTACCAGGCATACAGCAGGATCTTCTCTCGTCTGGGCCTGGAGTTTCGTGCGGTGATGGCGGATAGCGGCTCGATCGGCGGCAACAGCTCACATGAATTTCATGTACTCGCAGATTCTGGTGAGGATGCCATCGCTTTCTCGAGTGAAGGCGACTACGCAGCAAACGTAGAAAAAGCAGAATCACTGCGCCCGAATGACGCCCGCCCAGCGGCCTCTGTTGAGATGGCAACAATAGAAACGCCTGACCAGCACAGCATCGAAGAGGTCAGCAAGTTTCTCTCGGTCGATGCCGCACAATGCCTGAAGACCCTGTTAGTAGAGGGTAGCGAAGAAAACTCTATAGTCGCGCTGGTACTTCGCGGCGATCATGAATTGAACGAGATCAAAACAGAGCACCTCGATGAAGTAGCATCACCGCTGTGTTTCGCCAGTGATGAGCAGATCAAAGAGGTCGCGGGCTGCTCTGCCGGTTCGCTGGGGCCTGTCGGCCTGAACATCAAAGTGATCGCTGACTATGCTGCCCTGCAATGTGCAGATTTTGTCTGCGGTGCAAATATCGATGGTAAACACCTGACCGGTGTTAACTGGGAACGAGACTGCCCCGTACCTGATGCCGCAGACTTGAGAAACATCGTCGAAGGAGACGCCAGCCCGGATGGCAAGGGTACTTTATCTATCGTCCGCGGCATCGAGGTTGGCCATATATTCCAGCTCGGGAAAAAATACTCAGAAGCGATGAACGCAACGGTCCTCGATGAGAACGGCAAGGCAACAACCATGACCATGGGTTGCTATGGCATCGGTGTGACCAGGATAGTAGCGGCTGCCATAGAACAGAACCATGATGACAACGGCATAATATGGCCACAGAACCTGGCACCATTCGACGTAGCGATCGCACCGATCAACATGCAGAAATCTGAAGATGTCAGCAATGCTGCCATAAAACTGCATGATGAGCTGACAGCTGTCGGACTTGACGTTCTACTCTATGATGAGAAGGCACGCCTCGGCGGTATGCTGGCAGACCTCGACCTGATCGGCATACCGCATCGAATAGTCATCGGTGACCGCGGTCTCAAAGAAGATAAAGTGGAATACAAGAAACGGGATGCCGAAGAGAGTCAGGATATCGCTATCGATGAGATCGTCGGATTTTTACAAAATAACCGGACGTAAAAAGCACATAGTAAAAAATTATTTTTTCACCATAGAGAACGCAGAGGTATTTGCTTATTTTAAAAGCTAAACAACGCCGCACTCTCTATGTCCCTGTGATTCAAAGCTTTTTTAGCTACATTTAATGAAATAACACCATTTACGTGTATATTTAAGTCATGATTACACGCTTAACCGCTTTACTATTTTTAATGGCTATCAATACCCTTGCCAGTACATACCTGTATGCTGACGAGCAGTCGGTTGACCCCAGGCTTCGCCAGGTATTGACCGAGGCGATCAATTCATCGGAGAGCTTCGATGATCGCTTTCATGCTGAAGTATGGCTGCTGGACATGTCTAATCGCCTCAAGCGTTTCGTGAAAGATGAAGGAATGCGTCTGGCCATGCTCAAACAGGTCCATCTCGAAGCGACCAGGTCCGATTTACAGCCCGAGCTGGTACTGGCGCTGATCGAAGTTGAGAGTCATTTTGACACTTATGCCATATCAAAATCTGGCGCCCAGGGCATGATGCAGATCATGCCTTTCTGGCTGGATGAGATCGGACGTCCTGATGACAACCTGATAGACATGAAGACTAACCTGCGTTTGGGTTGTACCATCTTGAAATATTATATGGATATGGAAAAGAACAATCTGCATAAAGCACTGGCCAGATACAATGGTAGCGCTGGCTCAAAGGTCTACAGCAATAAAGTATTGAAGGCATTACAGTATCACTGGTATCAGTCATGACCAAAGGCATGATGCACCGCGGTCAGCAATATGACGGTTAGTGACTGGCGACGGTACCTGACTGAACTGGAGAAGTCGCATTTGGAAAAGTCGATGTCCGCCTTGCCAGACATCTACTCGGCCAACGTGATGATAACGATACCCTGGCATCGACTCACCAGAATATTGCGATTGAACTCGGTAGTGCGCGTGAAGTCATCAGCCGGCAATTGAAGGAACTCGAATCTAAAGGTGTATTAATAATTAACCGTGGCAACATCAAAATCATCGATATTGCAGCCTTACGAAATATCGCAAACAGCTGACCCCGTCATTGGTTTTACTCCACCTTCTCTCGGCAGCATACATCAATAACTCCGGGTTATTACCTATCAAAACTAACGATCAATGTGACAATGTCACTGACCTTGAAGCTTTAAAAATATAACATGACCACACTATCAAGCTCACTGGAGTTATTATCATGTGTAATGTAGGTGGAATCGATCGTATCATCCATATTATTGCTGGCCTGTTTTTAATCAGCCTGGTATTTATTGGTGACCAGATCATCGGTCAAAACGTGGTTTGGGGCTGGGTTGGCCTGGTACCACTGGCAACGGGACTGTTCAAGTTTTGCCCAGCTTATAAGCTGTTCGGTTTCAAAACTTGTTAAGCTAGATTTTTTTATAAAATTGTTGATGATAGTCAGGGACGACATCATATAAATATATTAGAATTGAAATATGGTAATTGTTTAATCGCAGCGTGATTCTTTAATGTGTAATTTAGGTATATTTGGTCAGGTATTCAGAATCGTCTTCGGGCTCATGCTCGTCGCACTTGCCTGGTTTGGTCCACAGTCCAATATCCTGACATTTGAATGGATGTATCTGTGGAGGTTAGGCTGGCTGGGTCTGATTCCCCTGATATCCGGTATCGCTGCCTTCTGTCCAATATACGCGGTTTTGGGTTTTTGTCATAAGTCTCACGACCCTAAGAAATAAGCGGCTGTAAAGACTCTATATAGATGCTCTTCAGTCCTACCTTGATTAATACTTCAAGCTGACAGCCTGTAACACTTCTCCGGTTTGCGGATTTTCAGCAAACGCTATGATACTTATATCTTGACGTTTCCACTCTGGCTGCAGGGTAATCGCCTGTTCTCGTCGTAGCTGTTTTTGCGGTTTACTCTGGTAGTAAGGTCCCAGGAACTGCCTGACCACAGAATCATGGTGCAATTTCCTGCCTTCATTCTCCCCGTCATCCACATCGCTTGTCAGATTATCCTCGATAACCACCAGGTAGAAAGCAACATCTTCGACTTCACTCATCGATATATCTGCACTCAGATCCAGATGCAGTGTATCAGTGTCATTTCTATCAGATGTGATATGTGCTGAAAGCGAAATCGCTACCGTTGCTTTTTCAGCAGCGAGTCTATTCACATCTTCGCTGAATGTCGCATAAGCACGGTAATCGTCACCAGAAAGAACAAACTGTGGTGTATAGATAGTGCTTAGATCATTCTTACGCGCCAGTTCTCGCTGGCGTTTATCGAACTGTTGATTTGCGAACCGGTCTTTCCAGCCGATGTAGTCCCAGTAGGTCACATGAAATGCCATAGGGATAAGTTGCTCAGTACTGATTCCCGCAGATTTAAGACTGCTTAAAAACTGGTCTGCAGGTGGACAACTGCTGCACCCCTCAGAGGTATAGAGTTCAAGTAACACGACACGGTTCTCCGGGCTGCTTGATGTTCTGGTACTGTTATCGGTAACCGCTTCAGCAGCTAACATTTCAAAACTTGATGACAGAGTTAACAGGATGAACAGCAGAAGTTTTTTCATAGGTGGTGAGACAAAAGGTGATATCGATAATTCCATCTTATTCCCTCATCTACGGGCGAATGGACTATCAGGCCATATCTGCCCGTATAAAACCTACCAGGATCTACATGTTTAACATTTATCTCCTAACGCATACCGCGCAGTAGATCGTCCTTGATATCATCGATCTCTTCGAGACCGACGGCGACCCTGATCAGGCTATCGGAGATCCCTGCTTCATTTCGTTGTTCAGGCGTTAAGCGACCATGCGTCGTAGTCGCCGGGTGCGTGATCGTTGTTTTCGCATCACCCAGGTTGGCCGTGATCGAAAGCAGCCTCGTACTATCAATCAGGCGCCAGCTCTCATCTTTACCTCCGTTTAATTCGAAAGAGACGACACCACCAAATCCACTCTGCTGGGTTTTAGCCAGTGCGTGTTGTGGATGACTCTGCAGACCCGGGTAATATACTCTCTTTACCTCGGGCTGTTGCTCCAGCCATTCTGCCAGCTCCAATGCTGCTGCCGAATGAGCCATCATACGTAGTTTCAAAGTCTCCAGGCCTTTGAGAAAAACCCAGGCGTTGAATGCACTCATGGTGGGGCCCGCGCTACGCAGAAAACCAAACACACCGTCGCCGACCACATCGTTTGTGCCACAAACAGCCCCACCCATGCAGCGGCCCTGACCATCGATATATTTAGTTGCTGAGTGAATGACGATATCAGCACCCAGGTCCAGCGGTTTTTGCAAAGCGGGCGTACACAAACAATTATCAACCGCTAACAGGCAACCATGTCTGTGAGCGATCTCTGATAGAGCCGTGATATCAACCAGCTCACCTAAGGGATTAGATGGTGTCTCCAGAAACAGCAGCTTTGTCTCTGGTCTGATCGCATTTTCCCATGCACCCAGGTCCGGCAGGTCGACAAATGTCGTATCGATACCTAACCTGGCAATTATGTTAGTCAACAAGACCGTGGTGGTACCGAAGATACTTCGAGATGAGACGATGTGGTCTCCCGTTTTCAGCAGGCCTAGTATCGTTGCGGTTATCGCAGACATACCCGAAGCGGTTGCGACACAACATTCAGCGTCCTCCAGAGACGCCAGACGCTGCTCAAAAATCCTTACCGTCGGGTTGGTAAAACGCGAATATATATTACCCGTTTCTTCACCCGAGAATCTTGCCGCAGCCTCAGCTGCGGAAGAGAACACAAAACTCGATGTGGTAAAGATCGGTTCACTATGCTCATTCTCATTTGTGCGCTCATGGCCACCACGTACTGCGTTTGTAGCAAAACCAAAGCTTGATGCATCAGTCTTCATATCTTTATCTTTCATCTTAAAATTCTTCTGTATGTTCTTCCTAAAACGGCACTTACCATAGCTACTCTTCTATCAGCACTTCCGTGCCAACATCAACCAGTCGAAACAGTTCGACGATATCCTGATTGCACATTCGTATACATCCTATCGACGAGGGCTTGCCTATATCCTCTTCATGGTTGGTACCATGAATATAGATATAACGCTGATAGCTATCCACATAACCGCCCTTGTTTCGTCCGGGCTCCATGCCTTCCAGCCACATGATACGACTCATGATAACGTCATCAGGCAGATCAACACCCCGTTCGATGCATTCGTCCAGGTTGCCATGCGGTACCCGACCGATAAAAACTTCATTGACCGGCATGGCGCCACCTAGCTTATCTTTTATACGATGCAGCCCGAGCGGTGTCTGCTCACTGCCATTCTCGTTGCCGGTACCATATTTTGACGTCGACACCGGGTACTGATGAATCAGCTTGCCATCATCATCCAGCAGGCGTAGCTGCTGATCTGTTACGTTGATATTTATCGAGTTCACTTTAGTGCCCTGTATAGACGAATCCAAAGTATTACACAGTTGAAAGTATAATCAATAGCTTATATTAAATAGAGACCGCTGGTTAATTTCCTCGATATGAATTTCTGAGTTAGAATCAGATCCTGCATTCAATTTTTTCTGATAGCTTACAGACGAGAACTTTTCATGAACGGTTCAGATACTGAGAACAAAACCGGTCAGGGCCAGGCTGAAGGACACGAGATCATGCGAGCCGGAATTAGCGAGGACAACAAGGATCCGACTGACGATAGTACGGATGATGAAAAGGCCCTGGAGTATTTCCCTGTTTCTGAAGGCAAGCTGATAACCCTCTATATCCTGAGTTTTGGTCTATATGGTGTCTACTGGTTTTATAAGAACTGGACACTGCAGCAACCCAGGATGGAGAAGAAAATTTTTCCGGTGATGCGCGCGATCTTCTCGATATTTTTTACGCACTCCCTGTTCAAGCGGATTAACAGGAGCGCTGAACACCTGGAGAAGAAACATAAGTTCAATGCAAACTTGATGGCTACACTATTTGTTGCTGCTGTCGTAATCGGAAACGTCCTCGACAGGGTATCGGTCAATTTCGGCATACTTGAGACACTGTCAGACAGCACCGTGATCATCCTCTCACTTATCATCTTCTTGCTGAGTGCATACCCACTGGCAGCGGTACAGGCTACAGTAAACAGGATTAATAACGATATGCTGGGATATCTGAACCACAAATACAGCGTATGGAATTATCTGTTAATAGCCAGCGGAAGTATCTTATGGTTGATGGTATTGCTCGGTTTACTGGCAGAATCGATGGGGCTGGTTCCAGCAGCAGCACAGTAGTGCTGAACCGGTGCATTGGCCACACCCTGACGATGGTTATTCCACAGTCAACTTGACCCGGAATGTTCGATAAAAAAACTGAACTTTTTTATAACTTATTAGCTGTTTTGATATTCTTTTTATTCTTGGCAGAATCATTTCGCTGATCGTTAAGACGCTTAAAATAAGCTTCATCGACATCCTTGGTTATATACACTCCATCGAAGCATGAACAGTCAAATTGTTTCACTTCCTTGTTTCCCTTGTGTACAGCTTTGATCAGATCTTCGAGATCCTGGTATATCAACCAGTCTGCACCGATGATCTCGGTGATCTCTGCGATGGTTCTATTATGCGCGACAAACTCTTCATGCGATGCCATATCGATACCGTATACATTGGGATGACGTACCGGCGGTGCTGCTGATGCCATATAGACCTTTTTAGCGCCGGCTTCACGAGCCATCTGCACTATCTGCTTGGAGGTAGTACCACGCACGATTGAATCATCGACCAGCAGAACATTCTTACCTGCAAATTCGAGCTCTATTGGATTTAACTTCTGACGCACAGACTTCTTACGTTCTTTCTGTCCGGGCATGATGAAGGTACGGCCGATGTAGCGGTTTTTGATAAAACCTTCGCGATACTTTACATTGAGATGAAAGGCGACTTCCAGAGCCGTGCTTCGGCTGGTATCGGGGATCGGGATAACAACATCAATATCGTGATCAGGTTTTTCATGCAGGATCTTTTTCACCAGTGTCTGCCCCATCCGCAGGCGTGATTTATATACAGAGATACCATCGATGATCGAATCGGGTCTGGCAAAATAGACGTACTCGAATATACAGGGGGACAACACGGGATTCAGTGAGCATTGCCTGTAAAACATTTCGCCAGCTTCACTGATGAAGATCGCTTCACCCGGTTCGACATCCCTGACCAGCTCAAACCCCTGAGCCTGTAATGCTACACTTTCTGATGCGACCATATAATCGGGCCCTTGCTCGGTCTCCCGAATACCGTAACACAACGGACGAATACCATACGGATCACGAATAGCCAGAATGCCTTTACCTACCACCATGGCGACCACAGCATAACCGCCACGACAGCGGCGATGTATACCTTCGACAGCAATGAAAATATCTTCGTGGTTAAAATCCGGCTTAGCGATCAACTGCAGCTCATGGGCGAATATATTAAGCAGAGCTTCGGTATCTGAATCGGTATTTAAATGTCTTAGCTCGGTCTGAAACAGCTCTTCTTTCAACTGCTCAGCATTGGTGAGATTTCCATTATGTGCCAGCGCGATACCATAAGGAGAGTTAACATAAAGAGGTTGCGCTTCTGCTGATGAAGAGGTGCCTGCAGTCGGGTATCGCGCATGTGCGATGCCCATCTTTCCTGGCAAACGCTGCATATGTTTTTTATAGAACACATCGCGTACCAGACCATTACCTTTCTTCATATAAAAACGACCGTTTTCACAGGTCGTTATTCCCGCCGCATCCTGACCACGGTGCTGCAATACAGACAATGATTCATATAGATCAAGATTAACTGCGCTGTGCGCAACTATACCGGTAATACCACACATATGAAGCTACTCTTTATTTCGTTGGTTGGTAGGAAAGATCGAGATCTTCGGGAATGTAGTCCTGAATGACAATAGCGGCACTTTCGAACCATTGCAGTAAAGTCGACGACTGCCACCACTCGCTATCAGGCAATGGCGTCATACCACCGATGACAACAAATACGATAATAATCAGACCACCGCGTAGCACACCGAAAGCCACGCCAAAGATCCGATCTGCTCCCGAAAGTCCGGTTTTTTTAACCACCTGATTGACCAGTGTATTTACGATAGCACCAACCACCAGCGTCAGTACAAATAATACGCCAAAACCGATGGCCTGGCGTACGGCTTCAGACTCGATACTATTCGGCAGCGCAGCTGCCAGTTTGGGGGCAAAGGTAGCAGCCAGCCAGATAGCGATGATCCAGGTCGCCAGCGAGATAGCTTCTTTGACGAAACCACGGATCAAACTGAATAAGGCTGAGAGTAAAATTACAAATATTACGACTACGTCTACGACTGTCATGAAATTCACATGTGTTTTTGTAAAAGGCTATTATACGCTTTTGCCGGATTTCTGAAAGCACATGATGAAGACGTATGGCCCATATTCTTATGGGTGATTGACGACATAAGCATCAATTTTCCTGGACTTCTTGAGGTCTGACTTTATTTTTTCCAGAACACTACGCTCCAGCTCAGGCCCCACCCTGACCTTGTAACTGCTCTTTCCCTTGGATGTAGACTTATGAACAAACGCGGTATAGCCAGCCGCTCTCATCTGATCACGCATTTTTTCTGCATTTTCATTACTATCAAAGGTGCCAACCTGCAGGGCAAATGATTTGATCGGTTTTTTATGTGCCTGCCCTGGGTCAGCGTTTTGTACTTTGACCTGTTGCTGCCTGTTTGTCGCAAGCGGGGTCGGTATCGGTTGGACTTTCTTCTGAGTCAACGGTGGAAATTCGGGCTTCTCCTTGATCTCGATATCCTGAACCTGGCGAGACCGGTAACCCGAGCCATCCAGTAAGGCAGGGATAAAAATCACCCCAAGTGTAACCAGAACAATGGCACCGACTATACGTTGTTGTAAAGGCGCTTCCATTAGTTTTCTGACTCCGAAGTATCATTGTTCACGGAAAAATATTGCATTGCTTCAGTAACGGTATAGAACGAACCGAAAATTATAATACGGTCAGCTTCATTTGCTTTTGATAACACCATCTCACATGCGGTTGTCACGCTTGTACAGAGCAGTATCGTTTCAGACAGCATTGTACACTGATTTAGTGCCAAATCATGCCGATTTTCCTCTGTTATATCAGGTATCACCCGCTCTGAAATCTTATCAGGCAAAGCCCGTATAAACGCTTCTGCAGTCAGACCCCGGGGCACATTTGCCAGCCCGGCAAAACACCAGATATCGATGCAAGATATTAACTTTTCGAGCACACCGGATATATCTTTATCTGCCAGCATTGCCACGATAGCCCACGTCCTGCCTTCAGTGGATGCGGTCTGCTTCAGCTGTGATGACAGCGCTGAAGCCGCATGAGGATTATGCGCGACATCGACATATACCCGGGGTCGATCCTGCAGCTTCTGAAATCGACCTTTAAGCGCAATAGTTGCCAGCCCGGTTGCTGATGCGCTGGCAAGATCTATCGTTTTATCTAACAATGAACATCCCTGCAATACCTGTAATGCCACTATGGCGCTGGCAGCATTAAACTTTTGAAACTCGCCGGTCAGGTTAGGCAATGGCAGTCGCGGCATGACCTGGTAAGGACTGCTCAGAGTCCAGTTACCGGCACAGCTGATATCTTCATCGATAACATCAAAATCGCGAGCTGCCAGCAGGAATTCACACTGTTTTTTCCTGGCTTCTGCAATAACACTTTGTGGCGGATTCCTGTCACCACAGATAACCGGTTTATGTGGGCGAAAAATACCGGCTTTTTCGAAACCGATAGCTTCACGATCATCACCCAGCCAGTCAATATGATCGATCGCGACTGACGTTAGTACGCTGACATCGGCATCCATAACATTGACCGCATCAAGCCGGCCACCGAGGCCGACTTCGAGTATCACCAGGTCCGGCTGCTGCCTGGTAAAAATATCGATCGCTGCCAGCGTGCCAAATTCAAAATAAGTCAACGGGATGTCGCCACCACGCGCCTGATCTATACGCTCGAATGCCTTGCATAGCTCGATATCATCAACAGGCGTTGTATTGATTTTTATACGTTCGTTATATCGAAAGATATGTGGTGAGGTGTAACTACAGACATTCAATCCAGCAGCTACTGCGATAGCTTCGAGGATTGCGACCACTGAACCTTTACCGTTGGTTCCGGCCACCGTAATCAGCGGGCAGTTAAATGAGCTGGATAAGTCGGCCCGTTCTAACACACGGCTTACACGGTCAAGGCCTAAATCGATCTCTTTGGGGTTGAGACTTTCCTGCCAGGCAAGCCAGTCATCGAGACATTCAAATCGCATTATGGTTCAGGTCCTCGTTGCTGAGGACCGCTGCTGCATGAATTATTACAGCATTAATTATTATAGGGTCTGAGTCGCCGGCTTATTGGATAACATCAATATCAGGCTTGCGATGCGATCACGCAGGTCACGACGATCGACAACCATATCGATGGCGCCATGCTCCAGTAAAAACTCACTGCGCTGGAAACCTTCCGGTAGTTGGCCACCTACTGTCTGTTCGATTACACGCGGACCAGCAAAACCGATCAGGGCCTTTGGCTCTGCGATATGAACATCACCCAGCATAGCGAAACTCGCCGAAACACCACCCATGGTCGGGTCGGTTAATACTGAGATATAAGGGATTCTATTTTTAGCCAATTTGGCCAGCACTGCGCTGGTCTTGGCCATCTGCATCAATGAGAATAGTGCTTCCTGCATCCTTGCTCCGCCTGAGGCAGAGAAACAGATGAAAGGAATCTTCTCTTCCATTGCGGTCGTTGCTGCTTTGAGGAAGCGCTCACCGACCACTGAGCCCATCGATCCGCCCATGAAACGAAAATCAAATGCGGCGACAACGACAGGTACGCCTTTAACTTTTCCTTTTATGGCGATGAGTGCATCTTTCTCATTGGTGTTTTTTTGTGCCTGCAGCAAACGGTCTTTATACTTCTTGCTGTCTTTGAATTTGTACTTGTCATACGGAGCAAGGTTTGCGCCGATCTCTTCTGT
>Ga0316194_10002399_pt1 | contig 13071 bp, 15 predicted proteins | sample CroRivsedime1_MG_FD_204936 | JGI IMG/M metagenome (GOLD analysis project Ga0316194, IMG submission 204936) | Coastal sediment microbial communities from Maine, United States - Cross River sediment 1 | ecosystem: Environmental > Aquatic > Marine > Coastal > Sediment | place: USA: Maine...
TAAAATCATGCGCCGCATATTACGCAAGGTGGCCGCGAACGAACTCGATAGTCTTGGCGACACCTCGACCCTGGCCGATCCCGGCGTGGTCGACAATCTGATCGAAAATCGCATTAATCGATAAAGCTTATCGAGTAGTACCCAAAAGCCCCGCTTAATGCGGGGCTTTTATTTGGGGAAGTAAATTATAATCCGGTTTTTAATCTCCGGTATAACCACAGGTGCCAATATTACCCCAGCTGAAGGCGCAGACCCGGATCAGTCAGCTGCCTGATAGTTTCTATCGCCAGGTTAGTCCACAGGCGCTGAGCAATCCTTACCTGGTCGCATTCAGCCCTGCAGTGGCGGAGTTGCTCGATATCGACCCCGCCCTGTTTCAAAAACAACAACTGATCGACCTGTTGAGTGGCAGTGCAATCGCCGAGGGCAGCGACCCGATTGCGATGATTTATGCCGGCCACCAGTTCGGGCATTTCGTGCCCCAGTTGGGTGACGGGCGCGCCCTGATGATTGGTGAAATCACCGACTCTGGCGGTACCGACTGGGAAATTCAGCTCAAGGGTACGGGACTGACGCCGTTTTCACGGATGGGTGACGGGCGTGCCGTGTTGCGTTCCACTATTCGTGAATATCTCTGCAGTGAAGCCATCGCGGCGTTGGGTATTCCTACCACGCGTGCTTTATGCATTACCGGCAGCAATGACGCGGTGTATCGCGAACGTCCCGAAACCGCGGCAGTGTTGACCCGTCTGGCACCGAGCCATCTGCGCTTTGGCAATTTCGAGGTATTTTTTTACCGGCAGCAGTATGCCGAACTGAAAATCCTGGCTGACTTCATCATCGCGCAGTTTTACCCGGCCTGCGCCGACGCCGAGAATCCTTATTTGGAGCTATTGCGCCAGGTTATCGAGCGAACTGCCAGCCTGGTTGCACAGTGGCAATTGGTTGGCTTTACCCATGGTGTGCTGAATTCCGACAATATGTCGATGCTCGGGCTTACTATCGATTACGGACCCTATGGATTTCTCGATACCTACCAGTCCGCCTTCGTCTGCAACCATTCCGACGAGCAGGGTCGTTATGCCTACGATCAGCAACCACGCATCGGCTTGTTTAACCTGTCCTGCCTGGCGCAGGCGATGCTACCGCTGATTGACGATCAAAGCGGTGAGCAGGCGGCTGAGAAAGCCAAACAGCTGCTCGCCGAATACCAGCCTGCATACCTTGCGCATTACTACCAGGGCATGGCTGCGAAACTTGGACTGCAGTCGTTTCGCGAAGGAGACGAGAAATTGATTTCCTCTCTTTTTGCATTGATGGAAAAGGCAGTTGATTTCACCAACTTTTTCCGCCGCCTGAGTGAAGTCGGTCAGACTGCAGACGGCGATGGTGGGTTAGCGGACATGTTTATAGACCGCGCAGGTTTTGCTGCCTGGTATCAGGATTATCTGGCTCGACTCGAAACCGAGAATTCAGCCGTAGAATCGCGTCGACGACAAATGCTCGCGGTAAATCCAAAGTTCATCCTGCGCAACTATCTCGCGCAGCAAGTTATCGAAAGCGCCGAGCAGGGAGATTTCAGCGAGCTGGAAACCTTGCATGACCTGTTGCGGAAACCATTTGATGAACAACCCGAGCTAGCACACTATGCAGCCGAACCTCCTGACTGGGCGCGTCATATCGATTTGAGCTGTTCTTCTTAGAATCTGTAATTTTCTATTTGCAGTAACACTGGTTGCATGTTCTCGTTTTATTCTCTAAACTGGCTGAGAATAAAACGAGAAGAGTTACGAAAAATGCTAACTTCACAGGAACAAAAGACACTACAGTTTATCCGTAATTATCTGGCGCAGCATGGCTATGCACCGAAGTTCAAGGAAATTGGCATGGCTATCGGGGTATCCTCGCATGGAACCATCCATCGTTATGTGCAGTCACTGGAAGACAAGGGCTACATCGATCGGGTCAAGGGTAATTCGCGAGGCATGAGCCTGGTGGATTTGCCCCTGGTAAGTCCACCGACAATTCCCCTCGCAGGTAAAATAGCCGCCGGATTCCCGATTGAAGCAATCGAGGATCAACAGGAATTGAACCTGGCCGAGATGTTCATGGGGCCTGAATTGTTTGCCTTGCGGGTTACCGGTGATTCGATGATGGATGCCGGAATTCTCGATGAAGACTACGTCATTATCAGGAAACAGCCCGTTGCCAATGATGGCGATATAGTGGTGGCGATGATCGACAAGGCCGAAGCAACCTTAAAACGCTTCAAACGCCGGGGGGAGGCGCAAATTGCGTTGATTCCGGAAAACCAGTATATGGAACCGATGATATACCCTGCTGAACGGGTCAGTATTCATGGTGTACTGGTAGGACAACTGAGGAATTACAGGTAAAAGTTGTCACGCTGTAAGACTGTCCTGGCTGGAGAGCGGGATTACGCCCTCAACTGCTGCTGTATGATGCGCAGCATATCGGCAATAATCCGGGAATTTCCAACAACGATTTGCCCGTTTTCAAGAAAAAGCCCGTCACCGCTATAGTCGGTAACCAGGCCACCGGCTTCGCGAACAATCAAAGCACCGGCCGCCAGGTCCCATGCGTTCAAGCCGGATTCCCAGTAGCCGTCCAGGCGACCCGCGGCGACATAGGCCATATCCAGTGCCGCTGAACCGGCGCGCCGAATATCGCTGACCGAGGTGAAAAAGGCATTAAACAGTTTCAGGAATTCATCGAGTTTTTCAGGGTTTTTGAAAGGAAAACCGGTTGCGATTAACGCACCTTCGATCGTTCTCAGTTTGCCGACACGAATCTTGCGATTGTTCAGGGTAGCGCCATCACCGCGGCTGGCGGCAAATAGTTCCTGCTTGATCGGGTCATAGATTACACCCTGGGTCAGTTTCCCGTTATGTTCACAGGCTATTGAGACGGCGTAGTGGGGGAATCCGTGCAGATAATTGGTGGTGCCGTCGAGCGGGTCAATGATCCAGCGGAACTCGGCCCCGGCTTCGATGACACCTGATTCTTCAGCGAGGATGCCATGACCTGGATAGGCCTTCAGCAATTCCTCGATAATGAGCGCTTCAGCTTCCCGATCGACTTCGGTGACATAATCGTTTTGTGCTTTTACTTCGACCTTTAAGTCGGGTATTTTATTAATCTTACGAACGATAAAATCACCAGCGCGGTGGGCCGCTCGAATCGCGATATTGAGCATTGGTTGCATCGGTGGGAATTCATCGTGCTGAGAAAGGCGCGCAGTCTACCAAACGGTCTTGAATTAAACCAGAAGTAAACCGAACCTAGCATCAACCGGGACACCAGCTAATGAAGCCGCAAAATATCAAAATAGTCATGGTGGGAACGACGCACCCTGGAAATATCGGCGCCGCGGCAAGAGCCATGGGTAACATGTGTTTCAGCCATCTGACGCTGGTCGACCCACAATGCCCGGTGGGTGATATCGCTTATGCCCGGGCCTCGGGGGCCAATGCCATTCTTGATAACCGTGAAACCTGCAAGGACCTTGCGCAAGCGATCGCTGACTGTAGCTGTGTAATCGCTGCCAGCGCGCGGCGTCGTTCGCTTCCCTGGCCAGAACTCAGTCCGCCGGATATGGCTGACAAGCTTACAGCCATGGATGACACGACTCGAATAGCCCTGGTGTTTGGACGCGAGCATTCGGGTTTGAGCAACGAGGAAATACAGCTCTGCAATTACATGGTGTGCATACCGACCAATCCTGATTTCAGCTCGCTCAACATCGCCTCTGCTATCCAGGTGCTTTGTTACGAAATCTTCCAGTGCCAGGCTACTGATGAGTCAATGGCAGTCAAATCGCCAGAGGCAAATGATTTGCCGGTCCCGCATGCTGAACTGGAGGGCTATTTCGAGCATCTGCAAAATGTTCTGCATTTGACCGGTTACCTGGATCCGCAGCGACCGGGAATGATTATGCAAAGATTGAGACGGCTTTATCTGCGCAGCGAGGTGACGCGCAACGAAATTAACATTTTGCGTGGCATGCTGACGGCAATTGAAAAACAACAACGCTAGCCTGCATGCAAAATGCAGGCTAGCTGTTACAAACTGTTACAAAACGTTACGCTGCTGAAAAGCTTTGTAACGATCAATTCCCTAGAATCCTTTTCCGTAATCAATCAACTACGGAGATTATCCATGAAACTTTCCACCCGAATCATTACCGCGGCTCTACTCATTGCCGGCAGCTCTGGTGCGGTGTACGCATTCAGCAAACATAACGACTGGGGTATGTCCCGCGAGGAAAAGGTCGAGTTTGTTACCGAGCGGGTCACACGCAAGCTTGATCTGGACAGCCAGCAACAACAGAACTTTGCGGAACTGGCCGCAACCTTTGTTCAAATCATGCAAGATGCGAAAATTACGAAGGCTCAAAATCTTACTGAAATTGAAGCCCTGTTGGAGGAACCGAGTTTCAACCAGGCCAGGGCGCTCGAGCTGATACAGCAGAAAACCCGCATGATCAATGAAAAGGCACCGCTCGTTATTACCTCCCTGGCCGTATTTCTCGATTCTTTGAGTGTCGAGCAAAAACAGAAAATGCAGAAGTTCATGCAGCATCGGCACCAACACCACCGTCATGGCGATAGCGATTAAACCCGTCGATAATCTGCAACGCGGCTTCTCAGGCAGGAGTCGCGTTGTACAATGCCGGTTTGAACCAGGCAGGCGAACGAATGCGTAAGTTGTTACTGATAGACGACGATGAACGGCTCGCTGAAGCCCTGCGGCAGTATTTTGCCAGGTTTGAAATGTCGCTCGATAATGAAACCAACCCGCTAAAAGCAATTGACCACATCAAGCGGCACAGCTATGACCTGATCGTGCTGGATGTCATGTTGCCAGAAATCGATGGCTTCGAAACCTGTCGACGGATCCGCCAGTTCAGCGAAATTCCGATCGTGATGCTGACCGCTCGTGGCGAGGTTATGGATCGAGTTGTCGGACTCGAGTTGGGAGCGGATGATTACTTACCCAAACCCTTCGAACCACGCGAGCTGGTGGTACGAATCCAGAATATTTTCAAGCGCGCCAGCCAGGTAACCGCAAACAGTGTTTACCAGTTTGGTGAGTTACAGCTGGATATTGCCAGGAAACAGCTTAAACGGAACGATGCAGAAGTGTCCGTGACCGCTACCGAGTTCGGCTTACTGAGTTTGCTGGTACAAAATCAGGATCGCGTATTGTCGCGTGACGAAATCATGCAGGCGCTACGCGGCCTGGATGCCGATATTTACAGTCGCGCAATCGATGTGCTGGTGAGCCGGCTCAGGCAGAAGTTACAGCGTCCTGAACTGATACGTACGGTGCGCGGTCAGGGCTATCAGCTGGTGAATCGATAATGTGGGATTACTTACAATCCAGGTGGCAGAGCCTGATCTTCAGGCTGCTGTTTTACTTTTTAATTTCGATCCTGGCGCTGGCGATCATTCTCGCCACCAGTTTCGCACGGCGCCTGAAACCACATGTACAAAATGAAATCCTGCCCAATGTCGAGCGCTACATCGAGTATCTGATCGATGATATCGGTAATCCGCCAGACCTGTCGGTAGCCCAGCAACTGGCAAACGAGCTACCATTCGAGATCAGAATTGAAGGCAAGGAGATAAACTGGGCCTCGAGTCCGAAACTGGGAACCGTTGACAGTTACGACTTCGAACCTGCACCCCGGCCTTACGACAATGTCTATTTAAGCCATCATAGACGCGATCAATACCTGTTGATTCAACAACAGGGTTACCAGTATTTATTTGCTATCGATAATAGTTTTCGCCAGGGTTCCGAGCGTCGCCACTGGGTGTTGTTTGTCGCGCTTGGTTCGATCCTGTTTTTACTGTATTTCGCGATAAGACGTATGTTCAGGCCGATTGGAGCGATTTCCACACAGGTAAAGAAGATAGGCGAGGGTGATCTAACGCAGGCCATCGCAGTGCAAGGTAAGGGAGAACTAGCCTTGTTAGCGGCAGGGATCAACCGGATGGCAGAACAGATCAAGGCCATGCTGGAGAGTAAATCGGGCTTGCTGCTGGCGATAAGCCATGAGCTGCGCTCACCAATAACCCGCATGCGTGTCAATCTCGAATTACTCGATAAGAGCGAAATACAACAAAAACTGATCGACGATATCCGTGAAATGGAAACGCTTGTCGCGGCCATACTGGAGTCTGAAAAATTAAACCGCAGTCATGCGCCGCTAAGCTTGAGTCGCTGTGAGATGCTCAATCTTATCGAAGAAGTCGTTCAGCTCCATCCCTGTCGAAAGCGTATCAAAACCAGCATGTCTCCGATCGAGCTCGAAGTGGATCAGTTACGTGTCAAATTGCTGATCAAGAATCTGCTGGATAATGCCTGCCACTACTCTATCGACGAGCAAACCCTGATTGACGTCAATCTGCACCATGGTCAGAAGTATGTCGTCATCGAAGTACAGGATCGGGGTATCGGCATCGCCGCGGAAGATATTCCACGACTCACCGAAGCCTTTTATCGGCCTGACCACGCAAGACAGCGAGATACCGGGGGTTATGGTCTCGGGCTGTATTTATGCAAACTCATAGCCGAGGCTCATGGTGGACAAATTGTTATCGAAAGTGAGCCAGGTACAGGTACCAGGGTAATCGTCAAACTTCCGCTTGATAATAGTTGACCATTTTAGTCAGGATTGTATACTAAGCTCGTTTTACGCCAACCACATCCACGATGCGACTATCCACTAAAAGCCGATATGCAGTGACATCACTGCTAGATCTTGTCATGCACTCCGACCACGGTCCAGTCTCGCTTGCCGATATCTCCATCCGGCAGGGTATTTCACTTTCGTACCTGGAACAATTGTTTGCCAAGATGCGGCGCAACAAGCTGGTAGTGAGCACCCGTGGTCCCGGTGGTGGTTACAGTCTGGGCGGTTCGCCTGACCAGGTCTGCATTGCCGATGTAATCAGCGCGGTAGACGAGGAAATGCAGGTGGCGGACAAGGATGTTGTCAACGGCTCACCGAGTTACGAACCCTGTTTGACTGAACAGTTGTGGCAAGAGCTGAGCACTGAAATCGAAAATTACCTGACCACGATCTCGCTCGCGGACATGATGCGAAACAACGAAGTGCAGGAACTTTCCCGCGCCCATGATTTACGCCAGCAACAGGGCGATCTGATTTAAGCCAATGCCTGTGTATCTCGACCATAATGCAACCTCGCCGATGCACCCGGAAGTCGTGGATGCAATGCTGCCGTTCTTACAGAACCCGACCGGCAATCCGTCGAGTCTGCACAGCTATGGTCGTATGGCGCGTTCCGCAATTGAATCCGCTCGCGCCGAGGTTGCAAATCTGCTGGGTTGTTCGAGTAATGCCGTGATATTTACTTCGGGCGGAACTGAAGCGAATAACCTGCTGTTAAAAGGTTATGTCGATAGAAGCATCGAACGACCCATTGTCAGTAGTGAAATAGAACATCCCAGCATTCTCGAGCCACTCAAGCAACTACAGGCTGAAGGGCAGGCAGTTGTTTTACTGAAACCTGATCACGACGGGGTGATTGACCTGCAGGCAGCCAGTCCGGTTCTCGCCAGTGCTGATGCGCAGTTGTTATCGATTATTTATGCCAACAATGAGACTGGTGTGATCCAGCCGGTTGCCGAGCTGGCCGCCATGGTCGATCGTGATTCCTGCCTGGTGCATAGTGATGCTACCCAGGCCGTCGGCAAGATTCAGCTGGATATGGCGCAACTGGATATCGATGCACTCAGTTTTTCCGCCCACAAGCTACGCGGCCCACAGGGTGTGGGGGCGCTGATCGTCAATCGTAAACCGAAGAATATTCTGATCAGCGGTGGGCTTCAGGAAAATAAACGTCGAGGTGGTACCGAGAATGTTGCCGGGATAGTGGGGCTTGGCAAGGCTGCGCAGGTTGCGCGGCTTGAAATGGAGCAGAAGCAACACCACCTTGTGCAGTTGAGAGACGTTTTTGAAAGCAGGCTGGCTACCATCCCGGGCAGTGTCGTGTTCGGTCAGCAGGCGCCACGGCTGCCGAATACAACATATTTTGCGCTGCCCTATTATCACGGTGAAACCCTGTTGATGGAGCTGGATCGGGCTGGTTTTGCACTCTCCAGTGGTTCGGCCTGTCAAAGCGCCGTGACCGCGCCCAGCCATGTACTGAAGGCGATGGGCGTCGAGGACAATCTCGCGTTGAACGCAGTAAGAGTAAGTTTTGGCATGGATAACAGTCTGCAGGATGTCGAAATGTTAATCATGAAACTTCAGGAATTGGTAAAGAAGTTGCCCGCGGTCATCCGCCAGGCAGCGGTGTAGAGAGATATAAATGGCAATACATCTTAGCGACATGGCGGCATCTCGAGTGCAGCATTTTATAGCCAACCGGGGCAAGGGCATCGGCTTGCGGCTTGGTGTCAAAACCACTGGCTGCTCCGGGCTGGCCTACGTCATCGAATTTGTCGATGAGCTTCAGGATGACGATGAAGTATTCGAGACGAAGGGGGTCAAGGTTATAGTCGATAAAAAGAGCCTTGTTTTCCTCGATGGTACCGAGGTCGATTTTGCCAAGGTCGGACTCAATGAAGGATTTCAGTTCAAAAATCCCAATGCCAAGGACGCCTGTGGCTGCGGTGAAAGCTTTACCATCTAGATTCTAGCCACCATTTTTATGCAGTCCCCGGACCTTAGCCAAACTTATTTCGAGCTATTTGGAATGAACCCTGTTTTCGATATCGATTGCAGCCGTTTACACGCCGAACAGCAGCGCCTGCAGTCGACTTATCATCCCGATAGATACGTCAACGCCAGTGACCGTGATAAGCGCCTGTCGGTGCAGGTGGCATCCTGGGTCAACCAGGCCTATGAAACGCTGCAGGATCCGGTGAAGCGGTCTCGTTACCTGCTCGAAATCAATGGAGCCGATATCCCTGATGATTCAACTACGACCTCGGACACCGAGTTTTTAATGGAACAAATCGAATTACGGGAGCAGGTCGAGTCCTGTCGGCATGGCCAGGATGGACTGCAACGAAGTGATCAAATCGAGACCCGGCTGGCACATCGTGCAGAAGAACTGGCCAGGGAATTTGTCTCTGATTTTGAAGCTGCAGAGTTTGACAAGGCCATAGTGAGTAGCCGAAAAATGCAGTTTATCCAGCGTATTCAGCAACAGCTATCCGAGCTGCAGTTCGAACTGGAGGAGTTCTGATGGCCTTACTACAGATATCCGAGCCAGGTGAAGCAACTGTCCCTCACGCGCATCGCTACTCGGCGGGAATCGATCTCGGCACGACCAATTCGCTAGTGGCAACGGTTCGCAGCGGCGAGGCGGTTTGTTTACCCGATGAGGACGGGCGAAGTTTGCTGCCATCGGTGGTCAATTTCAGTAATGCGCAACCTCTGGTGGGATACGAGGCACAGGCAATGCAGACCAGTGACCCCCTAAACAGCATTGCCTCAATCAAAAGGCTAATGGGGAGAGCCCGGCAAGATGTGATTCAACTTGGCGATGTAGTCCCTTACGAATTTGTTACCAGCGAAGGCAGTAACGTACCGAGGATTCGGACTCGAAGTGGTGATTTGAGTGCGGTGGAAATATCCGCTGAAATTCTCAAAACCTTGGCCCATCGCGCTACTCAAAGTCTCGGCGGTGATCTCGACGGCGTTGTCATTACGGTACCGGCTTACTTTGACGATGCACAGCGCCAGGCAACCCGCGATGCGGCGACCCTGGCCGGGCTAAATCTGTTCCGCCTGTTAAATGAACCCACTGCAGCTGCAGTAGCATATGGCCTGGATCGCGACGCTGATGGCCTGATTGCTGTTTATGATCTTGGTGGTGGTACCTTTGATATCTCGATTCTGCGGCTTAACAAGGGCGTATTTGAAGTTCTGGCAACCGGGGGAGATTCATCGCTGGGTGGTGACGATATGGATCACGCCCTGGGTGAGTGGATTATCCAGCAGGGCGGTTTTGCCGACATCGATGCCAAACTGGCACGTCATATCCTGCTGGCAGCACGACAGGCCAAGGAAAAACTCACTACCACCGAATCGGCCGAGATTCTGATCGAGTATCAGCAACAGCAGTGGAGTGGAACAATTGATCGACAACAGTTTAACGAGTTAATCCAGCCACTGATCCAGAAAACCCTGACTGCCTGTCGGCGAGCTTTACGAGATTCTGGAATTGCCAAAAATGATATCGGCCAGGTGGTTATGGTCGGGGGTTCGACCCGTGTACCCCTGGTACAGTCGATGACAGGCGAGTTTTTTGAACGTGAACCCATGTGCGAGCTTGATCCCGACAAGGTAGTCGCACTTGGCGCGGCGATTCAGGCTGATATTCTGGCTGGCAACAAACCCGACAGCGACATGCTCCTGCTCGATGTACTGCCGTTATCCCTGGGTATAGAAACCATGGGTGGGTTAAGCGAGAAAATAATCAATCGCAATACTGCGATCCCCGTGGCCCGGGGGCAGGATTTCACTACCTTCAAGGACGGTCAGACCGCAATGTCAATACACGTGGTGCAGGGTGAACGAGAACTCGTCTCGGATTGCCGTTCGTTGGCGCGCTTTGAACTGCGAGGCTTTCCACCGATGACCGCTGGCGCCGCGAGGATACGCGTTACCTACCAGGTAGATGCCGATGGCCTGATGTCGGTTACCGCCGAGGAGACCACCAGTGGAGTTAGTGCAGATATCGTGGTCAAGCCCTCATACGGACTAACCGATATGGAGATCGAATCAATGTTGCGGGCTTCGATGGAGCACGCCCGCGAAGATATCGAACTGCGCATGCTTAAGGAGCAACAGGTCGAGGCTAAAAGGGTAGTCGAAGCAATCAATACGGCACTTGCACAGGATGGAGAAATTTTGTTGAGTAATTCAGAAATTGCTCCAATTCACCAGCATCGTGACAAGCTTGAAGCAATGATAGAGACGGGCTCCGCCGCTGAGCTCAAACAATTAATCAAGGCAGTAGAAGACGCAAGCGAGTTCTATGTCGCCAGACGCATGAATGCGAGTGTGCAGGAAGCACTGGCAGGAAAACAAATTGACGAGGTTGATGTTTGATGACCAGAATTACCATATTGCCTCACGAGGAAATCTGCCCGCAGGGCGCGGTTATAGATGTAGAGCCTGGTATTAGTTTATGCGACGCAATGCTGAGTAACGGTATCGAGATTGAACACGCCTGTGAGAAATCCTGCGCCTGCACCACCTGCCATGTACACGTGCGTGAGGGGTTTGATTCCCTGGAGGAATCGACTGAGGACGAAGATGACTACCTCGACAAAGCATGGGGCCTCGACATGGATTCGCGTTTGAGTTGCCAGGCACTGGTTGGGGATGAAGCCCTGACGATCGAGATACCAAAATACACCATTAACATGGTGTCGGAAAATCACTAGGAGCAGAGCATGAGCCTGAAATGGACAGATACACTGGATATCGCCATAGAACTATCCGAATCGCATACAGATGTCGACCCCCGGTATATTCGTTTTACCGATCTGCATGCCTGGGTTTGCGCGCTTGATGAATTTGACGATGACCCCAATCGATCGAACGAAAAGATTCTGGAAGCTATCCAGATGGCCTGGATAGAAGAAGCAGATTAACTGGTCAATTTTTAGTCAATAAATTGACAGGGGAGCGTCGAGATTTCGACATACTTCTTTTGCGTTATCAAACACTTTTGCACTGTTTTTAACGTTGTTTAAGTGGTTTAAAGTAAAAAAATGAAAATATTTTTTCAGCTGAACATAATCGTTTAATCATATTCCATACAATAATTTAACACTTTAACTTAAAGTGGATTCTATTCTAAGCATTGTGAACTTGGTCACAGTTTGCTTGCAATCATATAGCTTTTCGGTAAATTAGCCTCATAACCCACTCATTAAAAGAAGTGGATAAAGTCCTGAAATAAAAGCATTTTTAATGCGCTGGGCACCTATAACCAAAGCCATTCCTGAATGCAATATTCAGGTAAGAAGACATTAAAATCCGGAGAGAGAATATGAGCAATGTAGCATATATCAGTGAAGTCACGTCTGAACAGCAATCCTATGCGGATAAGTCACAACTCAAAACCTACTACGATGCCAAAAACAAGATAGGCTGGTTTTTAATGAACGGCGCACCACGTCCTTCATTTACCCTCAGATTACTGGACGATATCAACGACTATATTGATAGCGTAAAACAGGAAATGAGCGAGACCAACGGTGAAAAATACGATTATCTGGTGGTGGGGTCGGATGTAGAAGACGTGTTTAATCTTGGTGGCGACCTGGATTTGTTCAGTAAGTATATCGAAACCGGTAACCATCAGGGTCTGCTGGATTACGCAATTAAATGTATCGATATCCTCTATCAGAACATGTTCCATTACGACCTCGATCTGACAACTATTTCCCTGATTCAGGGCGATGCGCTGGGTGGCGGTTTCGAAGCTGCGTTATCCAGCAATATCATTGTCGCCGAGAGAGGCGTCAAAATGGGCTTACCTGAAGTGCTGTTCAATTTGTTTCCTGGTATGGGAGCCTATTCACTGTTGTCGAGGAAAATCGGTTTTGCTGCAGCTGAGAAAATGATTCTCAGCGGGGTCCTGTATTCAGCGGAACAACTATTCGAAATGGGTGTAGTAGATGTGCTCGCGGAAAAGGGCGAAGGTGAAGTAGCCGTCTATCGCTACATAAAAAATGCTGCCAGGTCGAACAATACATTCAAGTCAATGCAAAAACTGAAAGATATCTGTAACCAGGTTAGTTACAAGGAACTCGCTGATATTGCCACGGTATGGGCAGACGCCGCGATGAAATTGACATCTAAAGATCTTCGTATGATGGAACGGTTGGTGCGGCGCCAAACTGCTAAAGTTGAGGCCTGATCTTACTGGTCGGTCGTTTTTCCCGGATAGACTTGTTGCTCAACCGTTACTGCACTATTTAATGCAGTAACGGTGTTGTTAAATACTTCTTCAATGTGCAGGGACATCTGAATAATTTTGTCAGAGTCCATAT
>Ga0316194_10002400_pt1 | contig 13067 bp, 8 predicted proteins | sample CroRivsedime1_MG_FD_204936 | JGI IMG/M metagenome (GOLD analysis project Ga0316194, IMG submission 204936) | Coastal sediment microbial communities from Maine, United States - Cross River sediment 1 | ecosystem: Environmental > Aquatic > Marine > Coastal > Sediment | place: USA: Maine...
GAGCGCATCCATGCCTCGCTCGATCTACTGGAGCGGCTTACCGACCACGGCTCGACCCGGACCAAGGGCGCTTTCCGCCATCACGTGCGCCGGCTGCTCGACTTCCTGGGAGAGGCCGATCTCGACGAGGAACAGCGGAACCGTCTCGAAGAGCTCGAGGCCCGCGTCGAACGGGTTTTCCACCTTCCTTGAGGTGACGACTCCATCGTCCGGCCGGCAGGGGCGCCGGCCGCTTCCGACAACTGGGTTGTCTTCGCTAGCTGTGGGCGTGTTGGATGGAAGCGCGGTAGCGGGGCTCGGGAATCTGCTTGCCGGAGGAGCGAGCGGCCTCGAGCCAGGCAGTTTTGGCCTTTTCGACCTCCCGCAACGCTTCCTCTGCCGTCGAGCCGAACGCCGAGCAACTGTCGAGATCGGGGATATCGGCGATGTAGCCGCCGTCCTCATCACTGTAGAAGATGTTGATGCTGTAATCGCTCAAGACTCGGTCTCCAACTTCATATCGTAGCATTCGATCAGCCGCAGAAACTGCCGAACCTGGTACGGCTTGACTTCTCCGCGAACGTCTTGGAGGTTCAATAACTCTTGGACGTCGGGGTGCGAGAAGATTCGATGACTGCCCGATGATCGGAGAAGCTCGAACCCAAACATCTGTATCAGGCGTTCGAAATCGGAGTAGCGAACATTGGCCAGGTCGCCATGTCTCAGCCGGCGTAAGAGCTTCTCGGGCTTCACGCAGCAGAAGACGGGATCGACTCACCCCTTCTTGCATTGGGTAGACCAAACGGCCGCCACGGGCGCCGGCCGCTTCAACTAGCGTCGCTGGCGGAAGCTCAGAGGGATTGCGACTGTCAGGCTCCCGAACGGAGCGGTCGTCGATGCTGAGGCACACTGGTACGAAGCCCATGGGATTGGAATGAAAGAGCTCAAGATCAAGCGACTACTAGGTTGAATATGGCGAACGAGCCTACTCAAATGTTCGTGATCTGCGTTCGAAACGAAGGCTTCGAGGCCTCGCTGGCGGTGCGCAAGCTCTACCGCTGTCTTGCGGACGAGGAGGCGGAAGCTCAATCCCTAATCCGCGTCGTGGACGAGACCGGCGAAGACTATCTTTGCCCGGCTGAGCTTTTTGCTGCGGTGGACGTATCAGCTGGAGCCGCCGAGATGCTGTCTGCAGACTGATCGGCCGGCAGGGGCGTAAGGGCTTAGGGGCATAGGGGCCTAGGGTAAAGGCAATGGATATTGGGTCGATCGGGCGGGGGCAAGCCCCGCCCCTACATCCCCCTCCCATCCGGTCGCTTCAGTCAGCACCCTGCGGGGTCGGTGCCGAGCCATACTTTTCTACGAGCTTCGCAAACCCTGGCTGGGCACGCAGCGGCTGCCAGCGTGGATCGAGCTCCAGTATGGGGATGGAAATCACCCCAGGCACAGCCAGGATCGCATCGAGCTCCTCCAGGGCGGTGTCGTAACGCCCAAGCTTGGTGTGAACCAGAGCCGAAATCTGCAGGACGGAGCTGCCAAAATAGGGGTCGGTCTCAAAAGGAATCAGGTCTTTGAGCCTGAGAAGGATCCCCTCGGCGTCTTCGGCGAGGTTCAAACCTGCATACGTCAACGCCAGCGATTGCAGGAGGCTTTGGGCCTTGGGCGCCGCCTCGATCATCGGCTCGAGCCTCTGACGGGCTCTGTCGTAGGCCTGGTCGGCTCGTTCTCTCTCACCCATCTGCTCCAGGGCCTGGGCCTGCAGCAGCTCTTTGGGCGCCGTGAAGACAGCAGAGTTGAACAGTTGATCGTCGGCAAGAGCATCGAGGCCATCGATCGCCGCCTGGTAGCGGCCCTCGTAGACCCTCTGCCAGAACCAAGCCCACTGGATGTTCGGGCTGGGCTCGTTGGGAGGTAGGGCCGCGAGTGTGACGCGGGCACTATCCAGGTCGGCGCGCCAGAGCCAGTGCACCCAGGCCTTGCGCATGTAGGCGTTGTTCCACTCGGGCGCCAGCTCGATGGTCCGGTCGTAGTACTCGAGGGCCTCCGGATAGTTGCGCATCCAGTGATGCACAGCGGCGACTCGTGTGACCAGCTCTGGGTTGAGAGGGTTCAGCTCGAGAGCCCGATTGGACGCTTCGAGAGCCCGATCCCATGCGCCCATGCGGCGATAAATCCGTCCGAGAGAAAAATAGATCTCCCATCGTTCGACCAGTTCTGCAGCTTGCTTCAGAGGCTCTAGCGCCGCGCCGTAGTCCCGCTCGACCTGGGTCAGGAATTTGCCCTCGGCCTCGAGGGCGAGCCAAGAACCTGGCGCCAGCGACTTCACTCGCTCGAGAGTTCTCAGAGCTTCGAGTCGATCCTCTTCTGCGTGCTCGGGACAATGCGCGAAGGCCGCGGAATGGGCTCGAGAGGCGTAGGCCCAGGCCTCGACGAAGCCGAGGTCGAGCTCGGTGGCCCGATGGAGGTAACCGATTCGTTCCCTGATGAACCCACAAGACACCGCATCCGCCGCGAAGATGCCTCGCAGATAGGCCTGGTAGGCCTCGGGGTTGCCGGTCGGTCTGGCCTCCAAAGCCTGGCGCTCGGGCTCGAGAAGGGCCGCGTTGAGCTCCCGCACCACGTTGAGGGCGATCTCGCTTTGAATCTCGAAGATGTCTTCGATCGAGCGATCGTAGACGTCAGCCCAGAGGTGGGTTTCATCCTCCACACGAATCAATTTAGGGCTGATCCGTACCCGGCCCGAGCCCGCGCTCCCCGACGCCCAGCGAACGCTTCCTGTGAGGATGTAATCGACGCCGAGATCCTGGCCGATTGCCCGAGCCCGAACCTGATCCCGGTAGGGGGAACTGGCGCCGGTTGATACGACACCGAGCCCTCGCACCGAGGCCAGCCGGCTGAGAATCTCGTCGGTAATTCCGGCGGCGAAGAATTCGTCTTCGGCGGCACCGACGTTGCGAAGCGGCAAGACCGCGATCATCTTGCGGTCGCTCACTTCGCTGAGAGGCTCGACTCCCGAGGGCTCGGTCTCCGGGGCAGCTCTGTTCGAGGCGGCCCACCAGGCAGCGAGAACCACGATCGCAACCAAGACTAACCCCAAGCCGATCGCCGGCCATCGATATCGGGATCGTTGGGGAGCGCTCGGCGCCGGCACCGGGGAAGTCCTCGCAGGAGCGGAGGTGACCTCTTGTCTCAGCTGGCGCAGGCCGTTGTAGACATCGCGGGACGATTGGAACCGGTCATCCGGTTGTTTCTCCAGGCATGCGGAGACGATGCGGTCGAGATGCCTCGGTAGATCGGGGCGCAGCTCGAACACCGGCGTTGGCCGATCCCGGAGGATCGAGCCCATTACAGCGGCGGGGCTATCGCCCTTGAAGGGCCGTTCTCCTGTGGCCAGCTCGTAGAGAACGACACCGAGCGAAAAGATGTCGGTGCGGTGGTCGAGTGGCTTGCCTTCAGCCTGCTCCGGCGACATGTACCAGGCTGTGCCCACCACCACACCTTCGCCGGTCAACCCTTCGGTGGGTAACTGCGTTGGAGCGAAATCTGCGCTTCCCTGGATCTTGGCCAACCCGAAGTCGAGGACCTTGACCTGCCCCTCCTCCGTCACCATGACGTTGGCTGGCTTGAGATCCCGGTGGGTGATGCCCTTCGCATGCGCCGCTGTGATCGCCTGGGCCAGGCAGACCGCGATTTCGAGGAACCGATCGAGCCCGAGCCCACCGCTCGCGATCAGATGGTCGAGACTCTTCCCCTCCACGTACTCCATGGTGAGAAAGTGGATGCCGTCGGCCTCTTCGACCGAGTAGATGGTGACGATGTTGGGGTGGTTGAGTGCGGCGACGGCCCGAGCTTCGCGCCGGAATCGCTCGAGGCGCTCCTGGCTGGAGGCGAGATCAGCGGGAAGAACCTTGAGCGCTACTTGCCGCTTGAGATTCGTGTCCTCGGCCAGGTAGACCTCGCCCATGCCGCCCTCGCCGAGCTTGTCGAGGATCCTGTAGTGGCTCAGGGTCTGGCCGATCACTGAGATCTCCTGGGGAAAGCGGAATCCCCAACGAAGAACTGGACTTTTTGCTTACTTGGCGGAGTCTACACCTTGCGGCACGGGATACCGCCGGGAGCCACGGAACGCGACGCGCGCAGGGGTGGGGAGCGAAAGAGGTCCTGGGGTCTTGAGGTCGTGGGGCCCTGAAAATGAGCAGTGAGGCAGTAGAGGCAGTAGAGGCAGTGAGGGCTTAGGGGGTCTCCCTCCCGCTCGGCGGACTCGAAGGAGTAGATGGCGGCTACGTTGGGGTGGTTGAGGCTGGCCAGGACCTTGGCCTCGCGTTCGAAGCGGGCGAGGGCAAGCCCCGCCCCTACAGCTCGGCGAGCCGGGCGCGGGCCTCGGGCACTGCGACGACCGGTGGGTCGGCGTCGCCCCAGTGGTCGAGGTATTCCTGATAGTGCAGTCGGGCGTTCTCGGTGTCACCGATCTCCTCCTCGAGGCGGGCCAACTCCAACAAGGTCGTGGTTCTCGACGCGACGGCTGGCCAGCCTTCCCAGGAGCGTGGATCGAGAGCCGCTCGATAGGCCGCGATGGCACCCTCCGCATCGCCAGAGGCGGCGAGAAGACGGGCCCGTCCGATGTGCTCGAAGTGTGCCCAGCGATACTCCGGTGCCATGGCATCGATCTGATTGATCGCCTTCTGGGCGAGATCCAGATTCCCCGCCGTGCGTTCGATCTCGGCGCGCAGGAGCGACTCCCAGAAGCGGCCCGCCACCGTGACCGCGTCCTGGTTGATCCGGCTGAGCTCTTCCAGGGTCTGGCGCGAGCCCTCGAGATCTCCAACGGCGATCTGGAGCTCCCCCAGGTCGGAATAGTTCTTGGACCAATATGGATCGATTGCGATGCCGTCGCGCGCCGATTCGATTCCCTGCTCGGTGCGTCCGGTGACCGCCAGAAGCTGCCCGGACAGGGCCATCCAGTGGGAAGACTGGGATTTCAAGTAGGTATCCTCGACTAGATTCGCCGCCTCCTGGAGCTCGGCGATCGCCTCGCCGAGCCGTCCCTCGCCGATCGCGGCTTGTGCGCGTTTGGCGGCCATGTCCGGCCAATCGATAGGGCTGGCCTGGACCTCGTCGATGGATGTGAGCTCGCGAACGCGCTGCCAGTTGCCGGCCATGAGCTGGAGGATTTCCAGCCGCGATCGCGTTGGGGTGTCGAAGCCACCCTGCAGGGCCTCCAGCAAGGCGATGCCCTTGTCGAGCTCTCCTTCGGCGGCAAGGATGACCGCTGCGGCCCGATCGACGGTCGGATCCCCGGGAAAGTCCTCTTTGTATCGCTCGAGCAGGCGGCGTGCGGTGGGCATATCACCGCCCATGACATAGCCGTCGAAAAGGTGGATAAAGACCAGTCGGTAGGAGGGGTCGAGGTCGAGCACCCGCTCGAAGAGCTCGTTCGCCTTGCGTGGATCCCAGTAGCGGCTCTCGTGGGTCGCGATCTCTCCTTGCCAGTAGTAGGCGTCGGGGAGGTTCACGCCCGAGCGTGTCAGCTCATCGAACAACTTCCAGGCCTCGTCATTATTGCCCTTCTCGGATTCCACAACGGCGCGGTAGGTGGTTTGCCAGTGTTCCGGCAAGCGACCGATGTGAGGCAAACCGGCCTCGAGCTGGGCCTGTCCATCCCCTAGAGCTCCCCATGTGATGGCCGACGCAGCCTTGTAGTAGGCGAGTGCGAAGGAGGGATCTTCGGCGATTGCGGCCTCGAACTGGTCTCGTGCCTCTTGGACTTCGAGGCGTTGCAGAGCCGTCTCGCCGAGCACGTAGTGTCGGTAGGCCTCCTCGTTGTCGGTCAGGGCGTGGGCCAGGTCGAAAGCGGTGGTCGAAGCGGTGTCCGAGTCGATGCCGAGCTGCTCACGGGTCTGTTGGGCGATGGCTCCGGCCAGGGCGAAGAGCTCGGTGGAGGAATCGGCCTCCTGGCGTTGCGAACCGAGGGTGCGACCGCTGTCCACGTCGATCAGGTCGGCGGTGAGAATCAGTTTCTCGCCAGCCTTGCCGATCTGGCCGACGAGCATGGTCGACGCCTCGGCAATCTGTGCCGCTTCCGACGCCAACGCAGGATCGAAGGCGTCGCTATCGCCCCCGACCTTGCGCAACGCGGACAGAATCTGGGGCACCGAGACGACCGGCAGGGTGCCTGACTCCGCCAGATCGGTGGTGACCAGCCCCATCAGCATTCGCCCGAGCTTCTCGGTATCTGCTGGATCGGCGAGGTTCTCGAAACCCACCACTGCCACCCTACCCGGTGCGCCCTTGGCGACCCCGGTCGGGTCCTCATTGGGCTCTCGGGTCATGAACCACAGGATGGCGGCAGCGATTGCGAGGCCCAAGATGGCAAGCGTCGGGAACATCCAGCGACGGCTGGCCGAGGCTGTCTGGACGGGCGCCTGGCCGCTGACGATCGGGGCGGTGCCGCTGTCGAGGTCGCGCTCGAGGTTGCGTAAGTCGGTCGCGAGATCGGCGGCGTCCTGATAGCGCCGTTCGCGTTCTTTCTCCAGCGCTTTGCGCACCACTCGTTCTGCCTCGGCAGGGATATCACCGGCTACGTTGGAGAGTGGCTGGGCCTCGCTCTTGAGAGTCGCATGCAGGCTCTCGATCTCGGTGTCGCCCTGAAACGGCCGTTGCCCGCCCGCCATCTCGTAGAGGATGACTCCGAATGAGAAAAGGTCGCTGCGATGGTCGACGGTCTCGCCGCGGGCCTGCTCGGGGGACATATAGGCCACCGTACCCAGGACCTTGCCCGCCATCGTCAGCTCGCGGCTGATGGTCTGCAGCTTCGAGTCGAGATCGGAGGTGCCACCCGCCGCGGTCGCTGTGGGCTCGAGCAGTTTGGCGAGGCCGAAATCGAGCAGCTTGACCTGGCCCTCGTCGGTGAGCATCACATTCTCTGGCTTGAGATCCCGGTGGACGATGCCGTTCTTGTGCGCGTGAGCCAGCCCGTCGGAGATTGCCGTAGCGATCTGTAGCCACTCCTTCAGGGACAGGCGTCGGTCGGCGAGAATCTGGCGCAGGGTCTGACCCTTGACCAGTTGCATCACCAGGAACGGGTGACCGTCGGCCTCGCCGACCTCGTGGATCACAGCGATGTTGGGATGGTCGAGGGCCGCCGCTGCCTGAGCCTCGCGCTCGAACCTGAGGCGGCGCTCCGGATCGGCAGTCAGGGCAGCCGGCAGCACCTTGATCGCCACCTCGCGCCCCAGCTTGGTGTCTTCGGCCAGATACACCTCTCCCATGCCGCCCTCGCCGAGCTTGGCGGTGATTCTGAAGTGAGAAAGGGTCGTGCCGATCAAGACGGGGGATTGTACTGCATTGTGGCAGTGAGGCAGCGGGGAAGAAGGGCGTAGGGGTGTAGGGGCGTAAAGGCTTAGGGGCGTGGGGGTGTAGGGGCGTAAAGGCTTAGGGGCTTAAGGGCTTAGGGGCGTAGGGGTCTTGGGGTCTTGAGGTCCTGGGTCTTGGGGATGAGGCAGCGGGCGCAAGCTCTACCGCTTTCTTGCGGACGAGGAGGCGGAAGCTCAATCCCTGATCCGCGTCGTGGACGAGACCGGCGAAGACTATCTTTACCCGGCTGAGCTATTTGCTGCAGTGGACGTGCCAGCGGACACCGCTGCAGCTCTGTCGGCGAGTTGAACCGCCGCCATAGGACGGGTCTCGCCGGGCGGGCAGACCACCATGGCAGCCTTCGTGCAAGAGGCGTACGGGTCGCCGGATGTCTTGCGAGTCGGGGAGGTCGACGAGGCCACGCCAGAAGTTTCAGCCGGTACCGGCGAGTTTTCTGGATTGTCGTTCCTTGGTCATGATCCGCGGTGCCTTGGAATCGCTTTCAGGCATCACTCAGCTCGGGCGTGACTCGACGCGGAGGCCCTCGGCGATGCTGTCGCCGGGATGGACGATGACCCGATCGCCCTCCTCCAAGCCGCTCAGGACCTCGGCGAAGAGGCCCCCCTGGCGACCGATCTCGACCTGGCGTAGACGCGCCCGGCCATTGTCGACGGCAAAGACCGCCCAACCGTCACCGTCGCGGAAGAGACTGCCGGTCGGCACCTGTAGCACATCCTGGCCCTCCCACAGCACCACCTGCAGCTCGACCCGAAAGCCGTCGGCCAGCCCCTTGCGGTCCTGCGGGGGGTCGTTGAAGTCGACCACTACGTTGACCCTCTGCTCCTCGACTCCGAGGGCCGAGATCTTCATGAAGCCCGAGGGCTCGACCCGGCGCACCCGTCCTTCGAGCGGCCTGTCGCCGCCCCACTCCTCGATCAGCACCCGGTCCCCCGGGTGGATCTTGACCGCGTCGGCCGACAGATAATCGGCCACGATCTCGAGATCCTCCGGCTCTCCGACCTCGAGCAGCGGCTCGCCGGTGGCCACCACCGCTTCGCTCTCGCGCATCCGCCGCAGGACCACGCCGTCCACGGGCGACCGTAGCGAGATCGGAGAACCCATCTCCTCTCGCCCCGGATTCCCCGTCGGCGTCGATCCTTCGAGCAGACGGGCGCGGGCGACCTCCAGCTGATAGTGAGCTGTCTGCGTTGCGAACTCGGCTGCTTCGAGAGCTTCCGCCCCGCTGCGCGCCGCGAGCTCCGCCGAGTCCAGCTCCGTTTCCGAGACGATCTCCTCACCGGCCAGCCGTCGAATGCGCTCGACCTCGGCCTCGGCGAACTCGAGCTCGGCCTGGGTGCGGTTGCGCTCCGCCCGCGCGGTCTCGAGGCTCGCTCGAGCTGCCCGCACGGCCGCCTCTGCTTCCGCCCGACTGCGGGCATCGAGCAGTGTCGGCGCCTGCGGCTGAAAGATGGCGAGCACGGTCTTGTCAGCATCGACCGGGTCACCCGGCTCGAGCTCGATCCGCAGCACCCGGCCGGCCAAGGGAGCCGAGACCACGAACCGGTCGCGCACCCGTGTCTCGCCTTCCTCATCCAGGGTCACCAGGAGAGGCGCCCGTTCTACGATGGCGATGTCGGTCGGCTCGCGTCTCGGCCAGAAGGCCCAAGCCAGAATCAGGAGGAGCAGGGCCCCGCTCAGCGTCCAGGTGAGCTTGCGTTTGTCTTTCCACTTCATGATCTCCTCCTCCCTTATTCACGCGACTTCAAGACAGCGACCAGATCGAGCCGATCGAGTCGGCGCCGGACCGCCAGACCGGAGAGGGCTGACACAACGGCGACCGTCAGCGCTGCCATGGCGTAGCTGACCGGTTCGACGACCAACGGGATCCGCAACAGCTCCGAGGCCAGGGCCTCGATAATGCTGAGGCAGAAGACGTACCCCAGCACCAGGCCCAGGGGGATGGCAATCAGCGTCAGGATCGCCAGCTCACCCAGCAGAATGAAAGAGATCTCGGCGCGGGTAAAACCCAGCACCCGCAGGCTGGCCAGATCGCGTTCGCGCTCGGAGAGCGAGATCCGAGCGCTGTTGTAGACGACACCGCAGGCGATGACGGCGGCGAAGATCAGGTTGATGCCGATCATCAGTCCCAGCGTTTCGCCAATGGTGTTCTGAAAACTTTCGTAGGCCGCCGTCGTCAGACCGACCCCGGCGACACGGGGCGTTGCTTTCAGTTCCTCATGCAGGCGCTCGATCTGAGCCGGGTCGACCTCGAGAAAGGCGCCGGAGAGCACGCCGCCCTCCCGCATCATGCGGCGCAGGGCATCGATCTCCATGTAGGCCGAGGTCCCCATGACCTCGTCGACCAGCAGCGAGACCGGCACGGTGCGGATGGGACGAGCGCCCTCGAGCACCTCGACCGTCATCCGGTCGCCGACCTCCACCCCGAGGGCTCGGCCGAGGGTGGTCGAGAGCACCAGCCCCGCCGGAGGTAACTCGACGACTCCGGCGGTCTGACCGATCACCCGATTGAGCCGGGGCGAGGCCGGCAGTCCCAGAATGGCGGTCTGACGGGAGCGCGGCCCGAAGCGCAGACGCACCGGCACGCTGCGGAAGGGCTCGATCGACAGTACGCCGGGCATCCGCTCGACCTCGTGGCGCGCCGCCGGAGAGGTCGGCTCGACGAAGGTGGCGGTGACGTCGTGCAGCATGACCTCCTGGAACTGCACCTTCATCAGCAGGTCGATGGCGTCGACGAAGAAGAACCCGAAGACCAGCAGAGCGATGGCGAAGGCGATTCCAGTGGCCGAGAGCAAGGTCCGCATCGGACGCCGGCCGAGGTTGCGGAGGATCATGCGGGCCGGCTCCGACAGCAGGCGGGCGAGGCCGACCCGCTCGAGCCAGCTGCGCCTGAAGCTCGCCGGCGGCTCCGGCCGCATCGCCTCGGCGGGTGGCAGCCGGACTGCCCGACGAACGGCACCGAAGGCTCCCAGGGTGGCGGCTCCGAGGCTCACCGCTAGAGCGGCCACCACTATCCTCGGCGACAGGAAGTACTGGAAGATGGGGAAGCGAAAGTACTCGCTGTAGAGACTGGTCAGGCCACGACCCAGCCAGGCGCCGAGCGCGACGCCAACGAGACCTCCCGCGAGAGCGATCGCCAGCCCGAGCTTCATGTAGTGCAGCGCCAGGGTCCCGTTCGAGTAGCCGATTGCCTTGAGCGCGGCGATCTGGGTGCGCTGCACCGAGATGATGCGCGAGAGCACCACGTTCAAGAGAAAAGCAGCCACCGACAAGAACACTACCGGCAGCACCGAGCCCATCGTCTGCATCTCCCGCATCTCGTTGTCGACAAACCAGGCAGAGACCTGGAGCCGGCGCGGGATCGCTCCGAGACCGCCGTAGCGCTTGAGAATCCTGTCGACGCCGGCAATCACCGGCTCCTCGGAAGCTCCCGGGCTCAGCACCAACGACACGTCGTTGAAGCCGCCCTCCATGTCGAAGGCCGAGGCCAACGCGCGCCGTCCCATCCAGAAGACGCCGAACCGCTTGTCGTCGGGCAGCAGGGCGCCCGGCGCAATGGTGTAGACGAATTCCGGTGAAAGGGCCAGTCCCACGATTTCGAGCTCGCGCCGCCGGCCGTTGATGACTGCCCCCACCACATCGCCGGGCTCGAGCCCATGCGCCAGGGCGAATGCCTCGATCACCAGTACCTCGTCGGGACGCCCGGCCTGGATGTAGCGTCCTCTGACCAAATAGACGTCGTTCAGGATCGTTCGCCGGTGCTCGGGGATCGACAGCAGCAGGCCGACCGCCGGCTCGGTCATTTCCTCGACATCGAGCGTCACCTGCACCACTACCCGCGGCTCGACCCGGGCCACACCGGGCAGGGCCTCGATCCGCGACACCGTCGCCAGCGGTGCGCGCTTGAGCGAGGCGAAGACGTCGGCGAAGCGGTACCGGTCGTAGTAGGCCTTATGGGTGTGATCGAGCGACTCGAAGGTGGAGAAGTACATGGTGAACATCGCCACGCCGGCGGCGATCACCAGGGCGATCGCCAACGACTGCCCCCTCAGTAGCCGCAGATCGCGCAGGAGCTTTGTATCCAGGGTCAACATGGCGTCACCACTCGAGCTCGCGGGCTTCGGCTCGGCGCTCGTTCTCCTCGATGGCGACGATGCGACCGTCGGCGAGTCGCAACACCCGGTCGGCCATGGCGGCGATGGCGACGTTGTGGGTGATGACGGCCACGGTGGTGCCGAGCTCGCGGTTGACACGAGCGATCGCCTCGAGCACCAGGACACCCGTCGAGATGTCGAGGGCCCCAGTTGGCTCGTCGCAGAGAAGCACGTCCGGCTGCTTGGCAATGGCCCGCGCAATCGCCACGCGTTGCTGCTCGCCGCCGGAGAGCTGTGCCGGGAAGTGATCCTGGCGATCACCGAGCTCGACCAGCCGCAGGGCGTCGGCCGGGTCCATCGGATCCTCCGAGATGTCCGTCACCAGGGCAACGTTCTCGACCGCGGTCAGGCTCGGGATCAGGTTGTAGAACTGGAAGACGAAGCCGACGTGCTCGCGGCGATAGCGGGTGAGCTCGCTGTCGTCGGCCGCTGTCAGCTCGTGGTGGAGGTAGTGGACGATACCCGAAGTGGGCACGTCGAGTCCTCCCAGAATGTTGAGCAAGGTCGACTTGCCGCTGCCCGAAGGGCCGAGCAGGACCACCAGCTCGGAGGGCCAGAGCTCGAGGTCGACCCCCTGCAGCGCGTGCACGTCGACCTCGCCCATGTGGTAGACCTTGGTCACCTGCCGAGCGACAAATGCGGGCTCGCCTTTGCTCTTCATGGCAGCTCCTCCCACAGCGTGTGCTCGACCAGACCGTAGGCCCGCAGCGCGGAGGCGAGCTTCAGGGCGAGGTCGCTCGGTCCCGTCTCCTGTAGTTCTCCGCTGTAGCGGACATGCACGGCTAGGTCGGTCTCCAGCCCGTGACGTCGATACAGGGTCACGACTGCCTCGTCCTGACCACCCGCGCGGATCGACTCCCTGATCCGTTCACCCAGCGAGTCGAGTGGCCTTCCCGAGGAGCGCAGGTGGATGATCTCGAGCCGCTTCATCCAGTCCCTCCAAGCGCGCGAACCCAGTGGCCTCGGCTCTCGAGCTCTGGGCAGACGATTCTTCCGAGGTCATCTGTGCAGCCAGCTACGAGTTCGCTCTTCATGGATGAGTTCCTTTCCTACAATCAGGCAAAGCGAAGTCTGTGCCAGAAGACGAAGTCTTTTGTTTCAAGAGGCTTACAGAAGTCTGACGGGTCGTGATTGTGGTAAATGACAACTCTTGTTGTCGTATTTGATGATTGAGAGTACTATTACCAATAGTGACAATTGAGGTTGCTGTCCGGGGGAGACCGCCATGGTCGATGACAACGAGTTCTTCCGCAACGCCACTTTGAGGATCTGCGGCAATCTCGCCATCGAAGAGGCGATGCGAAATTGTGTGCGCTATCTGGCAGGCTTCATTCCGGTCGACCGCATGTTCATGCAGGTCTACGAGCCGGATCTCGCCGCCGTGCGCACCCTGGCGATGGCCACTGAAGACCGAGGCGAGGAGGTCGATCTGCTGACTCAGATTCCAGAAGAGACTCGGGTCCGTATTCGCGAGCGGAGCGGAGATCCGGAGAGCGAAGTCGTGGTCATCGATTCCTCTGAGCGGAATCCAGTGGCGGGGGAGATGCTGCGCTTCCATGGCAT
>Ga0316194_10002401_pt1 | contig 13065 bp, 13 predicted proteins | sample CroRivsedime1_MG_FD_204936 | JGI IMG/M metagenome (GOLD analysis project Ga0316194, IMG submission 204936) | Coastal sediment microbial communities from Maine, United States - Cross River sediment 1 | ecosystem: Environmental > Aquatic > Marine > Coastal > Sediment | place: USA: Maine...
TCACCAACCGGTCGAGCACGGCGGCAGCCACGGCAACCGAAGGCGAGCACCCGATCATCGTCGCACTATAGGCGATGGCGGCTTCGCGGAAACCAAGCCCCGCCGGTGTGATGCTGACGAGCATGGCCAGCGCACCGAGCATGGTGGCCACCACGACACCGAGAAACGAAACTTCCACACCCATGGCCACAAATGCCAGTTTCAGGCGGAGGGAGTGCAGCACGAGCGCGCCCAGTCGCAGGGCGAGGGTGTGCGCAATGATCCTTCGGCTCGAGCCCAGCTGCGCCCATGAAGAGGCAGATCGACGAAGGAAGTCGGCGATCCTCCCGCGCCGACGCTCAGCGACCGGCACCCGGACGAAGGTGGCCACAATGCCACCAAGCACGACCACGGAAAAGGCGAGCGTTACTTTCAACTCGAGCGGCTGCCCGAACCCCAGATGGGCGATGTACAGGCACACGAGACCCAGCAACCCTGCCGCAACCAGGTTCAGCACGCTGACCAGCACCGACAACGAGCCGAAATCTGCGAAGCTGACCTGATACCGCCGTTTCAGGTACAGCGCCGGCGCGCCGGTCCCCGCCCGCGGCAGGACGAGATTGGTGTAACTCGTGAGGATGTTGAGAAAGAACATCTCGCCCAAACCGACGCGATGACCAAGTGCTCGCAGGAGAAGCTGGAGGCCTCTGCCCTGCGCGAGCCGCGCCGCAAGCATCGAGGCAACCATGAGGGCCACGACCGATGGCGAGACGTCGGCCAATCGGCGCAGTTCGCTCAGATATCGACGCCCGAGAACGAGAAAGAGGCCGAGTACAAGGATCCCGACGACGATCCTGCCCCAACGCCTCCGACCGGTTCGCGGCCCGTCGCTCCCGCACGTTCCCGAACGAACTTCGTCCAACGATTCTTCTCCCCGGCGTCGTGGTGATCACAAGTGACTACCAACCAAGGGCTCTGGCGACAGTCTCGATGTTGCCCGCTTCGGCCTCCGCAAGACGCCTCGTCGCGGGTCCGAGCGCTGCCGCGAGGGTACGACGACCATCCCAGATGCGGCGGACCGCCCCGAGCAGGTCGTCCCGAGAGACCCGACCGACATCGATCGCGGCTTCTCCAACGCCAACAGACTCGGCGAAAGCCTGGACCTTGGAACCATAGCTTAGCGCGGCGAACGGAGTCCCTCCGGCGGCGGCCAGAATGCACGCGTGGAGGCGCATCCCGAGAACCAAGTCGCTCTCGGCAAGAATGTCCCTCGCCGTTGCCGGCGACACCGGCCAGGGGACGTTCGCGGCACGCTCACCCAACGAAGCAGCCTCGGCCACTGCTACGTGGACGCGCTCGTCTCGGGCCTCTTGGAAGGGCACGAAGGCGAACTCGGCATCCAGATCATCGGCCAGCCATCTCAAGACAGGTACGAGCTTCATTGCCAGCGCATCGTACGACGCGCGGGTGCTCAGTCCAAGATTGTCCGCCCAGGACTTGGGAATAAAGCCTCCGGCCCGCTCCCGGTAGCTGCGGAGCGCCACGGCCACGCGGGGTCCGGCCCCGACCGGTATCCGCGCATCCGTCGCTCGACCCGTAAAGGTGATAGCGGGATCGGCCGTGACCCTGATCTTGGAGCTGCTGACACCAATGCTGTGGAGCAGCTTTTCGCTGTGGGCGTCGCGGACACATATTCTGCTCATTCCCGACATGACCCGACCGGTCCATCGTCGAAGCCATCGCCGGTGGATCGGGCCGACGCCCAGGCCGTAGCTCACCGTGGGGACATGGGCTGCAATCGCGTACCGGATCGGCATCAGAAAATACAGCAGGTTGAGGATCGAGGTGTCGTCCTGGACGAGCCCCCCTCCACCTAGGATGACCACGTCCGCGGCGCGAATCTCGCGGCGGAGGCCCCAGAGGTCTTTCTGGCGAATCGGCTGGTTGACGAGGTCCGCGACGCGCGATGGATCGACGGCAGGGGCGGCAATCCATGCGTCGGGGTAGCGCCGCCGGATGGCATCTACTTCGGCGGCGAGGATGCACCTGTCCCCGAGGTTGTCGCTACCGGCAAACGCCACGATCACGATTCGCGGGGACCTCACGGACACAACGGATCCTCAAGCGTATTGCATCGCGGATTCAATGATGATGTCCGACGGGCAGAGCTGATCCGACACAGGTGGAGAGCGATACCGTTGGAAACCTTTGACGAAGTCATCGATGATCCGGGGATCGTACCGCGACAGCACGACGTTGCGCCCCAGCCCCTCTTCTCGTTCGGTGGCGCTACGCATCAGAAGACAGGGAATGCCCAGGTACGACGACTCCTCCTGAATGCTGCCGCCGTCCGTGATAACAAAATCGGCTGCTTCCATCAAAGAGACGAAGTCGAAGTAAGTATAGCGAGGACGCAGTTCGATCTTCGGATTCCGGTCCAGACGGTCATAGAATCCGCACCGGCGAAGCTGCCGGGCGGTCGGAGGGTGCATGACACAGAGCAGCAGCCTGTGCTCGGCGATGGCTTCGACGTGGCCGATGAGTGCCTGGAAGACCTCTCGGCGGAAGATGTTTTCGTAGCGGTGCAAACTGACCAGCCCGAACGGCTGGTCGGGCACGTGATCGCGACGTCGCTTCACGCTCAGCGCCATCGCCAGCGTATCGGACATCGTGTTGCTTCGGGTGTCCACCTTCTCGCGCTTGAGCCGCGCCACATTGTCGACGGCCCATTGCCCCGGGCAGTAGAGGGTGTGGCTGAGCCGAAACGTGATCAAGCGCGTCAGCTCCTCCGGGAAGGGGTGCAACAGGTTGAAGGAACGCAGGCCGGACTCGACATGCCCCACGCGTAGCCCGGCCACCCTCCCCATCAGAGCCCCAAGCAGCGTGGAGAACGTGTCTCCATGCACAAGGACGATGCCGCCTCGGTCGTTGCCGAAGATGCCCCGACGCCCTATCGCCGTCCTACCGAGAATGCGCAAGACCCAGAACAGCATCTGCGGCACGGACACGATGTCGGGGCCGTCGTAGAGAACCACATCGGGCTTCTTGAGCTCGAACTCGTCGAGCATTTCGTCCATGGTGGCCCGATGCTGGCCCGTGAAGATGAACCTATAAGGAATTCCACGCTGGTCCAGGCGCACCATGATGGGCGCCATCTTGATGAGTTGAGCCTTCGTTCCCAAGATGACGTGGATCATGCGTCCGTCACCGTTCTCCGCGCCTCGACCTGCTTCCGTTGAAGCCCTCGCTGGCGAAGCGGCCGAGCCTGGCGCCTCGTCACCTTCCGCGGCCAGCGCGCCCTCATGTCGGCGGCTGCGGCTCGGCGGACAGCGTGTACCCGTATTGCCCGGCGAGCTCGCCGCAGTGACGCCTCACGGACTCCCGCGCCGCCGCCGGCCAGCTCTCCCACTCGGGCAGTCGGCTCCGTTTGCTGGGATTGACCTTCTTCTCCCTCATCGCCTTCACGAGCATCGGCTGTTCCGGGAGCCCGATCCACCTGGCCATGGATCGCAGGCCGGCCCCACCGGAGTCGAAGACATCCTCGAACCGCAGCCGAAGGTAGTTCTCTCCGTAGAGACGCTCGCCTCGATTCAGAATGGCGTTTCGCAAGGCCCAGTTCCACGCCAGCCATTCGATCTCGCTCATCTGGGCCCGGGTCCGGACCGGCCTCTCCTCGTACCGCTCCGGCGTGACCACCCAGTAGGGAACCAGCCTCAGCGCGAGCCATTTGGCGAGATTCCGCGAACGGAAGTTGATGGAAGATCGGATGTAGGTACGCGGATCGCGAACCACATGCACGACCTTCACATTTGGAGACAGCTCGCCCAACACATCCAAGCACCCGAGCAGGAAGGGGTTGGACTCGATGTACACCGGCTGCGAGATACCACCCAGCAGGTCGCGCCGGCTGTCGACCAGGCGCCGTGCCGTCTCGTCTTTGGTGAGCTTCCCGCACAAGTACCGATTCGCGGCCAGACGCAAACGGCGCGAGGGCTTGGGCTCGTGAAGGGCCCGCACCTGCGGATAGGCGGCATCGAAGTACTCGGCAAGGGCCGTCGTCCCGGTTCGTCCCGTGGAAAGAACGACCACCGCCGTCTCGATTTTGGTGCCAATCATACCAACCGCCTCGAGCGTCCTCGGAGAGTCGACGCACTATTCGATTCGGGAAACGAAAGGCTGGAATCTCCTACCCAGGTTCCGGGTTCCGCCAGGAGCGGAACCATTCTGCGAACCGTGCCGGATCCGCCCGGCATCAGCAGCCAAGCTACCATACAAGTCGTGAAGTAGAGCGGCAAGAATACGGCCACGATCGCCCAAGCAGTCAAACCGTTCGACAGCCGCGGCACGGCCGCAAACCCAATGCACAATACTTCGGACACGAGACATTGCACGTCCATCGGTTCTCATTTGGGGGACACGAAGTGCCAAACGAGATGACGGGAGCTGGGAGGGCCAGGCAGGAGCAACACCAACCCGCGCTGATATGCTATTCAGATCGCGAATCGGCCCTGCCCTTCTGGCAAGACCGCGTCCGGGCTGCACCAGAACCTGGGGTTCAAGATGACGGACAGGGGTGGAAAGAAGAATACGAAGGCGACGAGTCCCAAGCGCGTCCGAAAGGCGCCGGGCACTCCAAAGCGCCTCGCCAGAGTGTCGAAGACAGGGGAAGTAGACACGGCTTCCCGACTCGACAGACGAGCTCTGTTGGTGCTCGGAATGCACCGATCCGGGACTTCGATAGTGACGCGGGTGGTGAATCTTCTCGGGGCGCAACTGCCCACCAACCTGTTACCAGCCGATGAGCACAACGAACAGGGTTACTGGGAGCCCAAGAACATTGTTGATATCCACGACGAGCTTCTGGCTTCTGCGGGTTCCTCGTGGCACGATGTGTCTCCGTTTCCGCGCTCGTGGTATCGATCGGTGGAAGCGCGGCAGTTTCGGGACCGCCTCGTAGAGGCTGTCCGCTTCGAGTACGGGGAGTCACCGTTCTTCGTTCTGAAGGATCCTCGTATCAGCAAGTTCGTTCCTTTCTGGCTCTCGGTACTCGAGAATGTCAATGCCCAACCCTTATTCATCATCGTGTATCGTCAGCCACTCGAAGTGGCCGCATCTTTGAAGTCCCGGGACAGGATGGTCCCTGCTCACTCCTTGCTCCTCTGGCTGCGATACGTCCTGGATGCAGAGTACGAAACGCGGGGTTGCCGACGGGCTTTTCTTTCTTATGAGGGACTGCTTCGCAACTGGCGAACAGCGCTGTCGCGAGTCAGCGACGATTTGGAGATCGGATGGCCACAACTGACGCATGAGGCAGCGGCTCAGATAGAAACGACCCTCTCCGATCGATACCGACACCACTCATTTTCTTCCGACGAGCTGATGGCCCGGCCCGATATCTTGGACTGGGTGAAACAGACCCATGAGGTGATGGGACTTGGAGACGGCGGCGCCAAGGCAACCGGACTGCTGGATGAGATTCGGCAGCAGCTCGACGTCGCCGATCGAGCCTTCGGTCCCATACTTGCGGAAGAACGCCTGCGCAAATCGACATTGAACACAGAAGTTGAGCGACTGAACGAAGAGCTGACAACTTCCCGAGGCGAGACCGGCCGGCTCAATGAGGAGCTGGCGACCTCCAGAAGCGAGACTGGCCGGCTCAATGAGGAGCTGGCGACCTCCAGAAGCGAGACTGGCCGGCTCAATGAGGAGCTGGCGACGCAAATTGTGGAAGTTCGTCGATTCAGCGAAGAGCTGACAACCTCTCGAAGCGAGGCTGGCCGGCTCAATGAGGAGCTGGCGACGCGAGTTTTGGAAGCTCGTCGACTCAACGAAGAGCTCGAGAGCTCGCAGAGAGGAGTCGAGCGTCTGGAACTCGAACTCGCCGGTTCTCAGGGGCAGGTCGGCGACCTTCGCGAACAGATGGCCGCACAAGCATCCAGACTGGCGACAGTGGAAGAAGAGGCTGGTCGACTAAGTGCCGACCTCGAAGGCTTCCGAGATCAATTGCACAGCCGGGAAGAGCAACTTCGTGAGGTTGGCAGCCTTCTCTCGGTAACACGCCAGGAGCGTCTCGAGGTCTCGAGCATCTTGAATTCAGTCATGCAATCGAGGTCTTGGAGAGTTACGCGGCCGCTGCGTTGGCTGGTTGCCAAGTTGAGGTACGTGCTGACGCTGCCAATTTTCGATCGGGTTCACTGGGCCCTGGCAGAAGGGCGGGAGCCCATCGGCTCTTTCGATCGCAAGTACTACCTCGCTCGCTATCCCGACGTGGCAGCGGCAGGCATCAACCCATTGGTCCATTATGTGCGGCACGGGAGGGCAGATGGTCGGAAGGGCGCAGCCGACAACGCGGCGTTTGCCCATTACGAGGACCTCGAGTCTGTGGCGCGGAGCGGGCTCTTCGACTCAGGCTACTACCTACGCACGAATCCCGACGTGAGAGCGAAGGGGTCTGATCCTTTGGAACATTTTCTGGAGGTTGGTGTATGGGAGGGAAAACGACCGAATCCCGACTTCGACCCGGACTCTTACCGCAAGCAATACCTCGCCGTGACGGATAGCGAGGTGAACCCGCTGGTTCACTACATCTTGGCCGAAGAAGCGAGGGCCGGAATCCGCTTCCCGAAGCCGACTTCGACGAGCACGTCCCTGACGCAATGCCATTCATCGCCGCCGACTTGAACGAAACACCGTTTTCGTTCGGGAGGCGAGTGCCGACTCGGGCTGCATGGCATTTCTTTCTTGACAGCCCTGTCCCCTGAGTGCGAAAATGGCCTTGAAAACTACAGTATCTACTTTCGGCATGTCCCACATCGAAACTGAGATGGGTAACTTGTGTAGGGGCTCGGTATCAGCAGTTGCGTGTGATCCTGGCTGCCGCGACCTCAGGCGCTGATCCGGTCAAACCGTGAGAGGAGAAATGACATGAAGAGAGGCTTTTCCTGTTGTTTGTACTTCGTGGCGGTGGCAGTGATCGCAGCGCCAGCGGCAGCCGAACTCGTCGAGTTCGCCGGCCAGATCATCGACGAGTCGGAAATCGCGGAATACGAGGCGATGATCCTGGAAACGGAAACAGAGGCAGTGGAGGCTCCGGACCCTGAGACGCCAAGCTGGGGACTGGTCAACTGGAGCAGCTGGAATATGGGTCCGTCGAACGCCACCACTCGTGGCGGAGTGCTGTCATATAACCAAGGCGGAAATTCTCTCGAGTACAACGGGACGATCGGAACGGCCTCATTCACCCTTCCGGTACACGTACCGCAGGGTGCTCTTGTCCAGTTCGTCTACGTCTGGTACTACGACAACTATGCCAGTAGTCCCTCGATGGGTTTCTATCGCGGCACGCAAACTGGTAGTTCCTCACTTCTCAAGGGCATGGACTGCGGTGATAGCTCCCCGAACCTGTGCGGATGGACCGGCGGCAGTACTCGGGGGTCCTACGGCGGGTTCTCACACACTGCCAACAACTGGACCGGCCATTACTACATCCTCGCGTTGTTCCCGAAGAGCGGCACGAGCGAGACGCGCCTCTACCAGGCCACCGTCTGGTACAAGCTCCAGATCAGCCCGGCACCGGCCTCGGCCAGCTTTAATGACGTTCCCGTTGGGGCCCAGTTCTTCAGGGAGATCGAGGCGCTGGCCGACTCAGGAATCACCCTGGGCTGCACCGCCACCAACTTCTGCCCCGGCAATCCGGTGACCCGCGGACAGATGGCGGCGTTCCTGGCCCGCGCCTTCGGTCTAGCGTGGCCGGCTGATCAGTAGCGCAGCCATCGGCGATCATCGCAACACTGGCCTGATCAGGCTTCTGCCTACCTACCCCCCCCTTCGTTCCGGTGGAACCCGGCGGAGGGGAGGTTTTTCTCGAAGGACGAGGATTTTGGAGCGACTCGGGTTATCCTCGGCTCGATCGAGGATCTCTTGAGGATCGTTACAGCAATCTGATGATCTTGCCTTCTGTTTTCGAAATCGCCACCCCGACGCAACGCTGTCCGGCGGTCGGACGAGTCATCGCTGTCGCCCTGGGTCTGGCTCTGCTGGGCTGCGTGATCGAATCGAGGGCCACCTTCGCGCAAGAAATGGTGGAGGTAGAGCTCGCCTTCGACGAGGGCCGGTACGAGGAAGCCCTGCCCGCTCTGCGGGTGTTGGCGGAACGGGGTCAAAGCGAGGCACAGCACCTGCTTGCGGTCGCCTACCGTGACGGTCTCGGGCTGACCGGAGACGCCGAGATCGCGGCCGTCTGGTTCGAACGGGCGGCGGCAAGCGGTCACGCACCAAGCCAATTCGCTCTAGCGATCGCCTACCTTCGCGGCAACGGGGTCGAGACTTCAGGTGATCAAGCGGTCCGATGGCTGTCGAAGGCGGCCGACGCAGGCCAGGCAGATGCGGCGGCTGTGTTGGCATCGATCCTGTTGGCGCAAGGAAAAGGGCCGGAGGCGCGGGATCGCCTCCGGCAAGCCGCCACGGCCGGCCATCTCATGGCGGCCGTTCAGCTCGGCTCGCTGCTCGAAGCCGGTGTTGGCGGTGAGGCCGATCGCGAGACGGCCGCTGAATGGTATCGGCGCGCCGGCCAGGGAGGCGAGCCGGAGGGAGTGTATCGCTGGGCCCTTCTCACGGCGGACGGCCCCGACGCGCGCGTCGCAGTGATGCGACGCAGCGCCGAGGCCGGGTACCCGCTTGCACAGTACGAGCTGGCAGCACATCTGCTGACCGCAGGCGGAGAGACCGCCGAGGGCATTGCATGGCTGACAGCTGCTGCCGAATCCGGTCTGTCGAGGGCACAGCACGATCTCGCCATTGCCTACCGCGACGGCATTGGCACTGCCAAGGACGACGAAGCATTCCGGCTCTGGATCACGAAGGCGGCCGAAGCCGGGTTCCCAGACTCACAGTACGGGCTCGCCGTCGCTCTGACCGACGCCACCCACGGCTTTGAAGCGGACTACGAACGAGCTTTCTCGCTGTACGCAGCTGCGGAAGCCCGCGGCATGGTCGAGGCCCTCTATGGCCTCGCCTACCTCCTGTCCCACGGTTTCGGAGTGCAGCAGGACCTTGCGCAGGCTGCGGAGAAATTTCAGGCGGCGGCCGAGGCCGGCCACGTTCCTTCGCAGGTCGCGCTCGGCAACCTCTACGCCAACGGACAGGGTGTCGCTGAAAGCCGGTACCTGGCTGAAAAATGGTACTGCGAGGCCGCGCGGTCGGGCCAGAAGGACGTGCTCCTGTTCCTGGGAGGGGAGGATGAGATCGACGCGATGTGTTCGGGCCATGGCCAGGTTGTCGCCCCCGACCCCCAGCCCTGATGCGCAGCTCACCCCTTTTCTGATCCACCTGATAGACTTGGGGTCAAGCAGATCTGCACCCGTAGGGTGCAAAAAAGCGGCCGAAGCGGCTAGTTCGTTGAGGCAAGGCCCAGTCTTGGCTGTGTCCAAACGGCGTAGTCTTGGGCGATGCCCCATGCTCTGCAGTTCCTCGTCCTCACCTTGGCCGGATGGCTGAACCGCCATCAGGAAGGTCTGATCGACTATCTACGAGAGGAGAATCGCATCCTACGGGGTACTGTCAACTCGAGCAGCAATGACAGAGAATGACCACGAGATGCAGGGGTTCGGACTTCCTGGAGTCAGGAGATTGTGGTCAATGTCGGCCCCGGGGGCTCTGTTTGACAGTACCCCAGCCCCGCCCGCTGAATGGAGCGACGCTACCCGACAGGCCCGACCTCGGGCATCTCGAAGCGTGCGTCGTCGATTAGCGCGTTGATCTCGATCTCCTCGACGATCACCTCGAGCGACTCGGATTGGCCCTTGGCACTGCTCCTGATCGAGTGCGGGAACACCACCCCTCCGACGGGCCTGAAGTCGCCGAAGGTGGTTTCCACTTCGATCGTCCGGTCGCCTAACGTTCGCGTCCTCTCCTTGCGCACAAGGAGAGCGGACTCCACATCCAAATAGGCTGTATAAACCGCACCGCCGCTCAAGGTCACCTTCAACTTGTAGGTTTCTTTCCCATCGATCGTCTCCTTACCCATCATCTCGATGCGATGGCCCTTCGCCTTCCAGTCGCTGAGCCCCAGGACATCGGCCTGCTCGATGGCCAAGCTCGTGTCTGACGGGGACATGAGCTCGGGCTCGAAGGTGCCGGACATGGGGGCAACGTACCAGCACCTCGAGCCGTCGCAGGCATAGACGGCCGTAACTCCCTGGTGGGCAAACTCGGTACGGATGCGGCCTGGCGGCCTGACCTCTCGCGTGACCAACGCTTCCTGACCCGGTCCCGCGATGGCCCTGCCGCTCATCGACAACGTCTGGATCGCCTCCAGTCGGTGCACGCCACCCCGCGCCTCGAGATGCCTGGCGATCAAGGAGTCCACCGTCTGCGCCTGAAGGACCTCGAAAGTCGGGCCGGCCAGAGCCAGACAAAGCAGGAGGCCGGCGCTCTTGTATTGACCGTTCATGGGGTTGCCTCTGCGTTCGGCCTCAACGGGTCTGTGGGCGATCGAGCGGATTGCTGGGCCAGGCGCTCGGACCCGGTCCCCAGGTACTCCAATATAGAGGAATCCCGGCTGTCGACTGCTGGGCCTGCGCTTCGGCCTCTCTCGCCCTTGCCTCGGCCTCTCTCGCCTGCGCGTCGGCCCTGTCTGCCCGAGCCTGGGCCGTTGCCCGGTCAGCCTCTCGGCCGCGCAGGATCGCATCTTGCTCGGCGGGCGTCATCCACTGACCCTCGAAATTCAGGTATCCGCGCGCACGGTACGCCTCTTCTTCTGTCACCCAACGTCCGTCGAGCTCGACGCGGCCAAGGGCCCGATTGGCCTCCGGGTCCTCCGGAGCTATCACGAGGACGTGCTCGTAGGCCCACTGTGACTGGGCCCCGAGCCCCACCCCTGAGGCCCAGCGAGCGAGTTCCAGCCAGCCGTCACGATCATTCGCACTCAGTGCTCCAGCCCGCTCGTCATAGTCATCCAACGGGGAGCGTCCTTCCTCGATATGGTCGACGCTCTTCATGGACAGCGTGAGACTCCCGGCTCCAATGTCGATCTCCACCGAGGTCTCGGTACGCTCGACGACACGGCCCTCCAGCTTGCTCCCACCTTTGAGGAATACCACGTCCGCCCGAGACGCCGCTGGCGCTCCAACCAGGAGAACCAAGAGCAAAACCGGTAGCGAATCGTTCTTCATCGGATTCACCGTCGAAGACCACACAGGAAACCGCTTCAATAAGGACGAGCTTAGCAGACTGTCCCTATCGGAAATTGATCCAGCGGGTTGTCGTTCGTCAAAACTCCATCCGCCTGACGACCGTTGACGTTCGGGCGCTTCCAAGCGAGACTCCGGGGCGATGTCTGATCTCGCGCTTGCTCTCCTGACTGCTCGGCGCCCTAAAGTCCCGTCGAGATCTTGTCCTCGAGAACCACTTGGGTGACTTGGTCTCGATCGACTTCTTCACCGTTCCGACCGCCCGATTCCGGGTGCTGTTCTGCCTCCTCGTCCTGTCCCACAAGCGGCGGTAGGTGCTCCGCTTCAACGTCACGGACCATCCCACCGCACAATGGACAGAGCACCAAATTGTGGAGGCGTTTCCCTGGGAAACTGCCCCGCGGTAGCTGCTTCGGGATCGCGATGCGGTGTTCGGCCTCGCTTTCCGCCATCGCGTGGCCGGACTCGGCATCACCGAGGTGCTCACCGCCCCCAGGTCACCCTGGCAGAACCCGTACGTCGAGTGCTTGATCGGCTCCATACGGCGAGAGTGTCTCGACCACCTTGTTGTGCTCAACGCGAGGCATCTCCACCGCATCCTCGGCAAGTACTTCGATTACTACCACCGATCTCGACCGGCTCCTTCTTGTTGCGAGATCCGTCGCCGCAAATACGTCTTACAAGACGATGCTGGCTCGTGCCACTTCGGCTTCGCCCTGGGGGGTCGAGGCCATTCCGATTCAGATCGAGGTGGATCTGCACAATGGCCTGCCGCAGATGCAGATCGTCGGGCTGCCAGACACGGCCGTGCGGGAGAGCCGAGAACGTGTGCGCTCCGCTATCCGTAACTGCGGCTTCGAGCTAGCTCCCCGCTCGGTGGTCATCAATCTGGCGCCGGCCGACGTCCGCAAGGAGGGCAATCACCTGGATCTGGCGATTGCCCTGGCCTTGCTGTCGGCCTATGAGCAGATCCCACCCGATTGCCTCGACTGGCGACTGTTCTGTGGCGAGCTGGGGTTGGACGGAGGCATTCGGCCCATTCGCGGAGCTCTAGCCATCGCGGAGCTCGGTGGCACTCAAGGAGCTGAAGAGGTGCTGCTGCCAGCCCCGAACTGTCCCGAGGCAGCGGCTCTCGGCGCCGTTCCGGTCATCGGGGTGCGCAACCTGGCCGAGACCGTCCGGCACCTCTTGGGCACGGAGCCGTTGCCGCCGGAACGAGCCGCGCCCGCTGCACCGGAGCTCGACGCCTCTGTTCCCGATCTTGCCGAGGTTCGTGGGCAGGAGGTGGCCAAGCGCGCTCTCGAGATCGCTGCCGCAGGGGGCCATAATCTTCTCAAGTTGTGCCCAAAACAGGCTCACGGTAAGAGTCGTTAGGAATGGCCAGTTTGTTGTCGGTTCCGAAGGGACCGATGCATGACGATTGCAGCAGGCACCGCCCTTCCTGCGGAGCTGGTGATTGGAGGTCACCCCAAGGGTGTTCACAAAGCACGCGCCCTCGGCTTCATGCCCCGCATCCTGGTCCTCACGACCCTTCCCCATCGCCGACCGACGACTCGCCGGTTCGAGAGAATCAATGGGCGCTATTCCCTGCGCCTCGAGGCGCGTCGCTCGATCGGTCTTCCTTACGGCGTCTATCCCCGTCTCATCCTCATCCATCTGACCACCCAAGCCGTTTGTACAAAGAGCCCCGAGATCGATCTTGGGCGCACCCCGTAGGGTGCCAATAATCTGCCGATCAGCAACTATCGGGCCTTGTCTCGGCGAATGCTGGTGCCTCGGCCGCTTTCTTCACCCCACAGGGAATGCTGCCAGACACTTCAGAAAAGACAGGAATTCGTTGAGCGGATGAGTTTACGATAGGCACAACTGTCAATCGGGCGAATAGGTCGGGTGAGGA
>Ga0316194_10002403_pt1 | contig 13056 bp, 15 predicted proteins | sample CroRivsedime1_MG_FD_204936 | JGI IMG/M metagenome (GOLD analysis project Ga0316194, IMG submission 204936) | Coastal sediment microbial communities from Maine, United States - Cross River sediment 1 | ecosystem: Environmental > Aquatic > Marine > Coastal > Sediment | place: USA: Maine...
TGAGCACGCTGGTGGTGGCCTTTATGGTACTCACCATTTGGGGTGGCTATTGGGAAGGATTGTCGTTAAAATTACCGTTCTGGGATCTGGTAACCCAAAACAATTATGTGAAATATGGCGCCATTGGAATATTGCTGATTGCGGCCGGTTATGTGCACTTCAGCATTCGGCGGTGGTCAGCCGCCAAGATCATACCCAAACTGCTGCAAGAAGTAAAAAATCCGGAGCTGCATCCAAACTACCAGCGTGCCCTTCGCAAAAGCAGCCGCTGGTGGCGCAGTCTTTTCTTGTCCAATCCCGCGGGGTGGGGCAAAAGTACTGCTGCGAGACTGGAAAAAGTACTGGAAGACAGCAACGCTTATATCCAGAAACTCAATGACGAATACACCAACCCTTCGGGGGAAGACAAGATAGCCACAGAATACGCTTACCAGGCATCAGGGGGATCACCACAATCTGGCTTAACCCGGGATGAATCAGCGACCGCCCGGGGGCGAAATAGCGGGCCTTTCACCTCGGACAATTGAATGGTAAATACGATCAAAGAAAATGTAATTCCTAAAGAGGATGCCGTGTTCTGGCTCGACAAAAACGGCTGCTGGCGCAACGCACATGGGAAGTTCGAGCATAACAAAATTATCGATTACTTTCACTCCTGTATCAAACGGGACCAAGGCGGCTACTACCTTTCCCAGGTAAATGGAAACCTCAGAGAGAAAGTTTACTTCCCCTATGAAGATCAAGCCTTGTTCGTTTTTGACGTGATCCGGCAAAACGAAATTACGCTGATTTTGAACACCAAAAAGCAGATTGTACTGGACCCGGAAAGTCTGTATATTAAAGATGACAACCTGTACATGCGCATGCGCGATGAAACCATAAAGTTTGTCGAACACGGATTAATGAAAATGGCGCCGCTTTTAGAAGACGAAGACGGGCGGTTTTATATCCGGCTTAAAAATAAAAGATACAGAATACCTATTTTGGTTGGTTCAGCGAAGATCCCCGCTACCCGATAATATTACAAAAAAAGGAATCAAGATCATGGGTTTCAAAGATTTATTTTCTCCGGTTAACAACATGAGTACCAGCCAGTTACAAGCATTTATCGACTCAAACAGAGAGGGTGGCTTTACGCTGCTGGATGTACGTCAACCCACGGAATATGAGAATGCACGTATCCCCGGAAGTAAACTGATCCCCTTGCCGATTTTAAACGACAGGCTATTGGAACTGGATCCGCAAAAACCGGTCATTGCCTATTGAGCAGCCGGCAGACGCAGCCGTGCCGCTGCGCAGATCTTGACCGGCAGAGGATTCAAACAGGTATACAACTTAAAAGGAGGCATTGCAGCCTGGCAGGGTCATGCCGCCGCAGGACCGAGTGAAATGGGTATGGTGCTCTTAGAGGGCAATGAAACGCCCCGGGAAGTCATCTGCCTCGCTTATGGATTGGAAGAAGGGCTTCGAAAATTTTATTCAATGTCAAGCAAACTGGCGATCGACCCGGAGGTTGTCGGAATACTCACTAAATTGGCTGAAATTGAAGTAAAGCACAAACAAAGGCTGTTTGACCTCTATCTTACAATTGACCCTACTCCGCTGAATGTCGAAACCTTTGATAGCAGGATCACCTCCGAACTTATGGAAGGCGGATTTGACCCGGATAAATTGCTGGAACAAAGCATGCCGGCCTTTAAAACGGCCGCAGGGGTGCTGGATTTTGCGATGACGCTCGAGGCTCAGGCAATGGATCTCTACATGCGATATGCTGAAAAAAGTGATGGTCCCGAGGTAAAGAATGTCTTTTATAAAATGGCGAATGAAGAAAAGGCCCATCTAAAAAGTCTGGGTGATCTTTTAGATAAAAATATTGATTTTAAATGAGATACTACGTTTACTTCGATGCCTACGGTCATGCAAGGCAAATCGTTAACGAACAACAGCTAGCGGAAAAATATGAAAGTGAGCCCGCTGAATTTTTATCAGCCATGTGCCGAAAACAGCCGGATACTGGTAAGGGCTATACAAGCGGTCATGTGGGAACCCTTTGCTTTGATACTGAAAAAGATTTAATTGATTACCTGGCCGAGCTTGGAGAAGAAATAGAAGAATTTTACGCGTGCGGTTCAGGAAGTCGCCCGTATAATTTTTAATACATGAAAAAACAGCAGCTAGAAAAAATGGAATCCCTGTTTCACCTCATCCAACATGAGTGGCAGGAAATTAGCCCGATGGAGCTGGCCATATATCAGCTGGCCCGGGGCAACACGTTTAACACCCGCGTCATCGGCCTTGACGGCATAAAGCGTTTAAAAGAAGTAAATCCGGACTGTACGGTTACTTTCAAACCAAACCACCTCAGTGAAGCCGACTTCATTTTACTTTCTATTCTGTTTAGGGAAAACAACATGAAGGTGCTCGTGGAGGGCGGCGCAAATTTGTTTATCGATGATATCGATATTTTCCACGATCTGCTCCCGAAATTTGTAATGAAGCAATTTAAAGGCTTCGTTAAAAACCATCGGATGAGTATTGGCCGATACCTTACCACCAGAGGCGCATTTAAGGTATTCCGGGAACCTTTAAACATCAAGCAACCCGACGGCAGCGAAATAGCGATCGGTAGAAAAGAAATTATTTCGCTAACCCGCGCCTATCGGTACCGCCTGGTGGAAGAAAAAGAAATGTATGTTACATTTCCCGGATACTCCTCCATTAAGCTGGGCTTGCTGGAACTTTTAAAAAAAGACGGCACCAAGACCGGCAGAAGTTATACCGGCAGAACTGACGGGTTTCATCATCTTCCATTTCAAATGGACATCGAGGCCGCCCTGCGGGCTGACGTAGAGGTCTATGTTGTCGATGTAAACATTGCCTATGAAAGGGTTCTGGAAGATGAGCACTTTGGTGAATTAACCCGGCTTTATGAGTCCGGAGAAAGTAAAAGGGATATTTATTTAAAGGATCTGGGTTATATCGTGAAAGAATTTTACTGTGACAAAAACAAGAGTAATCTGTCCATAAAATTTGGCACACCTCGTAAAATAGACACCTCCGATCTAAAAGACGGCTTTGTCAGCCGAAAAATAAAAAGTGCCGCCTATAAGCAGGCTGAAGAATCGTACGAAAATATGCTTTCGATGCAACCCATTTTCCCTGCCAATATTTATTTCAATGCCTTTAATCAGGACTTCTCCAAAACGCCGGCGCGGGTGATGAAGGAAAAAATCGATGACATCAGAGATTATTTAAGAACGCTGACATGGGGCAAATCGGAACGTCGGGTCGATCTGAATTATATAACCGGTTACAACCAACACATCATTTCAGCAGATGAGATCATTAATCGAACATTTCAGATCTTCAGCCGGCCGAACAGACACATTACCGCTATGGACGCGGATATGTTTGTGGTCTACAACAAAGAAGTAGCGCAGCAGTACAGAAACCACACCGCCCATCTTTTTGAGAATATGAAGTAATGAAAAAACTCACCTATTCCAAGACAACGATAGAAATTGGGGGCAAACGGGTACCCCTGTCTGCCAAAAGTTGAAGCCTGAGCGCGGGAACATTGAGTCAAATTCGAATAATTCGTGGTTATGGAGAGGCCGCATAATGACCCAGCAGTTGAGCCTATTCCCGAACAGTCCGTTGGAGATGCTAAATCGTCTGCAGGAAAAAAGATTCGCCGATCTTGAAGTCGTACTCAACCCGGTAGACGAAGTGTTTACAGCCAGCACCCGCTTGCGAAACAGCCGGAATTTCATGGAACTTCTGGACTTTATCGCCCGCTTTCCGAATTATTCCGCCTTTAACGGTCTATTGTTATACATTCAAGATTCTTCTGCCACCTATGTTGCAACAGCTCGCACCTGGGCAAAAAAGTTTAGAAGACAACCCGGGCAAAATGCCCGTCCTCTGGTAATCTTGGCACCCATGGCCCCAATCCGCTTTGTTTTTGATATCCGGCATACAGAGGGATCCCCGATTCCCCCGGACTTGCTGAAGTCGGTTGAAATCGGGACTCAGTTGTCCGATAAAGTTTATTCGAATACACAGCAGAACTGCTCTTTTCAGGGGATTGCCGTTTGTGAAACATCGCTGCGCCACGATGCGAAAGGCACCACTGACCGAATCACGCCCGCGCTGCGAAAACAGTATCAGGATTTAAAAATTCAAAAAGACACCAGCTATCTAGTCCATCTGAATAGGGCCCATAGCCTGGAAGAAAGATATTCATTCCTCGCCCATGAGCTTGGACACATCTTTTGCGGCCATCTGGGAATTGACCGCTATGCATGGTGGCCGGAAAGAGAGGATTTAAATATCAGCGGTGAAGAAATTGAGGCCGGATGTGTTGCCTATCTGGTGTGCAGGCGCAAAGGGCTGCGGACTTGCTCGGAAAAATATCTGTCCGATTATGTCGGAGCAAATCAAGAAATACCCCCATTCAGCTTGAATGCAGTGCTTCAGGCAGTAAGCTATGTGGAAGAAATGGGAAAACACCGCTGGAAGGAGCCGCGGAAACGCCGCCGAAATTAGCCTAACCCGGACCGGCCATTTGAAGCGATATGAAAATTCCGTTTTTCAAAGCGCCAATCAAGTTTAAACCTTCAATGGTGGTGGAATAAGTCAAAGAGCTCCTGCCTGAATTTTCTGAATCAACAGCGCCATCACAATCATCAAGCGCGCATCTTATCCATGTTGTGAACTAAATTACCCAATACTTGGGTGCTTTTTTGCCTATATGGTATGCAAAGGCTGCCGGTCTATTTTTTAACTAATCGATTTTATATATAATATAAATCAAATTTAATATTGTGCATGTTTTTTGCGTTGCCCTTTTAAAGACTCGAAAAAACTGGAAATGGACCTTAAGACAAACGATATTGTTCAGGCAAATTAATACCTTTTACCATTTAACAACACCACAGGGGGTGCAATTTGTCGGATTTTCATGAAATGGCAACTCATTTTCGCATGCAGGAAGAACGATCTTTACTTGTGGAAAATCATGCCTGCATGTTTGCTAAAAACGTCCGCAGTTCGGGAATCGGCAGTTCTCCTACTCTGAGCATCTTACAGAAAAAAATGTCGACATTGATCTCGATATCCTTCCTGAAAGAAAAACCGATAATAAATCTTGCGCTTGAATCTCAAGTCAATTTCAGCGATGTATTAAAATTTGCCCCTTCCTCATTCACTATTGCCTTTTAAGATCATTTCTGCTTTATTACAAGCGACTAGGGTGGTTTCAAAACATACATTTTTCCCAGAACCAGCAAAACTATCCCGATATTTCGGGACTGACCACAGTCAAATAATGGATAGATCGGCTAAAATAATCGTTGCCATTGTAGTAATTGTAGCGAGCGCCTTTTTCATTTACAGCAAGTTTGCCGGCTGGCATGCGAGCAAACTTGAAACAACCGTTAAGCAGGAGAAAAAGATCTGGCAGGACAAAACGGATCAAATGAAGCAGGAGATCGCCGCTCTCCAGCAAGAGTTGGCGCTGGCCAAAGGGCAAAGCGTTTCGCAAGACAAATTGGCACAGGTTTTCGGAAAGGAACAACAGGAAGTTGAAGAAGTAACGCAGCAATTAGAGGGCAAAACACAGCCTGACTTTGCTGAGGTTGAAGGCCAAATTATGGCATTTTTCAGCTATATGGATGACCAGGAATATGTTCGATCGTACCGACTTGAAAAGGGGACCTATCGCCAGTATCAAATTGCCATCACAAAATTGTCATCAACACTGCCGATAGTCACCGGTGAGATGTCCTCGCTTTATAATATCGTTCGCAATGTGGCTCATTTTTATCGGGTCATGGGAAAAAAAAGAGTTCTGCTCATCAAACAAATGCTGCAAAACGAGTCCGAAGTAATTGAATCGGTCATGCGAACCTTTTATTTTTGGTTTACCACGGACGACAATGGGCAATCCAGGTTGCAGGGCCGCCCTTCAATAGAGAACATGTATGAATACGCAGGCTTTATTTTGAATACCTTGGGGGGAAGAAGTTATTTATTGCGAAGGGATCCCAAGGTAAGAACCTTAACGACATACTACTGTGTCCTTATTCTGGACAAAGCCAACGATGAAGAGCTAAATTCAAAAGGTATCGATATCAGGCCTTATATAAGATCTTCATTGATGGAAATCGAAAATCAAACCGGTTTAGTCCATCAGCAAGATTATTTAGCAAAACTAAGAGAAATAAGGCTTAAGTATCATCCCAATTGACCCTAAGGTTGTAAGCGCCGGCGGGTAAACAACATGGCAGGAATGGTCCCATCCTCTGAATTCGCTAATAGGGATTTCCGGAAAATAATGCGCTCACCTTGATATCGACTATAATAACGAACCGTTAGCTATTCTTTGCTCTGTTGTTTATGCAACCTTGGGGTTGGGTCAGAGCTCAAGCCAGGAAAATACAATGGAAAGATTCAAGCAAATTATTTATGGTTTGGTCTTCATGATTATCAGCACCGGTGTTTTACATGGGGCTGATTTACAGGAAGATTTTTTGGGAACTAACTGGGGGGCCCATATCTCAGAGCTGACGGGATTGAAAAAAGTTTCCCGGAAGGGAGATGTCAGTTATTATAGGACCCCCCAAAAATCTTACACCATATTCGGCGTCGACTCAGCCAATGTTATTTTTGGGTTTTTCAAGGATAAATTTTTTGCTGCATATATAGCGGTAGAATCAATTAAGACGTTCAGTCGGGCCAAAGACCATCTAACCCAAAAATTCGGATCGCCCATAACGATACTGAAGACCCAAAATCAGCAGACGATTTTCTCTTGGAAACAAGCGGATATCAGGATAAAGCTAAAGCTATATGAAAAAGAAGGTAAAATGAAACTGGCTTTTTATTACACGCCACTTGCGAGAAAGGTTAATCAGACGCAACGGGAATTATTTCCGCAAATACCGGCAGATGCTTTTTCGATAGACGATCGCACCCGGCAAGAGGACAATAAAAACTTCAAATTGGAAAGACAAATGGATGTCTTTGGGTTTTAGAAGGAAAATTGGATGTCGCTCAAGGAACACGAATACATCAGACAAACATTGGAAAGGTATACGAACAGTAAACTTGAAGATTTTTGTGATCATGTGCTGATTACCAATTTCAGACAGTATATCAAGCGCTTTAAAGAGAAAACCAAAGGCAAGTCCGCAGAAGGCAATTTCCGAATCGTCAATGCCAAGGAATTGAACTGTACCCTGATCGATTTTGGTATCGGCTCGCCCCAGGCGGCTCTTATCATCAACTGCCTTGCATATCTCGATAATCTCAAATCCGTCATTATGCTGGGTATGTGCGGTGGGATCGACGACATCCTTGAAGTGGGGGATTTTTTGGTTCCTTCCGCCGCCATCCGCGGCGAAGGCACCAGCCGACACTATCTGCCGCATGAGTTTCCCGCCATACCGGCCTCATCGGTTAATCTGTATTGTATCGGAGCCGTTCGCAAAATCGGCCTCACCCCCCGGTTCGGCATCGTCTACACCACCGACAGGCGGCTGTGGGAATTTGATGAAGAATTCATCAATTATCTAAGGAGACAAAGAATCCTCGCCATCGAGATGGAACTGGCAACTCTTTTTTCGGTGGCTTACCGCTACGAAGTGCCGATAGGATCGATCATGCTGGTCTCCGACATGCCCCTGCAGAAAAAGGGCATCAAGGATAAAAGGCTGCATAACAAAATCTATTCGGAATACATGGAAACTCATCTGGATATTGGCCTGGACGCAGCAGCAAAAATAAATACGAATTGGCGCACGGTAGCACGGAAGCTCTCCAGTGAATGGTAGCTAATTAAATGTATCGGAATTTTTATAATTTATTCCAATTGTGAGCGAAGCCAACGAACTCGTTTTAACCCCGCTGAATCCCCTTCCATCGGCCGGATGGCTGCAAGGTTTGTTGACTTGCTTTGATTTGACCTTACCGTTTGTAAACATGACACCCGTTTGGTCAATGCGGATCTGTTGTTTCGAATGCAGGCAGGACCATGGCGAACAAAAACAAAAATCAAGGTGAGAATCTGTTTAAAGCTGTAATAATGACCCATATTATTTTATTTCTTCACCTGTTGATCATTGCCGGTTTGGTGTTAATGGTCATTTTCTTGCGGGGTGTCACTCAGTATATGTTATGGGTCTTTCTGGGAGCAACAGGTCTTCTCATGCTGTCAGGTTTTTTTATATACCGGCGCATCAAGTCTAAAGGAAAGAAAATGTTCCAAGATATTGAAAATTCTCCCCTTTTTCAGGGTAGGAGTTTTGAGGTCAGCTTTCTCAGCGGGCTGGCGTCTCTTAAATTTGGCCAGCCCGATGACCTGAAAGCTATTGACAATCTCTCGTCTGAAGCAAGGTTTCAACTGGAAGATCCTGAAACCGTCCGTATCCGGGAGCTTACCGAACTTGCTCGGATGTATGAGAAAAACCTGATTACATCCGAAGAATATAACCGAGCGAAGCATGAGATTCTAAAATCGTTATAAGCTTAACTGAAAGACGCCGGTAATCCGTTAAATAATGAGCTGCCCGGTCGTGCAGCCTTAGATCGAATTGATTCAATCGGAAAGAATCCGGAGCCTGGACAATATATCTCTAAATTCGGTTTGTTGAATTTGATGCCAGGGAAGTTTGGGGGTAAACTGCAGAGCTGATTTGACATCCGGCGAAAAAACTTTGCCAACTTGAAGATTTGGTACCTTGAGCAGAAATTTGAATTCCTCTCCAAAATCCAGCAGCAGGTCCAGATCGTCACTGTCTTCAAGAAGTTCGACCATTAGGACGTTGCGAACACGTCCCCGTCCTCTTAAGAATCGCTGCCCGCGCTTGTCGGAATAGACTTCGACAATGACATCTTCAACAGAAACCGCACTGTCTTCGCCGGCAACGAGCAAAGCCTTGTCCACCAGATATTCTCCGTCGGTAAATGGTATCCAGTTGTTCATATTTTTATTCCCCCTGCAGCCAGACCAGTTGCCGTGCCGCATAATATCTAAACATTTAACGGATTAAAAAATCAGGGGATCCTTCTGATGGCCAACAGGGTGATATCGTCGAACTGGTCGGCCCCACCAACGTACTCCTGAAGGCTGCCTGCAATTCGATCAAGCAATTCGGTGGCTGTGGATGCCGGTGTTTCTAAAATCGACACCAAACGATCCATGGTGAAAAACTCACCGTCTGATGCAATGGCCTCTGTCACACCATCGGTGTATCCCAACAAAATGTCTCCCGACTCCATATGAGTCTGCTGAATCCTAAAATCGATTTCCGGCTCGATGCCAACGGCCGGCCCCGTGAAAGAAAGACGCTCTTTTACACCTCCAGCGGGCCCCACAATAAATAGCGGTTCATGCCCCCCGTTGATATAACTCAGCGAGCCGGAATCCGGATCCAGTATTCCGAAAAACAACGTGGCAAACATGGCAAGATCACCGTGATTTAAAGCGATATAATTGTTGGTGAGTTTAACGGCCTTCAGGGCTGTGATGTGGGTCGGATCCGAAGATGAGCTGTCCGCCAACCGGTCAGGCTCATCAATGAGGGTGTCACTGCAGGTAAGCGGCAATCCATCCAGGGAAGTTTGACCCGAAAACACGCGGATCAGGCTGCGAAATAGCGCCATAAACAGCGCCGCCCCCACACCTTTGTCACACACGTCGGCGACCACAAAGCCGATGCTGCCTCCGGGAAGCTGGAAGATATCATAGAAATCACCGGCCACCTGACGGGCCGGCTTGAAAAACGCGGCGGTTTCCCAACCCGGCATTTGCAGCAATGGATTGGGTAAAAAATTAATCTGTATGTGCCGGCCATTTTCCAGCTCGTTGTTGAGTACCTGGGAGTAGGCTTCAACCTGCTGAAAACTTTCCAGCAGTGCCTCCTCTGCTTTTTGTCGTTCGTTGATTGCATCGGATATCTGCCGGTACATCTGGCGAAACGCACCGATCACTTCACCCAACTCATCGTTGCGGTGAACCTTAGCCGAATAAAAGTCAGGGGTTTGATTATCTTTGCTCAATGAATCACCGGCTCGAATGAGATCATGCCTCAAATCCAGGATAGGATTAACCACGATCCATCGCAGAGTGAGCCAGGTGCCTACTGTAACAACGAACGAAATGATCACCACCAGCCCGGCAATTCGCAAAAAAAAGGCAAGCAGGCGCTGCTTTACAGAAGATGAATCATGGCGTAAGATCAACCGATAGTCTCTTCCAAGCTCCACCGGTGAACAGGCGATGTCATAGTAGGACCCGTCCCCGTTCAAGAGGAAGGTCATCCCGGCAGGTTGGACATTGTCAATCAGCAATTCAGGCGTTTCGCCAAAAGCACCGACTTTTTCTCCATTGGATCTGTAAAGTACCCCGCCGACAACCAGCTTGTTATCCTGGAGCTCTTTAACGTGCTGGAAAAGTTCGCTGTCCGAGGCATCCGGTTTGGCGATCTTCATTATCAAAGCCACCCGTGCTGCAGAAATTTCTTTTAATTGTGACAGAAGTTCTATTTCATAGTTTTTATATGAAGGAATAAAAATCAGGGTTTCGATCACGATGACGCTGATAAAAACCCAAAATGCGATGCGGCGAGAAAGCCGGGATGCCGGAAAACGAAACAGCTCTTTTAATGACATTACCTCTTCTCCTGAGTCCTTCGGTGAGTTCTCGATCAAAGCTAAAAGTTTTATGGAAAAATTGACTGTAATTTTTTAAGTTAAGTGAGAGTAGGTATAGTTGACGACTTTGTCAAATTTAACCCCAATGGCGGCATTCAGACAATCCGGCCAGGCGATCCGAATTCATAATTGTTTGATTTATTTCCGAGGCCCTAACAAGCCGGCCGCCTGCTTTGTATAATTTTAGGATCATTGAGTCGATTAAAACGAAAGATTCATTACAAAAAATCCGATTTTTAAAATCCGGCCGTCCAATGAGCTCTTCCTTGACATTAAATTAAATTCGTGACCTAATAAAAAAAAAGGGCAAGAATCCTGCTAAATAGCCTTACGCTTATTTTTAATGGAGGCTTTGCGATGTTCAAAAAGCTGGCCGCTAAAATTTTCAGAAAAGACGCTTCCAAATCCTCATCAGACGGCTTTTTCTTAAACGTGCGCTGCAATGAATGCCGCGAACAATTTCACCTATTTATAAATAAATCCTGGGAACTGATGCAAAATTTTGAAAAGAACGGTAGTGTAACCTATTCTTTTCAAAAAGAAATTTTCGGGGTTGGCTGCAAAAATCGGATCCGCGTGAAAATGCAGTTCGACAGTGGGAAAAATCTGAAATCCAGACAAATCGAAAACGGTGAGTTTGTTGAGGATTAATCCACCACAGGCGGAGCGTCAAAGGTGGAGATTGGAAAAAAAGAGATGTAATTTCAATAAATTGTAGAGACTCGCATACACTATCATGCAGGAAATACGTTTTCACGGCCGTGGTGGACAGGGAACGGTGGTGGCCTCAATATTGTTGGCCAAAGCCTTTTTCAATGCCGGCTATTGGGTTCAGAGCTTTCCGGTCTTCGGCGTGGAAAGGCGGGGCGCTCCGGTGGAAGCCTATTTGCGGCTGGACAAGGAAAAAATCCTGATTCGCAGCAATGTCTACACCCCGGATCACGTGGTGGTTCAGGATGTTAAACTGCTTGAATCAGTGGATGTTACCGCAGGGCTTAAACCGGGTGGATGGGTGCTGGTAAACGCCTCGCGACAACCTGAAAATCTAAATGTCTTCTCCGGTTTTCACCTGGCATGGGTGGACGCCACCGGCATTGCCATCCGCAACCGACTAGGCACACCCACCCATCCAATTATCAATACGGCCATGGTCGGTGCGTTCACCCGCATGTTGGAGATCCCGCCGCTGGACATGATTTTCGATGCCATCAAGGAAGATATCGCCGCCAATCCGGCGCAGAATATTACGGCCTCAAAAGATGCCTACGAAAAGGTGCGGCTTATTGGAATTGTTACCTGAAGTAGGTTGAGAGGTTCAGTTTAGGTTAAACCACTGAAATCCCGAAGTCACAGCGAGAGAAAAATGAACGATTCATCTATTAACCAGATACCCTTGTTCATCCCTCACTCCAGCACTTCAACTATGGTTAACAAAACCGGCTCCTGGCGCTTTTTCCATCCCAAATTTGTTGAAAAAACCGCCCCGTGCAGCGCGGCCTGCCCACTGGGCCAGGATATCGCCCGAATCGAAATGCTGACGTCATGGGGACTGTTGAAGGATGCCTGGCAAACGATTTTAAAGGAAAACCCGTTTCCGGCAATCTGTGGACGGGTCTGTTTTCACCCCTGTGAAAACGCCTGCAACCGTGCCGATATGGACGAACCCATTGCCATTCATCAGCTGGAACGATTTCTTGGCGATACCGCCGTCTCAGATGGCAGCAAAGCGGATTTCAATATAAAACCGGCCAAAGGGAAAAAAGTGGCGATTGCCGGGGCAGGCCCGGCCGGTCTGGCGGCAGCCTATTTTCTGACACGCCTGGGTTATGGGTGTGAAGTGTTTGAAGCCCGTTCCGAACCCGGTGGCTTGCTGCGTTGGGGAATTCCGGCATATCGCCTGCCGCGTGATATCCTCGACAAAGAAATTAGCCGGATTAAGGATTTAGGGGTGACCATTCACTGCGAAACGCCGGTAACTGAGAACCTGCTTGAAAAAATCCGCAGTGAATATAAGGCGCTTTTTGTCGCTTGCGGCTATGAGCGGTCCATTACGCTTAAAATTCAGGGTGGCGACCTGGCCCGGGATGGGTTGGAATTTCTTCGCAATCCGCATCCGGCAGAAAACCCGTCTTTAGGTAGAACGGCCGCGATTGTCGGTGGCGGTAACACCGCCATTGATGTCGCGCGTTCACTCGTTCGCCGGGGCGTCTCTGTACTAATTGTGTATCGCCGCCGCCTGGAAGATATGCCGGCATTTGAACCGGAGACAGCCATGGCCGTAAAGGAAGGGGTAAAAATTATGGAGCTTGTCGCCCCCATCCGCATTCAGAAAAACAGTAG
>Ga0316194_10002404_pt1 | contig 13055 bp, 12 predicted proteins | sample CroRivsedime1_MG_FD_204936 | JGI IMG/M metagenome (GOLD analysis project Ga0316194, IMG submission 204936) | Coastal sediment microbial communities from Maine, United States - Cross River sediment 1 | ecosystem: Environmental > Aquatic > Marine > Coastal > Sediment | place: USA: Maine...
GGCGCGCCTCTTGAATGATGTCGTCGAAATCGGACATCAAAGGAGGATTGATCATTTTGAGGATGACCACGTCACCCTCCCCGACGACCACGAATTTCGAGCCGGTTTTCAGACCGAGGGCGTTCCGAACTTCTTCAGGAATGACCACCTGGCCCTTCGATGACATTTTCGTGGTTGCGTTGACCTTCATCGCACACCTCCAAATCTTACTAGTAAGAATATATGTTTTCTTGTGTCAATTGGCAAGACGAGCTCGCGCGGGGGTCTGGCTCCGCCTACGGCTTGCGGCTTCGCCGTCACAAGTCGCCAGGACAAGTGAACCCCGCCCCTACTCAGCAAAGCACGCCCAGAGTGCAGAGACACGGCGACGGCTCACGGGCAGGACCCGGTTGACCGGTGGGTCGAGCTTGACCTCCCAACCACTGTCGGCGGCCGGCCGGATCTCCCGAACTCGACGGAGATTGACCGCCCAACTTCGGTGGATCATGGCGAAGCCGAAGGGCAGGAAGGCATCGAAGAGCTCGCTGAGCGGTGAAGGTCGGTGCCGCCGGTCATCTTGCACGGGAACAACAGCACCACGCGCCTCAAACAACTCCCTCGCCTTCTGGATGTCCTCGTCACCTGGGCCGGCACCCACCAATCATCAAAACCTCCCCTCCCGCACTTGGTGGCGGGCGAGGCCTTTGCGAATCGTAATGATCTTGTCGGTTGGGGTCCACTCGTTTTCGGGGAGAGGGACGTCGCCCTTTTCCTTGCCGAGCTGAACGACCGATTTGAGGCGTGCGAGAACGCCCGAACCCTGGACTGCGGCACCTCTGTCATCGTAATAGTCGAACCAGGGCAGGCCCCGGCGGCTGTAGTCGGGGGCGGTCGGTGGGACGGTGGGTGGATGGTCTCCGGTGATCGCCCCCCACACGAGGGAGTTGGCGATGTGGACGAAGCATCGGCTCGTGCGTCCGGTGTCCCAATCGAAGAGGTCGTAGGGGTCGTCGTAGATTTCCTGTTTCATGCGGCCGCCTGGGGCGAGGCCCAGGTCGAAGCTACCGGTTGATTCGAGGCTCATGCAAGCAGGTTGACTGAAGCGAGCGAGCTCGGGTTCACTTATTGGGAAGCGCTCTTCGAAGACCTCGCGCTTCATGGGGTAGACCATTATTTGCAGGCCGCCGTGTTCGGCCTCACCGGTAATCTGCTCTTCCGCTGTGTAACCGGCGCCAAGGGGCATTGCTACGAACTGGCGGATGATGCCTTTCTCGACGCAGTAGCCGTCGAGCCACGGCTGTTTTGGAGCGACGACATAGTCCTGTGGACCGCGCTCGAGGCTTTCAGACCACTGGCCGCCGGAAATTGCGTTTGACTTGCCGGTCGCGACTTTGATTGCGAACGGGTAGGAGCCCTGAAGGTCGATTTATGAGGCACTGAAATTCAGCCACATGGCTTCGGATTGGTACATGGGCAGCATCACCCCGCCGTGCTGGAGCCAGCGCTCGGGTACGCGCTCGTGGAAGTCGTCCACATGTCTCAGCGGAAACTCACCAAGTCCTGGGGGCAGAGGATAGTCCCGATCATCATCTGGGATTCTCAGCGTCCTTTGGAACTCGACCCTGAGCGTCGCCTTCGGGTGGACCTCCGGAAATCTGAACACCAGTTGGTCATTTTTGAGCTCGATCATTTCGTACCTCCCTGCCGTTTCACTCCGCCCTCCGGTTTGTTGATTTCGGATTTCGGATTTCGGATTTCGGATTTTCCGTTCGCTCCATAGGTTCCTCCGCTCGGTCGCGTCGCTCCCTCGGTCGGAATGACAAGGGGGAGGCGGTTTTGCTGCGCTCGCTCGGTCGGAATGACAAGGTGGAAGCTCGGTCGCGTCGCTCCCTCGGTCGGAATGACAAGGGGGAGGCGGTTTTGCTGCGCTCGCTCGGTCGGAATGACAAGGTGGAAGCTCGGTCGCGTCGCTCCCTCGGTCGGGATGACACCACTGGGGCTCCACTCGCTCTCTCCGATCGCTCGGTCGGGATCACATCAGTGGGGCTACCAGTCACCGTCTCGGACCTCCCGTACGATGCGAAGCACCGCGCGATCGGGCGCCGTTCGCAGCTGCCGAATCAGATCGGCAAATAGCTTCGGCCGCTTGCGGATGACTTCCTGAAGTTCACTCGAAACCTTTCCGGCCATTGCGAGCAAAATGTCCGAGTCCTCATCCAGCACCTCCGCCAGAGCCACGATCTTCGCTTCTGATGGTGGCGGCTGCTCGCCCCTCTCTACCTTGCTGAGGTAGGAGGGTTCGACGCCGATACGCGCTGCGACTTTTCTGACCGAGAACTCGCGATCGTTTTCGCGAAGTTCTTCGCGGCGGTTGCGGATGAAGGTGCCGAAAACATTCTTCATAGTGTGTAGTATATAGTACACAGTACACGTTGTCAATGGTGAGGCTTTGATTCACGGGTTTCGGCGTTCTACTGAGTGGGTTCTGACTCTGCAGCGCGGGTGCCATGCATGCGGCAACCATTCATGCATGTGCTTCGGGAAGTCACAGCTCAAGGCCTCAACAACCGCCTCGGTCATCACTTTGAGACCCTCTTCTGAGCCCGGGCTCAGCACCACTTTCGCGGCCTTGGATTCTGATGACCCAGTAATCTCTTCGTTCTTCTGGTGCACGCGTTCCGAGCGGTTTTCTGTCGCCCCTTCGGGGCTCGCGGGGAGGGCCACGCGCCCAGTCAATGTGTCATCCCGAGTAAGCGAGCCCGGCGAGCGAATCGAGGGACCCCCTGAAGTGAGAGAGTGTTCCGAGCTCGAGACTCTCCGGAGAAGTCGGGGGGTCCCTCGACTCGCTTCGCTCGCTCGGGATGACACGAGGAGGGGCGCTCGTCGGAGGTGACACATTGTGGTATCCGTGAATCGGTTCGGAGACCGCAACGAACAAGGGCGGGATAGAATCCCGCCCCTACAAGACGGAGTGGTTGAGGGCGCGTCCCCTACGGCACGCGAGATGGGCTTTGAATATTCGTTGGCGGGCCCTGAAGGACCCGCCTACAAAGAACTTCCACACGAAGTAGATGTGTGGGCGGGAGCCACGGACGCTCGACTTGGGAGTCGATTTAGCTATCAATCCTTATCAACAGGGTGCTGCCCAAGGCAGGCGGTTCAGCCGAGCTCTGGACTCCGCCTGGACCCTCCAAACTCTCTGTCGAAAACCCGATTCACGCGATGCGCATCAAAGTCCTCGGGGTCGAATTTCGGATCGAGCCATCCCGCCAAGTTTTCCGCCATTGGATGGTCCGGATCTTCGCGCACCGCAAGGTGTATTTCATAGCCGTGGACTCCGCCACTGTCCTCCGGTGGGCACGCGCGTTCACCCGCAACGCACAGCGGGAGTTGCCCCTTGTTTTCAACACTCACCCGGTCCTCGACGAGGATCTCGTGCTGCCAGTCGTCCCCGAAATCGTAAAGGTAGCTGAAGATCCGCCCCCTTCGGTTGAGCCCCAAATCGCGGATTCCAACCTGCCGCGAGTCGGTGGCGCCGGTTTCGATGTCCTCCTCGAACTCAGTCAACCGCTTGTCCGCGACCTCGAACTGATGGAGGTGCGAGTTGCACCAGCCCATCGAGAATTGAATCACGCGGTGAAGATCAGCGAATGTCATGCGTTCCGGAACGATCACGCGTCGCCAAATCGGGGGCTCTGATCCTACGAGCGTGATCAGCAGCTGAAGGGCATTGGTCTTTCCCATGATTCCTCCTCCCGCTCGGGATTCTGACACATGTGGGCGGCACCCATGACAATCCTGAAAGGATTGAGGCGAACAGGCGCAGCGATGGATGGAAGAGCGCCGGGCTTCAGACCGCGGGTTTGGACCACTTCGTCAACACAGCATTGATCTCGCCTCGCACTTCGTGCCGTGCCTGGTTCCGGATCCAACCTTCGGACAGTAGGTCGTCGTAGCGGGTATGGGCGTGGCGGACACGTGCGGCGACGGCGAGGTCGATGGTTTCAGGGTCGAAGGTCTTGGCGGCTGCTGAACGGCCCACTCTACCCGAGTGCTTGCGACAGGCGTGCTCGGCAATTCGACGCGCTTCATCTCGCGGGCATTCGGGGTAGCGACTGGCAACGTGTTTCGCGAATTCTGCAATGTACTCCCGGTCGAGTTCGGCACGACGAATAGCCGCCATACGGCGCCGCCGCTCCCGCTCCTCGGCGTCGGCGCCGCACTCTTCCTCGGCTCGTTCGAGTGCCTCCTCCTCGATCAGGACCCCCTGCCGCTCATATCTCTTGCGGGCCCTGGCCCATTGAACGACAACCGCCTTCAGGCTCGAGTGCTTGCCGGCTCGGCGTGTCAATGCGGCATCGCCTCGTGGCAGGAAGACGAGATGGTCGAGGTCGGCACACTCGAGGCACTGCGCTTTGTCGTCAACCTTGCGAATCCATGCACCGCGCCCGAGGTCTTCGCCGCAATCATCGCATTTCGGCTCACTTCTGGTCATGAACACGACGATCTCGTAAGGTCCCTTCGCTGCCATCTGTCGTTTCATATCAGAGTAGGGCGTCATCCGGCAACATCCGCCGCAGCCGTCGCATGCACGCCGATTCTTGGAATCCACGATTCCGAGAGACAATAAAGAACTCTTTACTTACTCGCAGGAGAAGGAAAGAACGCTTTCTTATTGGGAAGTTTCACCGCGGTGACGGGGCGGCTCCGCGCCCGCACATGAAAACCCTTCAACATTGAGTTCGTTTTGCAGCTCGGCATTGGCCGAGCTGGAGCTCGGCCGTCCCGGGGGAAGCGGTCCCAGGAGCACCATCCTAACCTGCATAACTCACTTCATCTCGCGGGCTTCGCGTCGCGAGGTGGTGAGAAGTACGGGCTAAAGACCCAACACCAATCGGAGACCTTCATCGATAGCACCGGCGTGACGATTCGGTAGCGTACCGACGCGCTCAGTGAGGAAGGTCTTGTCGAGGGTGATGAGCTGCGAAACGTTGACGACCGAGTCCTTGGACAGGCCACTGTCTCTGCGGCGCAGGAGGACGTTGCCCGGGGCCGCCGAGAGCTCCAGGTTGGAGGTAATGACGACGGCAATGGCCGTCTGGATACGGCTGGCGTTGAAGGCGTCGGACTGGACGATCAGCACTGGGCGGCGGCGACCGGGGCCGGAACCTTTCGGTGCCGGCAGGCTCGCCCACCAGATCTCACCGCGCTGCACTACCAATCCTCTTCGTCGAAAGAGGCCGACTGGGCTTCGGCGACACAAAGGTCAAGGCTCGAGTCCTGGTACTCGTAGACCTCGTCGAGGCGGGCCGTAACGCCGCGGCTTCGATGCGCCTCGAGGTATTCGCGAAGTGCCGTGACGTAGAGCTGGCTGCGATTCACGCCGAGGCGCTCTGCCATCTCCTCGGCGGCGTTGAAGACCTCGTCCGGAATGGAGATCGCGGTTTTCATGCATGGAGTATAACCATGGTTATACCCGAGGTCAATTTCGTTGCGCCGGCAGTTTGTTGTACGGGGGTCCCGGTCGCACCACAAACCAGACGGCAGCACGCAAGGGCGGGATATAGTATTCGGAATTCGGAAGTAATTCGATATTCTCGCGTTCATTCGGGCACGGGCACGGGCAGGGGCACGGGCTCGTTTCCACTCCCGGAACTGTCAAACTATGCCGGCCTCCCCGGCAAAGCCGGGGGATCTCCAAAGGACCTTAGGAATGTCCGCTGCGCGGACTGGTGTCATCCCGAGGGAACGAGCGCAGCGAGTGAGTTGAGGGATCCATTCGACTCGGCCTTCGGCCTCGCTCAGGACAAGCCTGTGGGAAATTCAGCAGACCACCACGCATCTCATAGATCCCTCCGCTCGCTCGAGTTGCTCGCTCGGTCGGGATGACAAAGTGGGGGCTGCTGACCTCGCTTCGGATGACAGGGTTGTGCAGGAAGCCTGCGCGATAGAGGGGACGGAAATGCGCAAGGGCGGGATCCCGGCTACGTCCTATGGACTTCGCCGTGGCAAGATATCCCGCCCCCCTACATCGCACACGAATATCGCTCCCTTGATCAGGGTGCGGATGTCAGCTGGAGTTGAATGGCGACGGCGTGCCCGACCCGCTGCATTTCATCTCCCGATAGTCTCCCGGCAAGATTCACCAATCGACGTTTGCTGACCGTGGCGATCTGATCAGCCATCGCCTTCCGGTTTTCGCCATTCAGTCGCACCAGAGCTTCGCTGGGGAAAATGCGCTCGACGTTTGAGGTCAGCGGAACGACCTGCACGCGGTTGAGGTGGAGATTCGAGGCGTTATTGCTGACGATGACAGCTGGTCGAGTTTTTTTGATTTCTCCGCCGATCGACGGATCGAAACTCACCCACCACACTTCACCGCGGGTCATCAGCGATATCCCCGATGAGGCCTTCGGCCCACTCAGCGGCCTCCGCCTCGCGCACCTCATCGGCAGCCATTTCCTGGTAGGCGGCCTCGAGATCAGGAGAAACCACATGAGGCCGTGCCAGATTCTCTAGGAACCGGCTGATTCGTCCTCGCCCGATGACCGAATGAAGACCCTTGTAAACCTCTTCGTCGATCGTGATTGTGAGTTTCTTCTGCATTGTGCTTTTACCTTTACACGTATTGTATACGTATAAATACGATTGCGCAAGCAAATGATTGAAATTGAAGATTTCACTGACAACTGTTGATTACTGATCATTAATGTCTTCATGAATCGAGGGCGCCGAGAGCGGCGTCTCGGAAGGCGCGGCCAACGCCGCCCGGACCCAGCTTGATGCCCCGAAAATCCTGGATACGACGAGCAACCCCTCGAGATCGCGCTGTCTCAAAAGTTCGAGAAGCTTCATTCCGGGTCGACCGATTTCGCCGTCGTCCCGCGCACGCACCGTCCCGGTTGGGCGCGACAACAAAGAAATGTGCGGGCGGGACACCCGCACCACAACCAGGTCAGTTGTCGAGGTCACCCGCGGCGCCGCAAGCTTCGAAATGCTGACGGGCACGAGTGAGATCTTCGTGCTCACCGCGCACCATCAGCCCTCGCCAACTCCAACCGGCTCTCGACCGCGTCGACGTCCGTCCGCGCCGCCTCCTCATTCCCCGCGCCGCGTAGAGCTGCCCGCGCACCTTGAGGCACACCATCCCAGTGCGGCATGTCGACTTTGCGGGCGGCTTCGAGAGTGGTTTCGAAGCGCTGTTCGGCTTTGTCGAGCCGACAGGTGGCACTCTTGCAAAGGCTACGGAATGTGCATACCCTCGAAACTGTTGAAAAATTGTTGCTTTGCAATCCGCGGCCGCAGCCGCCGCATCACACCCCATCAACTGAAATGGCGATACGACGATGCAGGAAAACGAAGATCCCCTGAAGGTCCGCGTGGCAGAGCATTCGGAGCCCCTCACCGATCGTTCGCTGGAACGGTCCACCGAGGACCGCACCTGGGTGCCGGTGATCGTCAAGCGCACCGACGAGGCGCGTCGCCACCCGGATGATGTGCTCGTGGCGGTGATCGGGGAAGGCCTGGAGCAGCTTTCGCGGCCCACCTTTTCGCTCGGGCTGTCGGCCGTGGCGGCGGGGCTCATCCTCGGCTTTAGCGCGATGGCGGTGGCGGTCGTCAGTGTTGCCGCTCAGCCGCTCGCCGACTGGCCCATGCTCCAGCGGCTCGCCGTCGCACTGGTGTACCCGCTCGGTTTCGTCGTCTGTCTGATGAGCGGCGCGGAACTCTACACCGAGCACACGGCTACCGCCGTCTATCCGGTGCTGGACGGGAAGGCCACGCTCGGCTCGTTGCTGCGCCTGTGGATCACGATCGTCGTCGGTAACCTCCTCGGCGCCTTCTTCAGTGCTTCGCTGATGATCGGAGCGGACTCGGTGATCGGGGCCCGCGAGGGGTACATCGAGATCGGCCGCCACCTGGTGGCGTTCGCGAGCATGCCGCTCCTCCTCAGCGCAGTCCTCGCGGGATGGCTGATGGCCCTCGGCGCCTGGCTGATCATGGCCACCCCGCCGACCGTTAGCCAGATCGTCTCCATCTACATCGTCACCTTTCTCATCGGTCTGGGCGGCCTCCACCACTCGATCGCCGGCGCGGTCGAGATCTTCGCCGCCGTCCTGGCGAGCGACGAGTTCGGTGGCTTCCAGGTCGTGCGCTTCCTTTCGCTCGCCTTGCTGGGCAATCTGATCGGCGGCAGCTTCTTCGTGGCGGCGCTGAACTACGCGCACATCCGGAAGAGCCGTGAGATGTCAAACACCTGAGGGGCTCCACCACGCCGGCGTGTCACGCCGTGTTTCGGTTCACGAGGGCGCGACCCTTCGCATTGACGCATGGTTGCTGGCAGGTGCTGAGATCTCTCGGTCGCCAGGGTGCCACCCAGGGTGATCGGTGGCGCCCACGGATCAGCTCTCATCCCCCTTGCGATAACTCGACGGGGTTGTGCCGGTCTGCTTCTTGAAGGCACGGTAGAAGGCATCGTTGGTGTTGAACCCGACCTGGTGGGCGATGCCGAGCACGGTGAGGTGCGGGTCCTCCCTGAGCAGTTTTTTGGCCTCCTCCACACGGTAGCCGTTGACGAAATCGCGAAAGCTCAGCCGCAGGTGTTCGTTGACGATCTGCGACAGGTGCTTGGGGAGGATTTCCAGTTGTTGCGCCAGGGACTCGAGGGAGAGGTCCTGGTCCCGGTAGACCGCGTCGCGCTCCATCAGGACCCGTAGCTTTTCTATGTTCTCGTGCGCCGTCTGCCGGGTCAGCGTCGAGCTCCGGTAGCGCTTGCGCCGGCGGCGCCAGGCCACGATGGTCACGAACGAGTAGTAGATGCCGATGAAAGCAAAGGCGGCAAGCAGCACGGCGCCTGCACGGAACGGCAAGGTCTCATGGAAGCGGGGGCGCACCCGGAAGTCGAAGGTGGCGCCGGTTCTGTTCCACACGCCGTCGCTGTTGGCGGCGAGGACCCGCAGCTGGTAGCGGCCGGGACCGAGATCGTCGTAGCGAACGGTCCGGTCTTCGCCCCGGCGAACCAACTGGTAATCGTCGTCCCTGCCCTCCAGCCGCACCTTGAACAGCACATCCCACGGCGAGATGAACGACGGCGCGGTGAAAACGAAGTCCATGGCGCTGCGGCCGTAGAAGACCGGCGACAGGGATTGCAGGTCGACCGGCCTGCCGTTGCGGAGCACCTCCTCGATCACCACCTGGGGCGGCTGCTTGTTGATCTCGAACTCGCCGGCCGTCACCACGGCGATACCGTTGACGGTGCCGATGAGCAACTCTCCGTCCCGGGTCATGGTCGAGGTCGCGCGGTGCGGGTTGCTCCAGTGGTTGTAGGGCAGGACCGACTGCTGGCCCACCGACCGGCAGTGGACGAAGCTTCCGCCGCCCGGGTTGTCGGCTGCGGCCTGCAGGTCCTCCCAGCGGGCGCGGAAGACGCCGGTTGCGCCGGTAAACCAGAAGAAGCCGTGCGCATCCTCGAAGACCTGGTAGAGGCGGTTGGAGCGCAGGCCCTCGCTCTCGGTGAGCTGGGCAACCGTCCCGTCCGCGAGGCGCAGCAGACCACTCCCGCCCGTGGCCAACCACAGACCGCCCTGCCGGTCCTCGTGGATCGACGAGACCCTCAGCGGCGAGGCAATGCCGGGAAGCTCGACGGCCGCGAAACTGTCGTTCTGCGGATCGAAACGCAGGATGCCCGCCTCGGTACCGACACGCAGCACTCCGGAGCTGTCCTCGTGGAAGCACTGCACCTGGTCGCCCTGGTACCCATGCTCCGTCCCGAGCACCTGCAGCTCGCCCCTGACCAACCGTCCCAGCCCGCCGTACCACCCCAGCCAGAGCCAGTCCCGGGCATCACGGTAGACCTTGGTCACCGAGCCGGAGGGAAGGCCATCCCGGGTCGTCATCGATGACTGCTCTGCGCCCCGTTCGCCGACTTCGAGCCGTACCAGGCCTTCGGCGGCGGTACCGACCCAGACGGCGCCGTCCCGCCCGCCGCCGATGACTTCGATCTCGGTGCTGCCGAGAAAGACATCCATCCGCCCGGCGTCGAGGATCCCGTCCTCGAAACGCACGACTCCGCGCTGGGTCCCCACCCAGACGTGCCCCTCGCCGTCCTCGTAGATGGACTGGATGGTGTCGCTCGGCATGCCGTCGGCACGCCCGAAGTGGCGCAGGCCTCCTCTCCGCAAGCGTTTCAGACCGTCGCCGAGGGTCCCGGCCCAGAGGCTGGACTCGCGGTCGCGGTAAAGCGACCCGACCCAGGTGTCGGGGAAGAGGATCTCGATCTGACCTACCGACCCTGCTTCGGTGTCGGTCGGAAGCCGATTCAGACCGGCCCCTGTCGCTACCCAGAGGTTTTGCTCGTGGTCGAGCAGCACGTCGTAGACCACCGGGTGGGAGAGGCCGTCCTCGACCGAGATCCCGGACCATGCATTCGCGTCAGAGGCGGGATCGTAGCGAACGACACCGTTGCCGGTACCGAACCAGATGCTGCCGTCCACGTCCTCCGCCATGCTGGTGACCGTGCGGCCCGCCAGCATGGCCGACTCGAAGGGCCGGAAGCCGTCGTGCTCGAAGAGAAAGACGCCCTTGCCCCAGGTACCCGCCCACAGCCGGCCCCTGCTGTCCTCCATCAGCGCTGCGATCGTGACGCCGTCGAGCCCGTGCTCCTTGCCCCAGGTGCTCAGGTGATCGCCGTCGAGGCTGTGGAGCCCGCCCCGGTCCGGGGCCATCCAGACCCTGCCGCGGGAGTCCTCGAAGACAGCCAAAACAAGGTCGGAGAGCAACCCCTGCTCGCTGGAAAAGACCGAGAAGGAGCCCTGCTCCACCCTGACGGCGCCTGCTCCCGAGGTGGCGATCCACAGCTCGCCGGCGGCTCCGATCCGGAGGCCGAAAATCCGGCTGATCCGCGCCTCGATTTCGGGCGGTATCTCCAGCTCATCAAAGCGCATGCCGTCGAACCGCCAGACCTGGCGCAGCGAAGCGATCCAGAGATAGCCGTCCGGCGACTGCACCACGCTGGTGATGATGTCCTGCGGCTGTCCGTGGCGAAGCCCCTGCGAGCTGCCCCACTGCTCGACCGACCAACCGCTGTCTGCCGGCGAAGGTCGTGCCGACTGCGCCGGACACGGGAGCGGGAAGAGGAGCAGCAGCGACAGCAGCACCGCCTGGCCGGGCCGCCGGAGGGCGCCGGAGGCACGCGCTACCGACGCGGTCGTGAGCATCCTCAGTCTCCGCATTGACCGCCATGATACCCGATCGGAGACCGGCGGAGTTTCCGGATTCCGGAATCCGGAAACGGTTCAAAATATTCAAAACAAACAACTTCAAAAAAATCACCGCCGCCTTCACGTAATCGGATGTTCCGCTGCCTTCGGCGACCGATAGTTGTGGGCAGATACCGGCGACAGGTATCCGATTCAACAGGAGGTGGAGATCATGGGCAAGAAACAACTCTTGACAGCAGGCGCAGTCATCGTGGCGGCGACTGTGACAATCGCGGTGTGGGCTACGGCGGACCTGCAGATGTTTCCGATGCAGGACGTCGTGCTCCACAGCTGCCCCGGCGAGGGCCTCATCCTCGACATCGGTGGCGGCGGCGAGGGAATCATCGGCCGGCTCATGGGCGACCGCGTGGTGGCGGTCGACCTCAGCCGCGACGAGTTGGTCAACGCCCCGCCGGGCAACATCAAGATGGTGATGGATGCGCGCGAGCTGGCCTTCATCGACAACAGCTTCCACACCGCGACCTCGTTCTGCACCCTGATGTACATCGAGGACCGGGAGGAACAGCGGCAGGTGCTCGCCGAGGTGCTGAGGGTCCTCAAGCCGGGCGGGCGCTTCCTCATCTGGGACGTTGTAGTTCCGGCCGAGCACAAGGAGGGGAAGACCACCGCGGTCTTCCCTCTGAAGATCTCTCTTCCCGGCGACACCGTGCGTACCGCCTACGGTGTGGCGTGGCCGCAGGAAACCCACGACCTTGCCCACTACGCCCGACTGGCGGCCCTGGCCGGCTTCGATGTGGCCGACCGCAAGCAGAATGGCCTGGTCATCTCCCTGGAGCTGGTGAAACCGTTCCCCGAGCGCGAGGAAGCGGCGGACGCCGGGCACGACCACCACGGAAGCACCGACGAGTCGATGATCGAGTTCCTACCGAAGCACGAGGTGGCGCTGCAGGAGCTGCCGGTCGAGGGCCCCGTCCTCGACATCGGCGGTGGTGGCGAAGGCGTGATCGGCCGCCTCGACGAGGACCGCGTGCTGGCGATCGACATCAGCAGGCCGGAGCTGGAGATGGCCCCCGGCTCGCCGGTCAAGGCGGTGATGGACGCCCTGGACATGCCGGTGGTCGCCGGCTCGGTTGCCAACGTCACCGCGTTCTACACCCTGATGTACTTCCATCCCGAAGATCTCGACTCGCTGTTTCGAGAGGTGCGCCGGGTGGTGGCCGATGGTGGGCACTTCCTCGTCTGGGACGTGTCCCTGCAGCCCTGCCCTGAGGACAAGACCATCCTGGTCTATCCGCTGACGATCGTTCTCCCCGAGGAGACCATCCGTTCCGGCTACGGCACAGCCTGCCCCGACGTCGAGCGCACCATCTCGACCTACAAAGAACTGGCCGAGCGCCATGGGTTCACGGTCGTGCGGGAAGAGGTTGGAGATCCGGCGTTCTTCCTGGAGCTCGAGGCATCCTGACGGCGCACCTCAAAGCGAGAGAGAACAACTGACGATCCACGGTTTCGGCCGGGTCCCCGGACCGGACGCCTGGTCAAGGAGAGTGCAATGAAACAGAAAATCGGTCTGACGACGGCGACAGCGGTGGTGGCGGCAAGCATGATCGGGACCGGCGTCTTCACCAGCCTCGGTTTCCAGGTCGCCAGCATCTCCAGCGGGTTTGCCATTGTCATGCTCTGGCTGGTGGGCGGCCTGGTGGCGCTCTGCGGTGCGCTGGTCTACGGGGAGCTGGGGGCGGCGATGCCCCGCTCCGGCGGCGAGTACCACCTCCTCTCCCGGATCTACCACCCGTTCGTGGGCTTTCTTTCGGGCTGGGTCTCGGTCCTCGTCGGCTTTGCCGCTCCGGTTGCCGCCGC
>Ga0316194_10002405_pt1 | contig 13055 bp, 13 predicted proteins | sample CroRivsedime1_MG_FD_204936 | JGI IMG/M metagenome (GOLD analysis project Ga0316194, IMG submission 204936) | Coastal sediment microbial communities from Maine, United States - Cross River sediment 1 | ecosystem: Environmental > Aquatic > Marine > Coastal > Sediment | place: USA: Maine...
TGCAGCAAGCGGTTCGCTAATGCCGTCGACCGCGGGCGCCCTGTTCAGGTCCACCAGCGTGAAAGCCGGCGGCCGAGCACCGCCTGCCCGCTCAGGAAGTTCGATGCGCGTGTAGTTGTCGGTACGGCAATGCTGCAGCAACTCGAGCGTTGGAGTGGCGGATCCCAGCACAACCGGAACGTCGCGGTGTTTCGCACGGGCGACGGCCAGGTCACGAGCCGAGTAGCGCAGCCCCTCTTGTTGCTTGAATGAATGATCGTGCTCCTCATCCACAACAATCAGGCCGAGGTTTGGCAGCGGCGTAAAGATGGCCGAACGAGTACCGACGACGAGCTGAGCGCGCCCGGAGCTGGCATTGCGCCATGCCTGCAATCGTTCCGCATCACCGAGACCCGAGTGCAATACCGATGGAGCAATACCAAGGCGCTGTTGCAAGCGGCTGACGAGTTGCGGTGTGAGGCCGATCTCCGGCACAAGTACGAGCACTTGCCGGCCCGAGTCGATGATGTCTCGCATAAGCTGCAAGTAGACTTCTGTCTTGCCACTGCCCGTGACACCGTCGAGCACGAAAACGTCGAAGCCGTCCACTTGTCGAATTGTATCGAGAGCACTTTGTTGATGCCTGTTCAGCGCGGGACCAGGCTGTCCAGCGGAGGTATCAGGTGACTCGGGTTCGTCTTTTCGCGTCGAAAAGCGATGAATAAGACCCTTCTCGAAAAGTGGTTTCCCGGCGCGCCGCCAGGCAGGTATCTGCTCTGTTAAGGCGTCCTCTTCCAGTCCATTGCCGCCGGCATCGCGCAGGACCTCGAGCAATTCAGCCTGCCGGGGCGCCCGCCTGGCCAGCGTCTCGACATCTGCTGATTCACCGGCATCGCTGATAGCAACAACAGTCAATGTTGGGTGAAGTGGCTTGCCTTGCCGCAGAGTGGCCGGCAGAGCTGCGGCAACGACTTCACCGATGGGGTGGTGGTAATAGTCACTCGTGAAGCGAAGCAGCCACAAATCCTCATCGCTGAACAAGGGGTTCTCGTCGAGCGTGGCGATACAGCGACGAATCTTGGCGTCTGGAACGTCAGTTTCGGTGGCATGCGAGAGAACGAGGCCGACCTGCCTGCGCCGCCCGAACGGCACGAGAACCCGGCAGCCAGGTTTGGCGGCGGCAGTACCCTTGGCCGGTAAATAGTCGAACTGCCGTGAAAGCGGCACGTTGACAGCAACCTTGAGAATCGGCGCTTTAGTCACATGACCATCCTGCCAAGCGACCACCGGGCTCGCCAGTCCAATAGCGGAGCTTGTCGGGTTTGACATAATAATGATCGAATAACATCGTGGTAGCGTGTCAACCGGGTTGTTTGCGAGGCGTTAAACAAGGGAGACACGGTAGATGACCTCGCCATGGAGTCAAGAGGGGCTTATTAATGGATTTTGCAGGCAAGCTGACATGGAGTCGCTTCAGATGACCGCCCACACTGGACTTTTTGCGGTATCTTGCTCTCGCGAGCATTCGACGGGGACCAAGACGCTGCAACGAGAACAGCAACTCAATCAGTTCCTGGCCGGGGTAGAGCGGCGGGCGTTGCGCATGGCTGAGATTGCTGTTCGTGATCGCGATGATGCGCTCGACCTTGTTCAGGAAGCGATGATCAAGTTGGCAAGAAATTACGCGGCCCGACCGAGCGCTGAGTGGGCGCCGCTGTTCTTTCGGATTCTGCAAAACGGCATTCGTGATTGGCACCGTCGTCAGAAAGTTCGCAATCGTGTCATGGTGTGGTTTGGGCGCTCAACATCGGACGACGACTACGACGTTACGGCCAATGTGCCCGATCCCGCGGGACGGACACCGGATGAGCAGCTGCAGACGAATGAGGCGATGCAGCACCTGGAAATTGCGGTACTTAAATTGCCGAACAGGCAGCGCGAAGCCTTCATGTTGCGTACATTTCAAGGTCTCGATGTTGCTGCAACTGCAACCGCAATGGGTTGCAGCGATGGCAGCGTCAAGACGCACTATTCCCGCGCGATTCATTCGTTGCGGGAAACGTTAGGAGAACACTGGCAATGAACGAGCCAACAGACACTAAACAAAAAGACGACGATCAGATCATCGAGAAAGCAAAAGCGCTCTTCGATGACAGCGTTGACAGCCTCGACGCGGCAACGCTGTCGCGCCTGAACCAGGGAAGACACCGGGCGCTTGCTGAACTGCAGCGCGCGAGCTCAGTCGGCCCATGGTTGCGCTGGCTGCCAGCAACGGGCATAGCCGCCGCGGCACTGCTTGCGGTCATGGTGATGCGCGGGCCTGACGGTGTCGATACGATTGAAGGACCTGCCACGGCCTCCGATTTTGAGATGCTGCTGGAGGAAGATAGCCTCGACATGCTGGAAGAACTTGAATTCTACTATTGGCTTGAAGCATCCGACCTCGAAGCGAACGGTAATGTCGGCTAGCAAGCCTGTTCTGCTGGGCGCGCTGCTGCTATTTGGTGGTTTGGTGCAGGGCGCAGACGACGAAATGCCGGACGAGGAGTTTTTGGAGTATCTGGGATTGTGGGAAGAGTCGGACGAAGACTGGTTGATGTTCGAAAAGTTGCTGACAACGGAAAATGAGGAGCGGGTCGATCCCGTGCCGGATGGCGAAGAGTCGACGGAGAAAGAAGATGAAAGCTAAGATTATTTTGGCGATGCTTGCACTGATGCTGGCCGGTTTGGCCGCGGCAGACGACAAGGGCATTGCCTGGGAAGACCTGAGTCAGGAGCAGCAGCAAGTGCTGCAACGTTTCGAGGGCGACTGGAAAGGCTTTGCCGCGGAGCGTCAACAGCGTTTGTCGAACGGTGCGAGTCGATGGGCAGGTATGACGCCGGAGCAACGCGGTGCGGCACAAGGTCGTTTCAAACAATGGCGTGATTTGCCGCCCGCTCGCCAGCAAGTGGTCCGTGACCGTTACAGGATGTACAGAGACATGTCGCCGGCTGAGCGGCGGCGCATTCAGGAAAACTATGTTCGCTTCCGCCAGTTGCAGAATGAGCGCCGTAAGCGGCTACATGACAAGTTTCGAAGCATGACGCCCGCGCAGCGCGATCGCCTTCGACAGCGCATGACGGACAGGCGGCCGAAACCCGCGGCTCGCGACTAGCGCTGCTTTCTAAGTAGTTTCCGACGCACTTCTAATCTGTGCGTAGACCTTCAATGTTGGTAGAGTACGCCCGTCGCCGCCAAAGGGACGTTATTCCTGTGGTTCTTCTGGCGAGTTCCGGCATATTTTTTGGAGGTTTGTGAATGAAAATCGGTGTACCGAGAGAGATCCACGAGGGCGAGCAACGCGTTGCGACGACGCCTGATGTTGTTTCTGAACTCATCAAGCTGGGGTTTAGTGTTGCCGTCGAAAAAGACGCCGGCGCTGCGGCAAGTTTCTCAAACGAAGCCTACGAGGCTGCCGGCTGCGAAGTTCTGGCGTCAGCCAAAGACGTCTGGTCGCAGGCCGATCTGATCCTGAAGGTCCGCGCGCCCGAGGGTGGCGAAGAGTCCTTGCTGCGCCCTGATCAGACGCTTATTTGTTTTCTCGGGCCAGGCCAAAACCCCGAGCTGCTGGAGCAGCTGACCAAAAGCGGTGGCACGGCCATGTCGATGGACAGTGTGCCGCGAATCTCACGGGCGCAGAAAATGGATGCGCTGAGCTCAATGGCGAATATCGCGGGTTATCGCGCCATCGTAGAGGCAGCGCAGCATTTTGGTCGTTTCTTCACGGGCCAGATAACGGCAGCCGGCAAGATTCCTCCAGCAAAAGTATTGGTTATCGGCGCGGGCGTGGCAGGATTGTCCGCCATCGGTTCGGCGAGAAGTATGGGTGCCATCGTGCGCGCCTTCGATACGCGACCGGAAGTTAAAGAGCAGGTCGAGAGCATGGATGCCGACTTCCTCATGCTTGAATTTGATGATGAAGACGGCTCAGGCGAAGGCGGCTATGCCAAAGTGATGAGCGACGAATTCATCAAGGCAGAGATGGCACTATTCGCCGAGCAAGCCAAAGAAGTCGACATCATCATTACCACGGCGCTGATTCCTGGCAGGCCGGCACCATTGCTGGTTACCGCCGAGATGGTTGGCCTCATGAAAGATGGCAGCGTCATTGTTGACCTCGCTGCCGAAACAGGTGGTAACTGTGAACTGACTGAGGCTGGCAAAGTCGTCGTAAAACACGGTGTTTCAATCATCGGTTACACAGACCTGCCCAGCCGTTTGGCCGCGCAATCAAGCCAGTTGTATGCAACCAATCTTCGCCACCTGGTGACAGAGCTTTGTCCGGAGAAGAACGGCGAAATAGTCATCGACATGGAAGATGAGGTTATTCGCGGTGCCACGGTTTGTACGGGTGGTGAAACGACATGGCCGCCACCGCCGCCGACACTGTCGGCAGCGCCGAAACAGGCTCAGCCCGAACCGGCGCCCGTGGTTGTAGAAAAGAAACCATCCATTTTCGGCCCGATAGCGGCGGCTGTCATTGGTGTTGTGGCTTTGCTTGGCCTTGGTGCTGTAGCGCCGGAGTCGTTCATGGCTCACTTCACGGTGTTTGTGCTGGCCTGCTTCGTCGGCTACATGGTGATCTGGAACGTCAGCCCGGCATTGCACACGCCGCTGATGAGCGTCACAAATGCGATCTCGAGCATCATCGTTATCGGTGCGCTGTTGCAGGTTAGCTCAGCGGACAAGGTGATCATGTGGATAGCCACGGCCACAGTCTTAATAACAAGCATCAACATCGCGGGTGGCTTCGCTGTCACGCGCCGCATGCTTGAAATGTTCAGGAAGTGAGGCCGTTATGAATACACAAGGACTATTTGTTTTACCGGATGGCGTAATAACGGTTTCTTACATTATCGCTACGGTTTTGTTCATTCTCGCCCTGGGTGGTTTGTCCAACCAGGAGACAGCTCGGCGCGGAAACTGGTATGGCATTTCCGGTATGGCCATCGCGTTACTCGCAACGGTGTTTGGCAAGGTTTCGGAAAACTACGACCTCTTGATCGTTGCACTCCTCATTGGTGGCACGATCGGCATAATCCTGGCACGCCGCGTACAAATGACGCAGATGCCTGAGCTTGTCGCTGTGCTGCACAGCCTTGTCGGCCTGGCTGCTGTGGCCGTTGGATTTGCCAGCTTTATGGATCCGGGCAAGGATTTTACCGGCGTGGATCTGACGATTCACGACATTGAGACCTATCTCGGTATCTTGATTGGTGCTGTGACATTTTCGGGATCAATCATTGCGTTTGGAAAGCTGAGCGGACGCATGAGCGGCAAGCCACTGACTTTGCCGGGGCGCCACTGGTTCAACCTTGCGCTCCTGATAGCCGCTATCTGGTTTGGCCGTGAATTCGTCATGCAGTCGGCCGCGGGCGGTGGTCTGAACCCTCTGATTATTATGACGGTTATAGCACTGGTATTTGGTATTCACATGGTGATGGCCATCGGTGGGGCCGACATGCCTGTTGTGGTCTCGATGTTGAACAGCTACTCGGGTTGGGCCGCAGCCGCCACCGGGTTCATGCTCGGCAATGACCTGTTAATTGTTACGGGTGCTCTCGTTGGTTCAAGCGGTGCGATCCTGAGTTACATCATGTGCCGCGCCATGAATCGCAAGTTCCTGGCAGTGATCGCGGGTGGATTTGGTACCGGCGGCGGCACGGTTGCCGCAAGTTCTGGCGAGGAACAGGGCGAAGTCGTCGCCATAGAGGCGCACGAAGTAGCGGCTCTGCTTGCCGACGCAAAAGAGGTCATGATTATTCCGGGATACGGCATGGCCGTCGCCCAGGCGCAGCACACTGTGCACGAAATCACTCGAGCCCTGCGTGACAAGAAGGTTAACGTGCGTTTTGGCATTCACCCGGTTGCCGGTCGCATGCCAGGGCATATGAACGTCTTGCTGGCCGAAGCCAGGGTTCCGTATGACATCGTTTTTGAGATGGATGAAGTTAACGATGATTTTCCGAAAGTTGATGTGTCTGTGGTTATTGGCGCGAACGACATCGTGAATCCATCGGCGCAGACTGATCCGGACAGCCCGATCGCGGGCATGCCAGTGCTCGAGTGCTGGAAAGGTAAAACGACGATCGTTCTCAAACGGAGCATGGCCACGGGCTACGCTGGCGTGCAAAACCCGCTGTTCTTCAAAGAAAATACTCGCATGCTGTTTGGCGATGCCAAGGATACTCTCGACGCGGTATTCAAGGCGCTTTAGCGAGAGATCTTCCGAGTTAAGCGATATCTGCAGCGCGTTGTTGAGTTTCGACTGAGCGGATCTGGCTTGCACCTGTTGCTTTTTGACGCGTGATCGGCACACTAGAGGTCATTGAATCACGCGCCGCGTGATGAGGTGAGCCAATGCTTGCAGGTCTTGCTTCAAACATATCGCAGCAGGTGCTGCGAACCGATGTAGCCGGTATGCCACTCGAGTGGATCGACTACAAGGAGGCCGTTCGGCTGTATCACGCCGAACAGGTTGCGTATGACTGCGGCACACATCTTTATACGGTCTTCGGCGGCCACAGTGCGGCTGACGGGCACCGATCCAGAATCGCGGTAAATTCAATCATCGCCACACACGGCACGAGCCAGAGCCTTGCGCGAAATCGCGACAAGTACGTGCCGCCGCTGAACAATCGAACCTTGTTCAAGCGGGATGCCAACCTGTGTCTGTATTGTGGGATGCGTTACCCCACGCGAGACCTGACGCGAGACCACATAACGCCGATCTCTCAGGGCGGCAGGGACAGGTGGAACAATGTCGCCACGGCCTGCCGGCGATGCAACAACTACAAAGGTGGTCGCACGCCCGAGCAGGCGGCGATGCAGTTGATCGCTATTCCATTCTCTCCAACGTATGCCGAGTACATTTACCTCAAAGGCCGTCGCGTGCTCACAGACCAGATGCAGTATTTGCTGGCGCACATTCCGCGCTCGAGTCCGTTACACGCACGATTGAAGGATCGTCTTGCCGACGGCCAGCAAATTGTTGACGTTCACTTCCACGAATAAGCGCTATTAGTCGATGCAATATTTGATCGACGCGAGCGTGTACATATTTCGGGCTTACTACTCGATGCCCGAAGATATGGTTGACGCGGAAGGTAACCCGGTTAACGCGCTCTACGGCTTCTGTCGCTTCCTCGGCGATTTCATGGAGCAGGTCAATCCGGAGTACATCGCGGTTTTGTTCGACGAAAGTCAGTCCGCATCTTACCGGGCAGAGATCTATCCGCAGTACAAGGCAAATCGCGACCCCGCTCCGCCGGACCTCATACGCCAGTTCGGACAATGCCGTCGCTTTGCACGTGCGCTTGGCGTTCTGGAGTGGGGTAGCCCACGCTATGAGGCCGACGATCTGATAGGTACGCTTGTCCACCATGGGCGCACACAAAATCGCGCCTCAACCATCGTTACGCGCGACAAGGATCTTGCACAATTGTTGTCCGCCGACGATATATTCTGGGACTTTGCGGGCAAGGGTAAAATCGCTTACGAACAGGTTTCGGGCGTGTTTGGCGTTCCCCCCGAACAAATCGCTGACTTCCTCGCGCTTGCCGGCGATGCGGTTGACAACATTAAAGGCGTCCCGGGTGTTGGTAAGAAAACTGCAGCGAGGTTGCTTGAGAATTTTGGCAGCCTGGAAGGCATCTATGACAATCTCAGCCGAGTGCACGAAATCAACATACGCGGCGCGAAGACGCTGGGAGACAAACTTGAAAAGCACCGGGGAGATGCTGTTCTTGCGCGCAAGCTAACGGGCATTATCTGCGATGCTCCGATCGATGATGCGGAGATCGCAATGCAACGGTCGGCGCCGAAACTCGGCGACATTAATGCATTGTTCGATGAAGCGAACATCGGCATCGCACTTCGCAGGCAAGCAGAGCGTATTTCAGACCTGAGCCGCGACTAGCGATGCTCGACGGATCGTCTTTCATCAAGACGGGGCCGGTCTCTGCGTTGCCGATGTTTGAAGCGGAGGCGGAAGGACTCAAAGAACTCCGGGAGGCAGGCGTCATTCGGGTACCGGATGTCATCAGCTGCGGCGTTTCTGAGGGCAAAAGCTATATATCGCTGGAACGGCTGTCGTTGCAGCGACCCGACCAAATGATTGAACGGCGTTTCGGCGAACAGCTCGCAAACCTGCATCGCCACACCGCCGCGAAGTTTGGCTGGTTTCGCGACAACACAATTGGACCGACACCGCAGATCAATTCGCAATCGGACGACTGGCTGGCGTTTTTTCGAGAGCACCGACTTCAATACCAACTCGATCTTGCCGCCAGGAACGGCTTCTCCAGCGATCTGGCCGAGCCAGGTTCACGACTCGCCGACAATTTAGCCGACCTGTTCGTTGGCTATGAGCCGGTCGCGTCACTTCTGCATGGCGATCTATGGGGTGGCAACTGGGGTTGCGCAGACGGCGAGGCAGTGACATTTGACCCGGCGGTTTACTACGGCGACCGTGAAACCGACATTGCGATGACGAAGTTGTTTGGCGGCTTCGGCCCTGCGTTCTATGCAGCATACGAAGCGAGCTGGCCGCTGGAGCCGGGGCATGAGCAGCGGCTAAAGCTGTACCAGCTTTACCATGTGCTGAATCACCTGAACATCTTCGGCCGTTCGTACCTGGGCCAGGCGAAACAGCTCATCTCCGCCCTCGCATAACCAGCGTCACACGGACTGCTCCTCGCTTTGGCACACAGCCGGCAGACGGGGCATTTCTCTCGGTCATGTCTCGATCCCGCTTGACGGGAGCTCCCGCGATCCGGCACTGCACACGGCCGTCTAGCGCGGCATCATTTTTTTCCGGAATGGCTCGCTGCGCTGCGCTTTATTTCCGGAAAAAAAGATCCCACGCTCCCGGCCCTACGACCATCATCGCGAGGTCGGCGGGCGGGGCGTTTATCGAGGGAAGTAAAGCGCAGCGTGCGCAGCACGCGAGCCATGACCGAGAGAAATGCGCCGTCTGCCGGCTGTGTAGTGTTCCGGATCGCGGGAGCTGACCGTGTGGTGAGGAGCGCCGTCTGCCGGCCGCGTAGTGTGCCGGATCGCGCTAGCAGGCCGTGCGTCGTACCGGTTAGCGTGGAAACTCGCTCAGGTCGTCGGACTCATCGACTTCGTAGGTTTCGCCGAGAAAATCTTCATCGAACATGTACAGCGTCGTGCCCTCAGGAGCCTTTAGCGCGACAAACGCCCCCTCGAATCCCGGAAAAGTCTCCTGCGCGAAGCCGTGTCTTTCGATAAGGAGCGCAAGATCATCTTTGTCGGAACACTTGAAACACAGTGACGGACCGTTTAGCGCGATGCTCTCGGAAAGTCCGACCGGTATGCTGCCAGCATCAAATCGCATGTGTACCGTGGGTTCCTCGCGCATACGCAATACTGACGGTGCGACCGATGCCCAGAGCCTTGCGGTGCGAACGGCATCACGGACCGGTAACGATAATTCGAAAAAATTGCCACAGGCAGAGTCTTTATCGAGTTCGTCACCACGGGAAAAAGTCCTTGCTTCGACCATCGTTAGTTGATGACCATCCCGATCGGCAAAACCAAGCCGGTTGAATTCGTCTTCACCCAGGTGCATGACATTAAAGTCGAAGCCATGGTCAGACATTGAACGCGCACGCTTCGCGAGGTCCGCCTGTACAAACGTTACTGCCGGTGCGTGGAAGTCTCTGTCGTGTAATCCGATGCAAATAACGCCGTCGCTGATTACGGCATACTTGTGTGGCCAGACATCGCCAATTTCGAGTTCCGCAAAGCCAAGCATTTTATAAAAGCCCAATGATTCGAGGATGTCGGGCGTTTGTACGCTGAATTCGAGAAAGCGCCCGAGACTGCTCATTGCGATGCACCCATTGCCAACGCACGGCTTCGCGACTTGTCTCGTTCATGCGCTGCGTCACTGGCGCTCCAGTCGGTTGACGACTCCGGCCAACCGCCAACGTGCTTCTCGATAAGGCGCACAAGAAACTCGACATGATCGTCTCGCGCGTTAAGTGCGGGAATGTAGTTCAGAGATTCGCCGCCTGCTGCTTTGAAGAAGTCGGAATTTTGCATCGCGATTTCTTCGAGCGTCTCGAGACAGTCCGCTGCGAAACCGGGGCAAACAACGTCCAGCCGTTTGACGCCGTTTTCTGCAAGCTTGATGACGCTTTCATCGGTGTAGGGTCGTAACCACTCAGCACGGCCAACACGAGATTGAAACGTAATAATCCACTCGTCGTCTCCAAGTTCTAACGACTCCGCGATCAGGCGAGCCGTCTTCTGGCACTGGCAGTGATACGGGTCGCCGCTCTCCAGCGTGGCTTTGGGTACGCCATGAAACGAAAAAAGAAGTTTGTCGCCACGGCCATTTTGTTCCCAATAATCACGAATGTTCTGCGCCTGTGCGGCGATATAACCGCGCGCATCATGATAGTGATTGATGAAGCGGAACTCCGGTACCCAACGGCGCCGACTCAAGGCGCTCGTAACCGCTTCGAATACCGAAGCGGTGGTCGTACCGGAATACTGTGGATAGAGAGGCAGGCAGACGATGCGACGCGAACCATTCTCGTACAGCCGGTTCAATGCGGCATCAATTGAAGGCTTGCCATAAGACATGCCCAGTTCGACGTTGACCGCAGCTGAATAGCGTGTTCCAAGATGCTGCCCGACGGATGTCGCGATGTCCTGCGAATGAACCATCAACGGCGAACCTTTGTCCGTCCAGACTTTTTGATATGCCTCGGCAGAGCGAGCAGGCCTGAAGCGCAAAATGTAGCCATGCAGAATAAGCCACCATACCGGTCGGGGCACCTCGATGACGCGCGGATCCCAGAGGAACTGCTTCAGATAACGACGTACTGCAGCAGGCGTCGGTTCATCAGGTGTGCCCAGATTGACGAGCAGAACCCCCAGGGATTCTGGCAGCCCGTGTTCGTGCTTTGCGGAGGGTTGGAATATCGGCATAAATTCCGTTACTGAAGTGATTCCGCGCAACACTAAACCAAAGGCGGTTCCTGTGCCAGCGACTAACGCTATAATTCAAGGCTCTAACACCAGTTTGCGATGTGATGAGCCAATGAATTTCAGCCCTCAGGAAGAACAATCAGCGCCCGCTTTGTGGACACTAGTCCGCGATATCGGCGTGCTGCAAGTCAAACTAATAATCGACGGTCTTCGCGATCTGGTGCTGGTCCCCGCGTCCCTGGTAGTTGGTATTGTCAGCATCGCAAAAACACGAAACGGAATACCAGGTACGGAATTCTACAAGCTGGTTAGTCTCGGCAAGCAAAGCGAGCACTGGATAAATTTGTTTGGAGCCGTTGATAACGCGCCACCGGAAGTCGTAGAGACGATGCCCTTCGGTGATAGCGACATTGACGAAATCGTGTCGCGCGTAGAGACTTTTGTCGTCGACGAATACAAGCGTGGTGGTGTCACAGCACAGGCCAAAGCACGCATCGACAAAGCTCTTGCCAAGATGCAGCGAGGTCCGAAGGGAGGCGATTCGGAACCGGAGTAGCCAGGTTTACGCAGCTTCCATTATCGCTGAAACGCCCATGCCACCGGCGGTACAGATAGAAATCAACCCGCGGCCAGAACCTTTTTCAGAAAGCAGCTTCGCCATTGTCCCAACGATGCGCGCACCAGTTGCAGCGAATGGATGCCCCATCGCGAGGCTGCCACCCTTAACATTGACTTTTGCCAGGTCGACAGGACCCATAGCTGTATTGCGACCGAGGCGTTCACGACAGAACTTCTCGGACTGCCAGGCTTTAAGCGTCGCGATGGTTTGCGCTGCGAATGCCTCGTGAATTTCGTAGAAGTCGAAGTCCTGCAGATTCAGTTTGGCCGCCTTTAGCATTTCGGAGACCGCGTACGCCGGAGCCATCAATAGTCCTTCGTCGTTAACAAAGTTAATGGCGGCTGTTTGCGTGAACGTCAGGTAGGCAGCAACCGGCAGGTTCTTAAGTCGTGCCCATTCTTCGGAGGCCAGCAGCACCGCTGCGGCGCCGTCAGTCAAGGGCGTACTATTGCCAGCCGTCATTGTGCCAGCCTCGCTTTTGTCAAAAACGGGCTTTAGTGACGATAGCTTTTCGAAAGTCGTGTCGCGACGAATGTTGTTGTCTTCTTCACAATCGAGAAACGGGACGACAAGCTCGTCGTACCAGCCGGCGTCGTAAGCGGCGGCGGCTTTCATGTGGCTGGCAAGCGCCAGTTGATCCTGGTGCTCGCGTGGAATGTCCCATTCTTTGGCCGTGATTTCGGTGCTCTGCCCCATTGAAAGGCCGGTACGGGGCTCGTTGACACCCGGGAGCTCCGGTTTGAAATGGAACGGACGCAGGCGGAACCAAGGCAGAATGCGCTCTGGCAAAGACCGGGCGCGGAACAAGTCCATCATGATCGCGCGATAGGAGTCCGGGTACACGATGGGGGCGTCACTGATCGAATCGGTACCACCAGCGATGCCCGATTCGATCTGCCCCAGGGCGATCTTGTTGCCGATTAGCGAACAGGCCTCGAGACTGGTGCCGCAAGCACGTTGCAGGTCGATGCCAGGCGTGCGTGGCGACAGACCGCACTCAATGACGGACTCGCGCGCAAGATTGAAGTCCCGCGAATGCTTGATGACGGCGCCGAGTGCGACGTCGCCAAGCGTTTGTCCCTTAAGATCGAACTTGTTGACCAGGCCAGCAAGAGCTGCCGTCATCAGGTCATGATTTGAACAATCGCGGTAAATCGAGTGCGATCGGCAAAATGGAATTCTTGAGCCGCCAATTACAGCAACTCGAATTGATTGACCATCGTGCAGCATTTCTGTCTCCGTGTCGGTGCCTGACCCATAAGTTCGCCAGCGATTTTACACCAACTTGATACGGAAGCTGCATAAAACCCGATCGGCGCGGCCTGAAAGAACGTCAGAACGGTTGAATACAAAGAGCGGGATGGATACCGGCTGTGAATGAGTTACATTTGCGGCATGTGGAAGACTGAAAATTGGCGAGAAGAACTCCGTGGCCTGCTGGGGGTCGCCTGGCCA
>Ga0316194_10002406_pt1 | contig 13054 bp, 13 predicted proteins | sample CroRivsedime1_MG_FD_204936 | JGI IMG/M metagenome (GOLD analysis project Ga0316194, IMG submission 204936) | Coastal sediment microbial communities from Maine, United States - Cross River sediment 1 | ecosystem: Environmental > Aquatic > Marine > Coastal > Sediment | place: USA: Maine...
AGTTTGCGGCCATGGCCCCGGCACCGCCGCTTCCGGGAAATCGGGTTCGGGGTTGAGCGTAGGTCCCGCCTTCAAAAGTAGAGTTTACATTGCCATACATATCAATTTGGGCCCCCCCGATGAAGGCGTAATCCGCATGTCCCCTCTGGGTTAGTTCAAAGACGGCACACAATCCTTTCAAATAACATGCCTTATGGCAGGCTCTCGTATCACCGACAGATAGCGGCATACCGATATCGAGTAAAGGAGAAAGCGCACCGGCTTCAAATATCATACCCAGCGCAGGAGCATGGGTGAGTTGGGCGTGCATGGCGGCAATCATTGGCAGACCCGTTCCGACAAATACAATTTTATTGTCTTTTAAAACGCTTGCACCCGTATAGGCAATCATCTCAAACGGTGAATATTTGGCCATGGCATGCACCTCCGAGCCCCTTTTAGCCATTGATGGCTAGTTGACGATTACGGGTTGACGGCCGTCTAATCGTTTGATCTTCTCAAGCGTCGGCTGAGGTATTTTGTTCAAAAAATCCTCCATCGTTTCACAGCCGAAGATATATTCTTCATAATACTTTTTTAAGGGATTTTGATTCCCTGTCTTCCGGAACTCGTCAGCTGCGCTTCGGAACATCTTGATATGCTCCATATCAAACCAATAATACCCGTAACAAACACCGGGATAAGCGCCCAATGGTTGTTCAATGACTGCGTCAACTGCCGTATATGGAATTTCGGTCAGGTTCGGATAGGTCCTGATACTCTCATTCGATATGATTTGTTCGGCAGTAACAATGCTACATGTTGCCGCCATGGCAATTTCAGGGCAAGTGCAATGGGGGCCAAATATTCGGCAATTTCCATACTTATCCGCCGCGGTAACGTGCAGGATTCCAACATGCGGATAACAGGCCGGAACCAAATAGGTGTTCTTGCCAGTGAACGGACTTGCCATCATTTTCCCGCGGTTAACCTGTTCCATATCAGAGCCACCGTGGTCCCTGACGGGCAAAAACTCAAGGCCCATGGCGGCGGCCTTGAACCGTGCCGACAGTCCGTAGTTGGTATAATCATCGAGTTGGATCATTTTCGTGGATGCTAAGTGCCGCAGAAGCGGCGCAATACCGATCACTTCATAGCCCCACCAGGCCAACTCAACGCGCTTGATGGTCAAGTGATTGGGATATAGCAGCATAGCACCAGCCAATAATTCGGCACAAATCGAGCTGGATTGGAAGCAAAGGGAAAGATCCTTCGCTCCCTTACGGATTACTTCATGAACAATAGCAATTGGGACCCGGGTATTCACAAATCCTCCGATAGCGATGGTAATACCGTCTCTAATGTATTTATTTACAGCCTCGCGCAGACTCATTCTTTTGTCTTTTAGAGCCTTTGATTTGGTAACCATCATGCTTCTTGCCTCTTCAGGAGATGGCCCCCACCATTCGAAAGCGCGCTCGGTTGCTTTTTTATCCCCATCCCTTTTTAGGTTAGAAACCCGACGTATATTTTTTAAACGAACTTTTTCTTCCACCTGTCACCTCGGCTGCTCAAAAGAATACTTCAAAATGGCTCTTCGAGCTAAGTTCTGAATTTTTCCTGGAAAGTTTTCGCTAAAATTTCCGCTGCTCCATGCGGACTGCTAACAAAATCGCAGTTAAGGACAATATCAAATTCGTATGCTGACGCCTCCTGCTTACCGAATGCCTTCTGAAAATAATCACTTTGTTCCTCATCGACTTGATTCAATATTTTTTGAACTGCTTTTTCTTCCAGATCTAGATTTTTGGCTATGCGTTTTATCCGTGTATGATCGGAACAAATAACTCGCACGGCTAGTACCCGATCTCTCGGCAAAAAAAGATGTATTCCTCTTCCTACGAATATGGTCGATCCCATATCCGCAAAGGTGAATACGGCGCTTACAAGATTTTGTATAAAATCGCTCATTATAAAAGACTTATTACCGAAGAGTCTGGATGCTAATTCCGACATTTTACCTGGATAGCGTTGATCAAAAAAGATCAGGGTGGCTTTGCTTATTTCTGCATCCTTTGCCATGTAATGTAAAAGCTCCCGGTCTAATACTCGATAGTGAAGCTTTTCAGCCAAGATATCTGCTATCTCCATGGCGCCGGACCCAATTTTTCGAGAAAAGCAAATAGCCGGCGGAATTTTGACCGGCTCAAATTTTGTTGGGGTTATGTTAAGCTGTTTTTTTACCCATTCCTTAATATATTTATTCGCCAATTGGGCGGTATCCGTTTTTCTTTTGGCATATGTACCCGCTACATATTTTAAGCGATTCGTATTTGTCGTCATATTTCACCCCCTATTGTTTACTGTATCTTTCTCAAAAATATTTCGCTTATCCAAATGGTTACCAACATGGTTAACCCAATTCTTTACTATGAATAAATGACAGAACCGTTGTCTTTTTTAGTTAAGAGCACAAGGCGTGCCAATTCGCTGCATTTTAAATTTAGATATAATTTCAATTTATTAGCGAATATTTGAATTTGTGTTTATTTTCAGAGCATTAAATTTTAGAATAATTTCTACATTTTTTTTGAAAGATTGCGAAATCAGAGTGATGATAGGTAAAAGGAAAGGAATCGATATGAATGGCCGTTTAGACTGAGGAGTGCAAATTCAGTACATTTTACTGTCTCTAAAGCGGAATGTGAGAACACTGGCCTGGATGACCTTTCAAAATATTTGGTGGTTTTCGCTGTGCAGCCGGCTTACTGGCAAGACGCACCATTTCAAAGAACTGCGGATGAGTAAAAGGCTCTCCCCAGCCCTGTAAATAGACTAGTTTGGGTGTGCTAAAGGCCGGAACCAAATTGGTGAATGCTTCCATCGAAAGGTATCTGTTCCGCCAGTCACATGATTAGGATGAGTTATTGAAGCTTCCAATTTAGAACAATTTAGAGAGGGGATTTCGCAAATTTAAGAAATCGCTTGGACGGAAGAAATGCATCAGGGGCAGAAGAAACCAATTGTTTTTAATAACTCATCGCTTTCAAAATTAAGATAATCGGTTAAGTCCTTCATAGAATAATTTAGAAGTCTTTTAATTCCTATCAAAGAGCGCGTTGCTCGCTGAGTCCAATCCTGAGCTGTTTGAATGGCCGTTTCCTCCAGTTTACTATCCGGAACCACTTGATCGACGAAACCAATCTCAAGGGCCTCGGGGGCGCTGATCTCTTTCTCCGACATCAGCAATTGTTTCGTTTTGCTATACCCCAAAAGGTTACAAAGAAAAAAGACACTGCCTCCCTTCGGCAACATTCCTAATTCGAAATATGGCTTTTGAAATGTTGTCTGAGTTGAAACGATCCGATAATCGCAGGCCAGGCTGATGTTTAAAAATAAGGGAATTATCTTGCCGCCGTCAGCATGAATAACAAGCTTATTTAACCCAACAATTTTTAGAATCAGTTGATCAAAAAAATTGCACACCCGATGGATTGCTCTATGGTCAGCTTGAGCGCTGATAGCTTGCCGGCAAAAATCGATATATTCTTTACCTCCAATTTTCTCCGGACAGTTCATTATTGCCAGGACCTCAATTTCACGGCTTTGTGAAATGCGCTCAAATACATCGAGCAAACGGTTGCTGACGGATAGATCGATTGATTCAAACAGAAAATCTTTGCCCAGCCTGAGAATGGCAATATCTTCGTATCTAGTCAGTGCATAAAACCCCTGTTTATTTTCTAAAGTTGTCTCTTTTTTCATTTTTTATCTCAATGTTAAAAGCTGCTTAAAAACAATGGTCATTGTCATCCACAGGTCTGAAAGTCCATTTTATTTAGCCCAAAGTCTGGACTTTGCTAGATCACCGTTTTTTAATGAGTTCATTCTTTTCAAAATATACTGCGAATTTTTCTTTAAAGGCGCATGCAATAACCTCTGCTGCGCAATGGGGTTCGTTCATAAAATCAGAATTAATCACCATATCAAACTCATAGGGCGAAGCATCTTTCCTATTGAAGGTTTTTTTGAAAAAAGCGCGTTGTTCCAGATCGATCTGGCGCAACAATTTTCCGGCTTCAATTTCTTCCACATCTAACAGTTTCGAAAGGCGCTCGATGCGGTAGTTATCCGAGCATATAATGCGTGCCGCAAAAACGCGATCTCTGGGCAGGATAAGATGTGTGCCTCTCCCCACAAAAATGGTCGCGCCCATGTTTGCAAATGTATATACGGCACTGATTAAAATCTTCACATACTCACTCATGATAAACGATTTTTCACCGAAGAGCATCGATCCCAGCTCCGACATTTTCCCCGGATAGCGCTCATCAAAAAACTCAATGGTTTTTTCGCTCAAGTCTTTATCTTTAGCCATATGCTCCAACAGCTCCCGGTCTACTACTCGATAAAAGATTTTTCCGGCTAAAAGATCAGCAATCTCCAGGGCACCGGCACCGACTTTACGCGAAAAGCAAATTACCGGGGGTATATCTGAGGATTCAATTTTTTGACCCTTTGATTTGGGTTGTCTTTGATGCCACTCCCTGATAAATTGACCGGCCAGATGGGTAGGGTCCGGTCTTTGCTTTGCATGCACGCCTGGTACATATTGTATTTTTGTTTTGTTTTTGGACATCGTCCCCCTCCTTTGGTTGGCATCAAGATTGTGCATCGATGCGATGTTATCCATTTCCTCTTCTTTGCTTTCTGAACGCGTGCATCCTAATTAAGTGTTCCAGAGAAGCCATCAGACGCTCAGAGGTGAACGGTTTTTCGATGAACCCCTGAATCTGTAATTTCCTGGCTTCCGAGATGATGCCCTCGGTCCGATAGGCGGTGATGAGGACCTTCATAACATCCGAATGGTCATCTTGAATTCGTTTTAGAAATTCTAGACCATCCAAACCCGGCAATTTGTAGTCCACTATAATAAGATCGTAGGTCTGATATTTGAGCTCAGCCAGGCCCTCTTCAGCAGTTTCAAAGACCACGACCTGACAGTCTTCAGCTTCGAAGAAAATCCTCAAAGAATCACGGATCCACTCATCATCATCGATGAGTAAAATTTTCATATTTTTGAGCTGTCTAAACAAATCCATTTTATGCTTCTTTTTTAATCGCAATTTTTTTTATTTTGGATTGCTCCGCTTTTTGAATACTTATACTCAATACGCCTTTTTAAAAGTGGCCTCGACCTTTTTCCCCTTCTGATTCTAAAATTTTTTTAAGCATGAAGTGTGCCATTTTTTCCATAATCATATATATCCTTTATATCAGATAGTTATGACTCCTGCGCTTTAATTTCTCTTTTCACTCGGTTAAATTTCTAAAAATTTCGAAAGCAATTTTCGCAAATTTTCAAAATTCTGCGGGTAATGCTGTCTGGAAATAAGTGGGGTCTGCTATTTTAATTGAAGCAACAGCAGTTCTGCTGCAGGCGGGGCGGGTATCGAAATTGTGAATACTTGTTTTCAAGAGAAATCAAAGGTGTTGGCATACCTTTTGCTCAGCTTACTCAATCAGAGAACCAATTCTTTGGAATCATGGTGAGAGCACAATGCAATCTTTCCGGGAAAGGGCAGTCCTTTGAAAAAGAGGTATATCCCCATTACCATAACCACCGCTGTTTTGGCTGTTATCGCATTCGTTGGCTATTTGCGGCCTGAAACTAGACCGACGGTTCCCGTACGCATTTTATTTGATAATAGCAGCAATCGGGTTGTTTTTTCACACCTTCTTCATAATCGCGCCGGAAAAGTTCAGTGCCTTGAATGCCATCATCACAATCAAGGCACTGCATCAGATCCTATTGCCTGCGAGCTCTGTCATCCGGCCGCCTTTGATGAAAACTATGTACAGAATCATCCCGAATATTTCGAGAATCAAATTGCATGCCTGCAGTGTCATCACATGGAATTTGAAGAGCTCTTATTTGATCATGATGCGCATGCGGAAGCCGTTGAGGATTGCACCGATTGTCACCATGGACCGGACAGGGAGCCGGAGCCACAGCGCTGTCGTTCTTGTCACCCGGCGGCGTCTGACAAAAATATCCTCAGCTTACAGGATGCCACCCACGACTGCTGCAAACAATGTCATGATGAGAAATTTGCAGACGGCCCCACGGGATGCTTTTTTTGCCATTCCGAAAAAGATTTGAAGGCAATCGAACCCTCTTATCCCGACTGTCGAAAATGTCATCCGGCGGAGGACTACAAAGATCTTATTCCGGAAAAAACCATAGCGTTTCATAAGCGCTGCATGAACTGCCACCGGCAAAATAACAAAGGGCCCTGTGAAGAAGATGAGTGTTTTAGGTGCCATTTCAAGTGACCTCAGGCGTTATCCAAATTTTCGGCTGGGTGCTGAAGCAGACATACCGATTCAAGATATCCCTGTTCCGGAGGAACTGCATGTTCCTTTGGATGGACATGTTCCTGTTATTGCACGTGGCCAAAAAGTAACTGAGGGAACCGAAATCGCAGCGCATCCGGCGCTACAAAAGGGGACCCTGCATGCGCCGGCAGCGGGAAAGGTGCTGCAGGTTACCGACACCCATATCTCCCTAAAGACAGACGGCGAGACGGTTCAAACACCCACCATCGACAGGCCTGATATTGCTCAACATGAAGATTCTTTCCTGGAATTGAGAAAATTGGGCATAGATATCGGTGGTCTTGGCGGGTCTGAATTCCTTATTTTAAATGGTCTTAACCCCGAACCCGGCATCTCTGTTTGCGATCAGCTACTCAGAGATCACCTGGATACCGTCGAACGAGGATTTTTAATACTCCAAAAACTAATTTCGCCTTCTGAGACTATTCTTGCGGTATCTCAAGAAAATAAGGTTTGCCTGACAGGCACGCAAATCAAACACATCAAGTCTTTTTATCCGGGCAGTCTGGCTCCTCTACTGGTCAAAAATATCTGGGGCCGGAAAAACTTACAGAATGTCAGCGTAGTGGGGGTCCTTCAATTGTATGCCATCGGGCGGGTCATAAAGACCCGTCAACCGGCAACCGAAACCATCATGACAATCGGCCGGGGGAATTATCGGGTCAAGATCGGTACACCGGTTAGAAGTATTCTCCGGCATGTTGAACAACCCGTTAACACCGGGGATCGCGTCATACTGGGTGGACCGTTTCAGGGCCGGGCAGTTTACAGTCTGGATCAGGGTGTGGATAAAAACACCTATGGACTTTTTGTCGTTCCCAAAGGCTCATATCCGCCGGTTAAAGACACCAATTGTCTGAACTGCGGTGAGTGTGTGCTGCATTGCCCGGCGCGTATCATGCCGAATATGATCGGCCGCTGTGTCGAATTCAACCTGTTTGAAAAAGCGTCCCGATACGGCATCAGCGCATGCTTTGAGTGTGGTTTGTGCGGCTACTATTGTCCGGTCAGACGCCCGCTGCTGCAGTATATCAGGCTGGCTAAAAAAGAGCTCGCAGTTTCGGAACAAACAGCTAACTCCGAAATTAGATACGACTTAGGTGATTGACGGGCTATTAAAGCCGATCTTTTTGGGGATCAGTGAATTTTGCGCAGGGAAATTTCATGGCCAATCATATCTTAAAACCATTTATCAGTGAACCGAAACTGACCGTAGCATGCCCACCGTACTGGCACTGCAACAAAACCGTTGCAACAATCATGCGCGATTTTCTCCTGGCCCTGATTCCGGCCGCGGTCCTGGCCAGCGCTCAATTCGGCTTTGCGGCCGCCAGAGTGATGGCCCTGGCCGGCGCAATTGCGGTTTTAACAGAAGCGCTCTGCCTGAAAATAATAGCCCGGGATGTGAGCGTTGATGACTATAGCGCCCTGCTCACCGGGTTATTATTTGCCTTTCTTTTATCGCCATCAGCACCCTGGTGGCTGGTTACCATTGGAAGCTGCCTCAGTGTCCTGCTGGGCAGGATTTTTTTTGGCGGTCTGGGCGGCAGTCCCTTATGCGCGCCTCTGGTGGCCTGGGCCGTTTGCAAAATTTCATGGCCCCGTGCAATGGATCTCGACCTTTCCATGCTGAATTCGGAATGGGTCTACCCCCTGGGTCAATTGAAATATTTAGGACCGGAGGTCGTTGCCCACTTCAACCATATCAATTTGCTTTTAGGGAAGCAACTGGGCGGTCTGGGTTCCGCCCAAATTATGGGTATTGTATTGGGCGGTCTGTATTTGATCATGCGTAAACATATCCGTCCTCATATTCCCCTGGCTTTTCTGGCCGGTATGTATATTACAGCCTTGATTTATTTTTTAATCGATCCAACCCAATACGCCGGTCCCATTTTTCATCTTTTGGCCGGCAGTGCGGTATATGGCGCTTTTTTTCTGGCCACTGATTTTGCTTCATCGCCGGTGGGACACATTCCCATGATTCTCTTTGGACTGACAGGCGGTATTCTATCCATTATCATCAGGGTATACAGCGTTCACCCGGACGGCGTCCCCTTCGCAATTTTGCTTGCAAACTTGCTGACACCGCTTTTGGATCGTATTCGCCCGCAACCGTTTGGGGGGCAGGCCACCGGCTCGATTCAATCGCAATTAAAAATAGGCAATGGTGGATCAGTAGAGAAGAATTGATCTATAGCAAATATAATTTCCCGGCTTTGGGGGTGACACGGATCCATGCGTGAGATCGCAAAAATGATGTGGAAAGAATTTTCCAAGGGGCTTTGGAAGGACCTCCCGCCGTTTCGACTGGTTTTGGGACTATGCCCGGTTTTAGCGGTCACCAAAACCGCAGGAAATGGTCTCGGCATGGGTTGCTCAGTTATTTTTGTGCTGACATTATCGAATTTGACCATATCAATGGTTCACAAGCTAATTCCTTCCAAGGTGCGTATCGTCTGCTTTATCGTGATTATTGCTACCCTTGTCGTAGCGGTTGAATTGCTCATGCAGGCATTTGCCTATCCCCTGTACCAGCGCCTGGGAATATTTGTGCCCCTGATCGTGGTCAACTGCATCATCCTGGGACGGGCAGAGGCCTTTGCCTCCCGCAATCCCGTTCACCTGTCCGTGGCCGATGCCTTGGGAATGGGTTTGGGCTTTACCCTGTCGCTGACCTTTTTAGGGGCCCTGCGGGAGATCTTCGGCTACGGAACGTTGTTTGGCCGCCATTGCATGGGAGCCGACTTTCAGCCCTTTGCGTTTATGGTGGAGGCCCCCGGCGCATTTGTCTGCCTGGGAATCATTCTCGCAACCATGAATGCGCTGACTGTCTGGATAGACAAGCGTGCCAGCCTGAAAATCGAAAAAAAACGCCGCCGACAGATTTTAAACACATTACCGCTGCCGGGTGCTGATACCTCAAAACGCAAAAGGTTACCACAATGAATGACTACTATCTGCTTGTTCTAACGGCCATTTTTATCAATAATATTGTATTGGCCCAGTATCTTGGCAACTGTCCTTTCCTGGGGACTTCAAAGTCGATGGAGACCGCAATCGGAATGGGTGCGGCAGTCATATTCGTTGCGGTGATGGCCACCGCAATCACCTGGGTACTGCAAAAATATGTCCTGGTAGCGCTCGAGTTGGAGTTTGTCCAAACCATTGTCTTTATCCTGGTCATTGCAACCCTGGTGCAGTTTGTCGAACTGTTTCTAAAGAAAATCGTGCCGCCGTTGTATGATGCGCTGGGAATTTTTTTGCCGCTCATCACCACCAATTGTGCCATCCTGGGAATTGCAGTTATTTGCCAGCGCAACGATTACGAATTCCTTGAATCCATCGTGTTTGCGGCAGCCTCCGGATTAGGCTTCTGGTTGGCCTTGGTAATCCTGGCATCTATTCGGGAACGGCTTGAAACCACCCATGTACCGAGGGCATTTCGGGGGACGCCCATCGCCCTGGTTCTGGCCGGGCTTATGAGCTTGGCTTTTTTTGCGTTTAAAGGGATGGGTTCCTACCGCTGAACTCTGAACCTGTAAACGCCTGCATAGAGCAAAAATTATGATTATTACAACAGCCATGGTACTATTACTGCTCGGGTTATCAGCTGCTATCATTTTAGCGGCAGCTTCGAAATTTCTGTATGTTAAGGAGGACCCGCGCATTGAAGAAGTTAAAGCCGTGCTGCCCGGCGCCAACTGCGGGGGCTGCGGCTATCCCGGATGTGCAGGTGCGGCGGCAGCAGTTGTGGCCGGCAAGGTACCGGCCGAGGTCTGTATCGCCGGTGGTAATGGAACTGCCAAGCAGGTCGCACAAATTATGGGTGCTGAAGTGACCTACAAAGAACCACGGATTGCCGAAGTTCAGTGTACCGGAGGCCAACGGGCTGAAGATCTTTATATCTTCGAAGGTGCTCATGACTGCCGGGCTGCAGCCTTGCTGTATGGAGGAGGCAAACAGTGTGCACTGGGGTGTCTGGGCCAGGGCTCATGCACGCAGGTTTGCCCATTTGACGCCATCCGCATGGGTCATGATACTCTGCCCCATATAGACCCGAATAAATGCAAGGCCTGCGGGCGATGTGCTGAAGTCTGCCCCAACGGAGTAATATCGATTATGGGGATGTCCGCGCGTCTGCTGCATTTTAATGAAACCAATGACTGCCTGGCGCCCTGCCGGCAGAAATGTCCGGCTGAAATTAATGTCCCCCTATACATTCATCAAATTCGGCAGGGTGATTTAGCTGGTGCCCTGCTGATTATAAAAGAGCGCAGTCCCCTGCCGGCAGTCTGTGGCAGAGTCTGCCTGCATCCCTGCGAGAATACCTGCCGCCGCAATATTGCCGATCATGGCGTGGCCATAAACCGGCTCCAGCGTTATTTAACTGAGTGGGAAATGAATTCAGGCCTACGGATACCCATTGTGTGCGCACCGGATACCGGGCACAAAATTGCGGTCATCGGCGGCGGACCTGCCGGTTTGTCCTGTGCCTATTTTTTGCGCCGGCTCGGGCATCATCCGGTTATTTTCGAAGCCATGCCCAAGCTTGGCGGAATGCTCAGATACGGTATCCCTGAATACCGTTTGCCTAAAAAAGTCGTCGACTGGGATATTGAGGGAATTTTGGAGTTGGGTGTGGAAGCCAGAATGCCGGTAAATTTCGGCCGGGATTTTGACTTGGCCCGTCTTGAAGACGATGGTTTTGAAGCTGTATTCCTCGGCATCGGCGCATGGACAACACCGCCCCTTGGTGTTCCCGGGGAAAACGTCCGGGGTGTCATCGGCAGCATCGATTTTTTGGATCATGTCGGAACAACCATCACCACCCTCAAGGAACGACGGGTGGTCATCGTGGGAGAATCCAACACGGCCATGGATACGGCCAGAACTTCCATACGATTAGGGGCTAAATCGGTAACGGTCATATGCCCCTGTATCCGCAAAGAGATGTCGGCCAACAAAAGGGATATCGACCGGGCCATGGAGGAAGGGGCTCATATCCTTTTTTTGACCGTCCCCCATCGGGTGGTATCGAATAAATCGGGCATGGTCACCCATCTGGAATATATCCGCATGGAGTCGAATAATGACAGGCAGGATAAAGTTATTCCGGTCCCGAACTCAGAAACGCTCATTGATGCCGATCTGCTGGTAGCAGCCCTGGAACGCAAGCCGGACCTTTCCTGTTTATATGATAAAGAGAATAATTGTCGCTTTGAAATCAGCAGGAACCAAACCCTGGGAGCCGATGAAGACACCTTGCAGACAATCATCCCCCATGTGTTTACGGCCGGCGATATGCACACCGGACGCGCCTCGGTCATCAAAGCGGTCGCCGGGGGACGCCGTGCGGCCCGATCTATCCACTATTACGTCACCGAGGGCAGGATTCCGGTCCCTGAGAATTTGCAACGCAAGGTTAATCCGGAAAGCATATTAAGACATGTCGAAGTTCCCGAGTATATACCGAGGGTTCGAATTCAGGAAATTCCTGTGGAAGTCCGTCGGCACTCCTTTACCGAGGAGGTCAAAGGCTCCATTACGGATGTGCAGGCATTATTGGAAGCCAGCCGTTGTTTGCAGTGCGGATCGATTTGTTATGATAAAGATGCCCGGACAGCTTTATTAAAATCATCCGGCATTTGGCAATCCAGATTTTTCTCAATATGGAATTACAGTTATTCTACGTATTCCCAATTTGCTTCAAAAGTATTGTCGTGAAGTGTATAGGCATATCCGAGCATCCTACCAATTCCTTGGCGCTCACCCTCTTTAATTCGCCAATAGGTGAGATAAATCGCCGGCATCAAGCGAAAATCGCCTGTCTCCGGGTCATCCGATGTATTTTGATAGATTTCCTTTTTCTCAATAACTCTCCAAAGGGTGCCATATTTTCTACTCCGGACAGTCTGCCCCACCCTGGGTATATGCTTTTGCCTGATGACATCGTCGTGAGTTTCCTCCATGATCAACCCCTCCCTTTTTAACTCAATGATTGGCGTCATCTATTTTTAGAAAAGCTTCAAACTATTGTTTCGCAAAACTGCGATATTCAAATTACGATGACCGAGTTCTCACTGTCCCCATAGGGAGTGGGTACCGATTTATCCGCATCCCTCTCATTTTCCCAGGTTTTTTTGTCCAGCAGATAGCGAAACTGGTATTCTCTGCCCGGTTCAAGTTCTAGAGTCGTCGTAAATGCGCCACTTTTTAATTTTTTCATAGGAGTAGAAAAGAAGGTCCAGTTGTTAAACTCGCCCACAATGTGAGCAGATTTAGCTGAGTTACCCATTTCCTCAGGAATTCGAAAGGTCGCTTTGCATGCCGATCCACTTTTAAGATATTGCTTTCTGATACTCATTTTTACCTCCTTGTGATCCTAATTAATTGTTTTGAAGAATTGCCAATTCTATTCAGGCTTCCTTTATTTTAATATTCAGAGCGAGCGAATCACTCAACTGGGTGCCCCAGCAACAGTTGAGATCTTCTCGTTGTTAAGTGCATAGGACTTGGCGCTGCGTGCCTCGCGACAAGGAATAACCTGAACGCCTGATATATTTATACCACTATTTTTATTTATTGGCCAAACTTTTTTGTTTTCCGAGGTTACCAACGGCCGCCGTAATATCGTTTCATACAGATCAATGTAACATTTTACAGTCGTCCAATT
>Ga0316194_10002409_pt1 | contig 13045 bp, 14 predicted proteins | sample CroRivsedime1_MG_FD_204936 | JGI IMG/M metagenome (GOLD analysis project Ga0316194, IMG submission 204936) | Coastal sediment microbial communities from Maine, United States - Cross River sediment 1 | ecosystem: Environmental > Aquatic > Marine > Coastal > Sediment | place: USA: Maine...
ACTGCGTCCAGAGAAAAACGATAGCCGCTGCTATGCTGCAGACAGCGGATACGTCCGTCAAAAATGGAGTCATCTGTATACTCATCATGTCTTGGCATCACTTGATACCGTGCCATTCCCTGAAAGTGCTTTCTCAGCAGCAAAATAAATTCAGGTTATTTAAGATCGATTTTTTCATCCGGATTCAGCTTGTTTAAAAGCAAACCGGTAAGGATTTTGGGATAGAAATACGTGGATTTATGGGGCATGATCAGGTGTTCGTCAGCTACTCTTTTTACCTGCAGTACCTTGGTATTATTCATAAGGAAAAGAAGGGGCAGTGCATTTTCATTCTCGATGCTTTCTTTAACTGCTACATCCAGGGCCTCGTCCGGGTCGGCAAAATAACGCACAAGGTTATCATGCTCACACCTATCACAATGAAGGCCCAATATATCCCCCACCAACAGGTCTGACAGGATTACCACATCAAGTTCACGCAACGCCGCAGGTCTGGCAGCCAGGGTCTCATTCTGCAAAGCTGCCTCATTCAAGGTCAACAAAAAGCAGCGGTCTTCGGCTGCATGATAGAGCCCGAACATGGTTTGGTCTTTTTTGCCCTCAGCCAGTCTATCGTTCATCCTTGCCAGGACTTCAGCAACCAGGATTTCCCGCGCGCCCCCTTGTATTTCCTCCAGTTCAAAGGCCCCTGCCATCATTCCGGCAAGTTCATCCATGGTGGGCAGGCCGGGAATTATATCATTCGGCAGTGTCACAAGCCTGTGGGTAGGCAGCACAGTAAGCCCAGGGTCTTCCATGGGGCAGAGGTACATCATAGAAAAATTATAGGGGCTCCGGGCTGAGAGTTGCCCCAGCTTTTCTTGCAGCTGCTTTCTATACTGTAATGCAGTGGAATAACGGTGATGACCATCAGCGATATAGACGGCCTTGTCGCGAAAAAGTTCCTGCACTTTGTCTAGAATTTCTTTATCCACAATGGGCCATATGGAATGTTTGCCGCCGTCTGTATCCCTGACCTCATAAAGCGGTTTTTCCGGGAGCCCCCTTTCAAGCGTGGGTATGATATTTGCCCCATCTTCCGCATAAAGGGAGAATATCTGGCTGAATTGCGCCTGGCATGTATCCATGAGCCGCAAGCGGTCAGCAGTAACAGTGGCAAAGGTCTCCTCGTGGGGCTTGACTGTGCCTTCAGAGTACTCAGAAAGACCTACAAGGGCAACCAACCCTTTCCGGGTCAAACGGATGCCGGAGGGCAGAGTAAAATCAATGTAATAGAGATAAATGGCCGGTGTTTCGTCGCGGATAAGCACCTTTTCTTCCTGCCATTTCGTGAAATATTTCCGGGCCGAATTGTACCGTTCTTCAGAGTTGTCACCCTTTCCAGGGGACTTACTGATGTCCAGGTATATCATGTTATATTGGTTTCTGGACTGAAAAGCGGCCTGATTTTTTTCATCAATTATGTCATAGGGCGGCGTTACAACATCCTCCAGACGTTCAAGCTTCCGGGGATTGAAGTGCAGAGCCCTAAATGGCGCCACTATGGCCATAGTGAAACACTCCTTGATCTATTATCCAAACCCCGGAAGATTCGCAAAAAAATATTGTTGCTAAACTCTCTCTTGCTCTCCCGGGCAAGGTTGATTACTTTGGGTAAATATTTTAAAAACTTGGTTCTGCACCCTATTAAAAAAGCGATTTGTTTTCAACTATACTTTTAAAGTATAATTATATTTTCAAATTATAAAACTGCGAGGTACACTGACCATGTTTCACATTTTTATCAAAAGTCATTTTTCAGCCGGGCACCATTTACGCAATTATCCCGGGAACTGCGAAAGGCCTCACGGACACAACTGGAAGGTCGAGGTTACCGTTAAGGCAACTGAATTGGACAGCCTCGGCATGGGAATTGATTTCAGGACGCTAAAAGAGTCTGTCAACAAGGTCCTAGGTACCCTCGACCACCACGATCTCAACGAGCACTCTGATTTCCAGTCCATCAATCCATCCTCGGAAAATATTGCTGCCTACATCTTCAACAACCTGCAAAATGTTCTTTCTGCAGACCGCTACGGTATCCACAGTGTCACAGTATGCGAAACAGACAACACCGGTGTAACATATTTTGGGCCGTGAAGCGCTGCTAGAAATTTGCGAGCTTTTTTATAGTATCCAGGGAGAATCCTCATTTGCCGGGTTTCCCTGTTTTTTTATTCGTGTAGCAGGCTGCAACCTGCGCTGTACCTATTGTGATACCCACTATGCATACGAAGGAAAACAGAAGTCTTACTCTATCAGCCAGATACTTGCTGAGCTGCAAAAATATCCCGGGGTTCTGGTAGAGATCACCGGAGGAGAACCCCTGCTGCAGGAAAGTGTTTATCCTCTTTTTGAGCAACTCCTGACAACGGAAAGATCCGTTCTGCTTGAAACAAACGGCAGTCTGAGCCTGGAAAGTGTCCCTGAAGATGTGGTCAAGATCATGGACATGAAATGCCCTGACAGTGGCATGCACGAAAAAATGAATTTTGACAACTTCAGATTCATGGCCCCGAAGGATGAGATCAAGTTTGTCATCTCCTCCAGGGAAGATTACAACTGGGCGACACAGCTTGTCAGCTCCTACGATCTGCACAAGAAGACAACCGTTACATTTTCTCCGGTGATTGGCAGTTTGCCCCCTGAGAAGCTGGCTGCATGGATACTTGAAGACCGTCTACCGGTGCGGCTCAGGCTCCAGCTGCACACTATCATCTGGCCTGGCAAGATAAAAGGTTATTAAATATCGGTATATGAGCTTTGGGAATAGTGCTAAAAACTCAACATATCCCATGTACACCTTGACCCTTTAAGAATGATTCTCGAGTTGCGATTTATAGCAGATCTTACAATTGGGTAATACCCTGCATATGAAATGAAAATCCCCAATAAAACAGTGGGGCAATGGATATGTCTTTTCTACTTGATACTGTCAGACATATCAGCAGAAATAAAACCTTATGGGATAAAAAAAGGCAGAGCCATTTCTGACCCTGCCTCAAAATCATTTATTAAAATATTATTTAGAACCAACATCTTTCAGTGCCTGGGTGCATCGTGCACTGATCTTTTCAGCATTATCATCCAGACATTTCAGAACACGGCCTTCACCAACAGCAATGTCTGCACAGAATTTCTCCATGTCAGCATCGCATTCATTTGCTACGTAAGTGAGTGCAGCAACAAATCTCTCAAGCTGCACAGCTGCATCATAAAGGGCATACTCACACTGACCCGTCAATTTGTCTGAGTGGGCATAAAGGCAAGCCAGAATACGGCCTTCTCCAGGGGTAACATCTTTGCAATAACTGGTAAGTTCTTTCTCGCACCCTTTAGCCACAGTCTCTACTATTTTGTCTGCTGCCCAAGCAGATGAATTAGACACAAAAAAAATTGCCACAACTGCTAACAAAAAAAATCTCTTTTTCATAATTGACTCCTTTCATATAGTTTTTGATGTTAATGTTGCCCAACTAATAATCCTTACCAGATTATCTATTTTCGTCTAAGTTAAAACGAGGTATTGCTGCTTTATATAATCTAAAACCTCAAAATTCCATAAAGCTGCACTCCGTGGTAAGTGTATTCTATGTTGCTCCGCAGATTACCATCCTCAATATCGACATCTATATGAAAGCCACTGTAGCCGGCACCAATACCCCACCGTTTGGTAAATTGATATTCCAGCTTCGCAGCCAGGGTTGCCATCTTACCATCAACATCACCCACTTCCAGCTGGAAATACCCCCCGTTAATAATAGCCAGCCATTTCTCAGTAATATAGTACTCAAAACCCAGTGCCAGGAAAGGGAGTGGACCGTTAAAGTCAGTGCTTTCAAAAACCGGTCCTCCGCCAATAGGAGTACCGTTTATGTCTGCAGATGCTCCAATAGAAAATTCAAGATCAATCCAGTAGGCTCCCAGCCCAGCTGACAGTTCCCATTTTTCTCCCTGAAAATAGGAATACGTGTATTGTATTGTGTAATAATCAAGATTCAATTCTGTGGAGACAAACGCATTAACTGGAATTACTATATCGCCAATTTTAATCTGCTCACTAATCCCTATACTGCCATCCCGTTCAAATCCGTAGTAACCGAATGCTAGGCGATGCTTTTGGGCAAAGCGCCAGTATCCATCCAGCCGCCATAATGAGTCATCATCGCTTAAGCCCAAGCCTTCCAGATCTAGATTATCACCAACCTCTGTTCCATCAATCTTAATTGTCGTATCGATGGACGGGAAATAACCGCCTATGGCAAACTTCCACTTATCCTGTCCAGGACCGTAGCCTTCTTCCTCAGCAAAGGCTGAAACCGGGAGAATCAACAGCGAAGCCATAAAAAATAATGGCAGGATATTTAGAATCGCCACCCGAGAATTCTTCTTACTCGCACTCGACATAAACATCTCTTTCTCCTTTTTTAGTTTTAGTGGGAAAACATTGACTAACACAACATATGAATATACAAAGATATAATCAAGTATTTAGCCGATCAGTATTTCAGAGACTTTGCCCCCCCCAAAAAAAATCTAAAAGGGTTATCTGCATTATCAGGTTGGTATAATGAGTTTTATTGTCAATCTGAATAACGAGATTGGTAACGGATTGATCTCCCTCGTTTTCACGCATATAAGAAATTACCTGATCGGCTTCTAAATCATTTCCACTCTCCGAATGTTCGAGATAGTCTGGCATTTCAGTTCTGCCCATTAATAAAGAAATCAATAAATCGGCAATCCATTCAATTGCTGTATGAACTGGTTACACCTGGCGGTGACTTCATCCATGGAAAGCCTGACTTGGCCATCTGATAACCGAGGTCAAAAAGTTTTCCCATATATACTGGATCAAATCTCTCATTGGATTCCTCTTTGAAATCAGCAGGGATAAAAGCCAGGTTAAAGTCATAGCCGTCGCGTAAGCAGAGTGCATATATCCGGAATATATCACCCAATCCCTGGCTTCTGAGCAGCGAATCTATGGAGCGTATTCCTATAGGCAGCATAGGCAGCTTGCGTTGCTCTATGCTTGCAAAATCAGGGTAAATGGAACCATTTCGGATAACGAAAACATTTGGTGTGCCCGGCACCTTGAGTTTTTCAGTGATTAATTTCCAATTAATTGTCGCAGGATAAACAAAGACCTGTGCACCTATACCGCCGTCCACGTGCATTTCATCGTAGGTCTTGGCTTTGGCATTGACGGTTATCACTTGTGGCGGGAAAACAATTGGTAGGGCGGACGATGCCTGCAGTACGTCGTGAATCAGTTCCAGTTTACCGGGATGTTCGCTGGCAGCTATGGCGCCAATGTTCCATATTACCGGCCTGCCTGCGTCCAGATTCACGGTTCCAATGAAGAGACGCCGCCCCTTTCGATCTTCACGGGCTATCGCGGCAATGATATCGGTATCAATGTAGTGTTCAATTAAAGTCCGTAATGGCTGTGTATCTACAATAGAAACACTAAAAATACGCGTTAAAAAATTACGACGCCTCCCAATATTGTTGGTAGAAATGCCGGTATAAACTTCTTCCAACACTTCGTCATATTCAGGCCCGAGAAAGGCGAAAGGAGCTGTCAAGGCCCCGGTGCTTATCCCTGTAACCATGGTAAATTCAGGTCTTGAGCCGGAAACTGTCCAGCCTGCCAGCAACCCGGCACCAAATGCTCCATTGGCGCCTCCTCCGGATATTGCCAGATAGTTGTGAGCTTTTTGGTATACGCCGAAAAAATTCTGCTTAACATCCGCTTCAGAGGACGTCTTGAATTGCATATATAATTCTTCCGGCAATTCATCAGCCCAAAATCGAGCATTGGGGATGCCGGCAACAGCAGCATCGTTGACCAGCGCAACAGGAACAGGATTGCGTGCAGGTAATCCGGTGCAGCCGAAGCTGGTTCCCATTAACAGAAAAACTATAATCCAGCCCGCAAGTATTCTCATTGTTCCTGAAATTTCAAATTTCATTATGTCTTTTGCTTGCAGTTACTTTAGAACCTCCAGGTAACCGAAGTGATAAAGGCCTCGCGCGATCCGATGAAACCATTGTACTCCAGGGACCAGGACCAGCGCTTGTTGATATCCCAGTTGTAGCCGAGCAGCAAGTTCCAGCGGTCCTTGTTACTCTGGTCTATAGTGTAGTCAATGACAATCAGACCGTCAGGGGTTGAAACCTGCCCTTCAACAGTCAGTTCGGTCTTCAGCCAGTTGCCTCCTGCAAACAAAGCCAAATTCCCCCGGCTGCCCAGGTTGAGGACCCGTCCGAACCTGGGTGTTACTGTATATGCCAGTCCTTCGGTGTCATTACCGTCCATATCCGCATAGGTGAAGTTGAAGGGTATGGTAACAAACCAGTTGTTCCAGCCACCGGCTAGTACCATGCCGATCCCGTATATATTGCCGGAAAAACTTGCATTAATGGTTGGCAGGGTGAAAGTTTTATCCTGCAGCAAGGGACACAATGGATTGGGATTGGGAGGTATGCCCCCACAGGTTATCCCGAGATGGTCGAGCATGCCATTGCCGTCCAAGTCAATATCAACTGGGGCATTGCCGTCAACCTTGCCAAGCATGGCAAAAACGTTCATGAATGGGAAGAGCCAGGCATCGAGTTTGAGTTGCAAAGTGTCGCTATCGGAGCTTGCATTGGTAAAGGAGACGAATTCAAACGGCTCCTTTTCACGGCCGTTGATCCCTGCCCTCAAATTGTCTATGAGTTGGTCCTGGTCAACCTTGGCATAGATAATGCCGATGCCGTAAGGCAGGGGCAGGTCATAGCCCATGTCCACGACCTTCTGGGCCATGAAGGGCAGCTTATAGTCCCAGACCCTCGGGGCGTCTTCTCCCTGCCGATCTCTAACGGAAAACCCGGTATTGGGCAGGCTGACTGAAGATACACCTGTATCGGTCAGATCTTCATTGACCGTAATGTTAACAAACCTGGCGGTTGCCTTCACCGCTACACCAGTTTCCGGTAAAATATAAAGGGTCGCCCCTTCGCCTATCCCGGAGATTGTTGTGCTGCCTTTTTCACCGACTGCCGACTCTAATGCAATGCCAGAGCGCCAGATTCCACTTTTAAACTTTTCAAACATCCCACGATCATGAAAAATGATAAGCACCCTGAATTTGCCCGCTCCAAGACCAATCCCCACATCAAAGCGTTTGATATTCATGTAGGTGCGGGTTTTTGCCTCCCTGTCATAGAGTAATCCAAGGCCGCTGCCTCCCCCGACGACCGGAACCTTGGTGCGTGATAGCTGGCCCACGAAGTAGCCCACCGACGTGTCCAGATCATCCTGCAGTTCAGGATTTCTTTCGACTAGAATTGCAATGGCATCCTCCGCCCGCTGGTTGATCTCTTCGCGCAGGCCGGCCCTTTTTTCAACCGGGATGGTGGCGCAGGCACCAAGCAGGTATAAAGAAAGAACAGTGATCAGAAAAGTAAGGATTTTTCTCATTATCTTCCTTCCTTATAACCCCTATGTTCTTATCTTGGCGTACAGGCGCCAAATACCACAAATGCCTCATTCCCACCAGAGGCAGAGATGACAAGCCTGCCGGTATCCTGCATTATGGACATGGACCAGGCAAGACCGTCCCGAATGCCTTCGATACCATCGTCAGCACCTTGCAGAAACAGTTTTCCATCAAGAGCCTCTATTGATTTGATCTTACTGGAACGCTTGTCCTCCGATTCAGTGACAGCAATAAGTTCCTTGGCGGAAAAGTCTATTTGAAAAAAACTGGGAAGGTTGACACTGGCCGCCATGGCTTGCTCACATTGACCATCAGGTCCGCACTCTATGGCGATTTGGGGAGCACAAAGCAGATTATGTGAACCGTCTAAAGAAGCAGCCTTGACATTCCATGCGGGGAAGGAAACAAAAACAGCTGCAGCAATCATCCATATCAGTTTATTTCTCAGCATCGTATTACCTCCCTATTTTACTGTATAGCCCCGTCCTTCGAGGCAGGCGCCGTAGGCACGATTATAGTTGTTGCGCTGGTTGGTATAGTTGGCTGCCTGCTCATTTGCCCACTGCTGCTCTGCCTGCTGCTGCTGGCTTTGCTGATCGCGCCTGCGCATGCCGCCGATCAGGGCACCTGAGGCGGCACCAATTGCTGCGCCTTTACCCGCATCATCTGCAATGGCTCCTCCAACGGCCCCAACTGCTGCACCGCGAGCCGCACCCCTGACAACTCCTCCCTGAGGAGCCTCCTGCGCCGGTGGAGGAGCTGTGGCAGTCGGCACCTGCATGGGATCAAAACCGGTCTGTCCCTTGGCCCAGGCATAGCACTCAGACTTGTCCTTCTCCTGCTGCTCGGGACTCTGGCCCTTGTTGGGATAGATTATCGGGTCCTGGGCAGATACAGGCGGGACTGACATCAGGACCATGACAAAACAGGCTAGCACATACTTTATATTTCTCATTTTCTGACCTCCATATCTTTCACGGGTAAATTCAATACTTAAACACCGTTTATTTTACTTGCCTTCATAAATCCTCCCAATGTCTTAGAACCGACTATTGAGTCCTTTCTGGTTTCCTGCAGATTAATTTGATGAAGTAAAATGCCAGACTATCTCAAAAATTCGAAATGTGACAATCACATAAAAGATTATCAGCAGGGAATTGAGAATTATAGGATGTCTTAATTTTGAAAGACTGTAAACTGCTTCATAGAGATTAAAAAGAGCCAGAATAACCCCGAGACCGAAAACCAAAAGACCAAAAAACACATCAGGTATTAGGCCTGGAAGTGCTTTATATTCTGATTCCACAGCGAATAATCCTGCAATCATGATTGTTATACACATAAGATAGTTTCTTATGTGTATGAAAACTTGGCTGAGCAAACCCTCATCAATTATCTTATTTAGCTTAACAATAAAACTCATTATTCCAATTTGATTTACTGATAAATTAGCTACTTAGATTAATCAACATGAAAGAAATGAACAATGTGGATGCAAAGTCAAAGTATAATTGTAATTTCTATTTCATTTCTGTTTAACCCTATTCTTTATAATTTGGGCAGCAAAATCTTTATCGTAAACTGCAGGTTCCAGTCCGGTCCAAATTCAGGCTTTTCAGCATTCCAGTAGGCGGCCAGTTTGTAATCAACCGGCAGTTTGCCATGCCGAACCAACCTACCCACTCCGCCGCCAAATGGAACAACCCAACGATTGTCACTGTTAGCTTCCCAGTTGGCGGTAATTATCGGCGTGGTGCTCAGATACCAGCCATTTTCCAGGTTGTAGTTGATAAAATACTGAAAAAGAAACTTGTTAACATCAGCAGCATCACTGTCCCCTGCAAATGACCATACATTCTGGATAAGAAAGCCGACAACCCATTTGCCGGGCATGGTAAGGGCCACAAAAGCAGGCCCGGCAGACCATTTATCGCTTGAATAGCGATCTTCAGTTGCGGTCGGCAATATCAGTGCCCCGCCAATACCCCATATCCATGAACCGGAATCTTTTGGGCTCAAATATGCCGTATAGGTGATATCAGCCAGCCCGAAGGCACTGCCGGAAGCCATATCCGCAATACTTATGTCACCGATTTCAATAGAATCATCTAGGGATATATCCTGGTCCTGTCCCTCAGAATATACTACCGGCATGATCAAGCGGTTGATAAGGTTCCACTTGCCGAGGTCAACAGGATACACTGGTTTCCAGGTCAGGGCATAAGCAGTCGCATCTGCAGGCCCGATGTTAAAGTAGAAATTATTTTCAAAAGGTAGGCTGATGATGGTGCCCAAAGGATTTTGGGACTGTTTGGCCAGGTCTTCCTGGGCCTGGCTAAATCCCACTGAAACAGTTGAACTCAATAAGGCAAGTGTTATTAAAATAGAAAGTATATGGATTTTTCTCATAACCAACCTCCTCCATGAAGTGAAAACAAGAGAGATTTATTTAATCAAAATAAATCTCTCCTGTTTTGTTCTACTGATGCTGTTTCCCTAAAGCCTACATTTTAGGAGAGCCCTGTTTGAATAAAAATTCCTCCACGGCGGCCTTGCTTTCAGGACGCAGGTTTTCGACGCCATCATAAGGAACACCAAACGCAGGCGGTTCATCAGGATACATTTGTTTTCGCATCATATGGCGTTTGACGATGCGTCCAAACTCGGCACCACCCCAGGCGCCAACTTCTGTGGCCACAGGCCATTCCTCCCGCGTATCCCGATACAGGTCGTAGAACTTTGCAAGGGCGATCGGATTCTGGCCGGGACCGGGAACCTTCATCTTGAAGCGCTCCTTTACAACTGCTTCCAGCTTGTTACTGGCATAGATGAAGACGTAGTCGCGCCGCCCGTTTGTCTCGCCGATGAGCATCAAGGCTGATTGGTCAATGCCGTCGATGAGACGGTCGGTGGGAATTCTATCATCTGCTCCACCAAATCGGACCAAGGTTGTAAACAGGTCTGTAACATGGACTATGTCACCGACAACGGAATCTGCCTCGACCATGCCTGGCCAACGGATAAACGCATCAACCCGTACTCCACCTTCTGTGGTGTCTCCCTTGCCACCCCGGAAAATCATGGGCGTGTAGCCGCTTTGAGGCGAGTATTTTGTGAAGTGGCCGTTGTCGCCCATGACAATTACGATCGTATTATCTGCAACTCCTAGTTCCTCCATCTCCGCCATGATCTCACCGATCCAGGTGTCGACAAGCTTCATTTTCTCAACATAATTGCCCCCGTTTGGGGTGGTATATTTCTCGATGGTCGTCCTCGGGCCGGTCAGAGGGTAGAGCGGCCAATACTCCAGAAAAAAGGGTTTGTCCTGCTTGGCAAGCTCCCGGAGATATTGCATGACCTGCTCCTGGTAACGGACATTCATCTCGTGGTACTTAGCTTCTGTCCAGCGCTCACCGGCTTTCATGTGGACTTCACGTACTTTCTCGCCACGTTTTCCCTCAACTCCGGTAACCATGGCGGCGGCATCTGGTCGGTGCCATTCGTCAAGGGTAAAACGGTCATCATAGTTATTCTTGCCTATACCGATGCTAACTTCCTCGTCGGCAGCGTCATCATGGTAAATGGTCAGTTGGCCCTGCTGATGAATGGGGAAGGCGGCAAAATCAAAGCCCTGGTGGTTTGGCCACGCCTCCATGATATCACCCATATGCCACTTGCCGATGTGCACGGTGTTGTATCCTTCGTCTGACAGGATTTCGGCCAGGGTGACCTCCTTGCCAGAAAGACCGAAGCCTGAGATATCAACCGCTGTTTCCGACATTCCGTTGCGTTGTGGCTGGCGACCGGTCATGAAGGCAACCCGTGTCGGCGTGCAGCTTGGTTCGGTATACATTCGGGCAATGCGCATACCCTCATCAGCAATCTTGTTGATGCTGGGGGTCTCATACCCGCGGATTTCGTTGAGTACGCGGGAGCCGAGATCGCCAAAGCCGATATCGTCTATCAGGATGTAGAGAATGTTCGGCGGTTTACCACCGTTCTTTTCCCTGAACTCAGCAAGTTTCCTGTCGACTATTTTATCATCCTTAGCCCATTTCTCGGCGTTCTGGGCTCGGAGAATATAATACTCGGAATCGTGGATAATCTTTTCCTCTGCCTGTGCTGGCATCACTCCAAACATCAGAAGCGTGGCAACAACGGAGATGACAGTAAATTGTTTTATACAGAGTCCTTTCATGATTGTCCTCCTAAAATTGATTATTTTTGTTATCTACCAGACAAAATTTATGGCTAGGACTGGACCGTACAGCCGCATGTCATACTTGAACCGGTCTGGACCTGAACCGTCCTCGTAATCCTGGTCCAGGACCCGGTAGCCTGCAAGGATGGCAGCGTACTTCCAGGGCTGCCATTGGATAACACCTAAAGCGTTCCAGGTGAAGTCCGAGCCAACTCCGAAGCCGCCGATATCACCCCGCAGAGCAAGCAACCATTTATCGTTAAAGTGATAAAAATAGCGAAGACCGATCATCGGATCGATCCAGTCTTCGGTTCTGCTGAATGGCGGTAAGGGGGGCGTTGTAAAAATAATGTCCGGCTCCAGCTTGGTGTAACGGACGCCGGCCAGAAAATCAACGTCATGGGGCCCGTTTTTTACCCTGTAGTAGCCCCCTGCCTCGGCCAGAGTACTGGTAAAATCAATGCTGAGTGCCAAAGGCCCGGCTGTTTTTGAGGCACTGACATCAAGATAGCTTACATCAAGCAGAAATCCCCAGTTGCTCCGGTGTACACCTTCAAAATGCAGAGTAAAAATTGACTCCAGGTTGTCAAAAATGTCTTCAAACGGGATGCTTGCCCCGGTATCAATTCGGCCGATGCCCAGGTCACCGTCCATGTTGACCATCCAGATGTAGAGCGGCGCCAGGGAAAAGTCCCAGTTCTTATCTTTGGCTTTTTCTTCGGCTAGGGCAGCAGAACCACTTAAAACCAGAAGACCAACCAACACAGCTGAAATGAAAATTCTTTTCATGATCCCTTCCTCCTAATTCAGGTCTTAAAAATTAGATCATTGTTATACAGCAAATATGAAATTGTAATTTTATAATTTATCGATTATCAAAAATAAACCGCATCAAAAATACGCAAAAATTCTGTTTTTTTTATGAAAAATCTTTTTATGAAAGAAAGCTTCAATGATTTTGATGCCTTGTCTCATGCCGTTCAAGACTGGGATCTTGATTTTCGCCAGCTTGATACAGGCCCACTGCATGCTGAAATTTTACAGTTCAGTCGCACCAATAGTCTTATAGGCCATGCACGATTCAGCCGGAGATTTGACCAGAGAGGAGCAGCACCGCCCGGTCTCTGGACTTTTGGTATATTTAGCAGGAGATGCCCCTCGCTTGCGTGGCATGTTAACGAGATCGACAACAGTTATGTTGTTATTTACAAACCCGGCTCAGAGATCGACTGTGTCTCCAAGCCCGGTTTTGAAGTATTTACGCTTTCCTGCCCCGAGGAGCATTTACAAAAGATTGCCCAACACAGGGGGCTGC
>Ga0316194_10002410_pt1 | contig 13045 bp, 10 predicted proteins | sample CroRivsedime1_MG_FD_204936 | JGI IMG/M metagenome (GOLD analysis project Ga0316194, IMG submission 204936) | Coastal sediment microbial communities from Maine, United States - Cross River sediment 1 | ecosystem: Environmental > Aquatic > Marine > Coastal > Sediment | place: USA: Maine...
TTAGCCGTCCCGTAATACGAACGTACCCAGACTTGTCCATGACGCTCAGATCTCCGGTGTGAAACCAGTTGTCCCGATCGACGGCCGCTGCAGTGGCTGCCGGCATTTTATAATATTCTTTCATCAAAAAACCACGGGTGCAAAGCTCTCCCTGTCGATCGGGTCCAAGTATTTCGCCACTGCCGGGATCTACAATTTTTACTTCATTGCAGGCCAAAGACGTTCCGATGGTGGATACTCTCAATTCAATGGGATCCCGGGGATGGGTCATGGTGATCCAGGAGGAAGCCTCCGTGATACCATAAGCCACGGTAATATCAGATAAACCGATGTCCTCTACGATTTTTCTCATCAATTCCATGGGGCAGGGTGCGCCCCCGATAATTCCTTTGGCCAGAGATCCCCAATCGCTTTTGCGAAATTGCGGATGATCGATCAAGGCGATCAGCATGCTGGGTGATCCATAAATCGCCGTGCACGTTTCAGCGGGAATGGACGCCAGGATCTTTGCGGGATCAAATCGCCGGCAGGGCATAACAAGGGCTGCGCCCCGCAGGAGTCCTGCCAGTGCAATGCAGGTATTGCCGAACATGTGAAAAAGCGGGAAAAACAGACAGAGTCTGTCCTCGGCCGAAATGCCTTGTCGTTCGGTGGCAACCATGGATTTATTGATCAGTCCCAGATGGTCCAAAACCACACCTTTGGGCCGGCCGGTGGTACCGGAGGTATACATGATGGCCACCGGATCTTCCGCGCTTACCGTCGTCGCGATTTTTTCCAACCTATCCTGCTCGATAGCATTGCCACCGGCAATCAACACACTCCAGGAGATCGTGTCTGCTTCGGAGGAATCGCTCATCACAATAATATGTTCCAGCGACGGGATGGTTTTTTTGGCGTCAATGGCTGTTTTTACGACGTCTTTATCACCATTTTGCCCTGCAACAATGAGGCCGCAGCTTTCGGATTGCAAAAGTATATAACGCAGGCTATCTTCCGATGCAGCCGGATCAATGGGTACTGTCATTACCCCGATTTTGGCCAAACCCAGCACTGCAAAGATCCACTCGGGGACATTAGATGCCCAGAGCGCCACTCTGTCTCCCGGCTGCAGTCCCTGATTTAAAAAGCCTCTGGCGGTCCGGTCGATTTGATTCGATAGCTGATTGTAATCGTAACGGGCTCCCGTTTCGGTATGAACCAGGGCATCTCGATTTGGATATGACTGCGCAATTTCCGCTATCATCTGCCCGATGGTTTTCTGGATAATCGTCATGTAAGGTCCTCCATTGAGAAAAATCCGGAATCCTAAGCCGGATACGCGGATAACTTAAAAGTAATCCCTAAATTTATCCGCCGGCGGCGGACCACAAATTTTCATTCTTCAATCGAATATCTTCGACCGTTTGGAGATGGAGAAAATGTCGCATTACAATAAAAGGTCTTAAGGACCTAACGATGATGGCTGCCAAACTATAATGGAAATCAATAGATGAGTCCAGTTCAAAATATCTGGAAATTGGGTATCCACTTCGCTGGTCTTGCGCATATAGTTGGTGGGTTCAGCGGGATGTAGACACAATTTATGTTGGGTTCGCCTATCTTAAGGCGCCTCAACAGTTGGGAATAGCAACAAAATTAGCGAACCCAACAAGATTGGTTGCAGACCATCGGCTTAACCCAACCTACGATTTATTGTTTAGGCCCACGAAATGGATACACCTTAACTGGAATTTCAGCTCCCAGGGATTTTTACCGACATTAATAGACAGCTGTATCATACACAGTAATACAAAGTGAACGAAATTCATTGTTTGGATGCCTTGACATTCATATCCTTATTCTCTATAACCATACTCCGACGGTAGAATATTAGACCCTGTGATCAACAAAGAGATGAAAGTAAATCAGATTGAGCGATGATGTCATCATAAAAATTGAGACCCTGATGCTGGCTTTCGGCGGCGTCCAGGCGCTTTTTAACATAAGCACCCAATTTTCGAGCGGCGAAATCTCCGCTGTTATCGGGCCCAACGGGGCCGGTAAAACCTGCCTGCTCAACTGTATCAGCCGATTCTACACGCCTCAGGAAGGTCAAATCCTTTACAAGGGCCAGAACATCCTCGGTGTTCCTACCCATGGCATTGCCAAGTTGGGCATTGCACGTACTTTTCAGAACATTGAACTTTTCAAAGGAATGACCGTCCTTGACAACATCAAGCTTGGAAGACACGCCTTTCTCAAATCCGGTATCTTCTCCGATGTGATTTACTGGGGCAGAACCCGGCGCGAAGAACTGAAACTTCGCCGGGAGATTGAAGAAAAAATTATAGATCTGCTGGAGATCGAAGCGATTCGAAAAAAAGTGGTGGGCACACTGCCTTATGGTTTTCAAAAACGCGTCGAGCTTGCCAGGGCCCTGGCCATGCAGCCCGAGGTACTTTTGCTGGACGAACCCATGGCAGGCATGAATCTCGAGGAAACCGAGGACATGGCCCGCTTTATCCTCAACGTCAATCAAATGTGGGACGTTAGTATCATTCTTGTGGAACATGACATGGGTGTGGTCATGGATATTTCGAAACGGGTGTGTGTACTGGAGTTCGGGCAGAAAATTGCCGAAGGCTCCCCGCGGGAAATACAGGAAAACCCCCAGGTTGTCCGGGCATACCTGGGAGAAGATGAAAAAGCGTATTCTCGGCTATAGCTATGAATCAATCAAAACCTGCTGCGAATAAAACCCCAAAGAGCCTTCCCGGTCTGCTGGTCAGTAATGCCCGGCGATTCGGTAATGGCCGGGTGGCCCTGCGGGAAAAAGAATTCGGTATCTGGCAGTCCGTCACTTGGCAGCAATACCTGGAACGTGTGCGCAATTTTTCTCTCGGACTCATTTCCCTTGGCCTCAAACCCAGAGAATCCATTGGAATCATCTGCGGCAACCGGCCGGAATGGATTTATGCCGAGCTGGCCGCCCAGGCTGCCGGGGCGATTCCTTTCGGTATATTTCAAGACTCCATTCTCAGTGAAGTTGCTTATATTATTGATCATTCCGAAGCCGCCATGATTGTGGCCGAAGACCAGGAACAGGTAGACAAGATCCTGGATTTAAAAGATCAATTGCCCCGTCTTAAAAAGATCATTTATACCGATCCCAAGGGATTGTGGGATTATGAAGAAAAGGACCTTTTGGTCGACTTTGTCGACATCGACCGCCTGGGTTGGCAATTGCATCAAAAAGAGCCGGAACGCTTTGATAAGAATGTAGGTGCCATCAACGCAGACGACCTGGCTATTATATGCTATACATCCGGTACCACCGGTAATCCCAAAGGCACCCTGCTGACCCATAACAACATCCTTACCATGGTCGCCTCTCTGTATGAGGTGGACCCCAAGCATCCGGACGACCAGTTTCTTTCGTTTATTCCGCTGCCCTGGATCGTGGAACAGACCATGAGTGTCTTTTCATCTCTGTATGCGGGGTATACGGTTAATTTCCCGGAAGGACCGGAATCGGCCATGGCGGACCTCTACGAAATTGCACCCAGTCTGGTGGTCGCATCCCCCCGATTGTGGGAGGGTATCTCGCGTCAGGTTATGGTCAAGCATCTGGACGCCTCTTTTTTAAAAAAACTCATTTACGATCTCTGTCTGCCGATTGGTTATCGCTGGGCGGATTTTAAATTTGAAAAAAAGAATCCCTCGCTGGGCTGGAAGCTTCTTTACTGGATCGCCTATGCCGCCATGTTCAGAGCATTGCGCGATCGCTTGGGTTTTAGCCGGATTCGATCGGCTATGACAGGCGGCGCTGCTTTAGGACCCGATGTTTTTCGTTTTTTTCATGCCCTTGGCGTCAACCTCAAACAAATTTACGGACAGACAGAGATTGCCGGGTATTCAACGATTCACCGCGACGGCGATATCAATTTTGATTCAGTCGGGATTCCGGTACCGGCAGCGGAAATCTCGATTTATGAGTCCGATGCCGAGGGCGTCGGAGAGATTCTATCCCGGGGGCCCGGCCTGTTTCAGGGATACCTGAAAAACCAGGACGAGACACAGAGTGCCATCATCGATGGCTGGTTTCACACGGGCGATGCCGGCTATTTTACGGACCATGGCCATCTGGTGATCATCGATCGGGTCAAGGACCTGATGCATCTGAAAAGCGGGGCCAAATTTTCACCGATGTTCATCGAAAACAAGCTTAAATTTTGTCCTTACATTGTGGAAACGGTCGTTCTGGGACACGAGCGGGATTATGTCACGGCCATGATCTGCATCGACTACAAACATGTGGGCAAGTGGGCGGAAGATCACCGCATTATCTATACCACTTACTCGGATCTGGCGTGCAAGGAAGAAGTCTATGATCTAATTGAGCGGGAAGTGGTCCGGGTGAATGCGACCTTACCGGAAAAAGCCCGCATCCAAAAATTCCTTCTGCTCTACAAGGAATTGGATCCGGATGATGAGGAACTGACCCGGACTAAAAAAATTCGCCGGAAATTTATCAACCAAAAATATGCCCAAGAGATTGACGCCCTTTACAGCGATGTGGCGGAATTGCCGATTGAGACGATCATTCGTTATCAGGATGGGAAAACCGCCACGCTGCGCACCAATCTCATTATTCGTGCCATGAAACCGGCGGAGGCCTATCAGGATCTGCTGAAAAAGAAGGGCTTCTGGGCGCGATTTAAAGGAGGGATGTAGGTGCAAAGCGAAATTTTCTTTTTCATGCAGTTTTTAATTACGGGTTTGTCCATGGGCTCGATCTACGCTCTGGTGGCACTGGGTTTCGTTTTGATTTACAAATCCACATCGATTCTCAACCTGGCCCAGGGTGAGTTTATGATGGTCGGCGCCTATATATGTCTTTCCATGACTCTGGATTTCGGGCTCAATTTTTTTGCGTCTTTTCTGATTACCATGGTGTTTTCGGTTATTCTGGGCCTGGCTGTTGAGCGGCTGGTGCTCAGACCCTTAATCGGGGAGCCGATCATCTCCATCATCATGGTAACCCTGGGTTTGACCTATATCCTGCGCGGTGTGGTCATCATGCTGTGGGGCAATGATATCCGCCAGTTCAATATTTTTCCCGCGGAGCCTATTGATCTCTGGGGGGTGAAGATAACCTATCTGTATCTCTGGAGCATGGGGATTTCACTGGCGCTGCTCACCATTTTTGCTGTATTTTTCAAATATGCCCGCACCGGAATATTTATGCGGGCCGTGGCAGACCACCAGACGGCGGCCCAGAGCATGGGAATTTCGGTGAAAAGGGTATTTGCCATGAGTTGGTGTATTGCCGCTGTGGTCTCTTCCATTGGGGGCATACTGGTCGGCAACATCGGCGGAGTAGGGGTGGAGCTAGGTCATTTTGGGCTCAAAGTACTACCGGCTGTCATCTTTGGTGGATTGGACAGTATTTTGGGCGCCATCATCGGTGGTCTGGTTGTTGGCGTCCTGGAATTTCTGTCAGCCGGATACCTGGATCCTTATATTCCGGCCATTAACCAAGTCTTTCCTTTTATCGTTCTAGTATTGGTTCTAATGATCAAGCCCCACGGGCTGTTTGGTACTGAGGAGATCGAAAGAGTCTAGATGAATGCGGAAGGTAAAATGGGGAATGCGGAATTGTGGTCGGTTAAATTAGCCACAGACCCACACGGACGTTTTTTATTTATTGAGGGTTGTACTGTCTGTGATGGCACAGAGCGTATGAAGTGGGAAAGGGGAAGGTGGAAAAAACTGAAGGTGGGAGGTTAGGAAGCTGGGAAGGTGAGGCGCATATTGAATTGAGTTGGGTAAAAATATCGGAATCTGGGAGGTGGATATTTTAAGTGAAGGCGTGTATTTTCCAACACACAAAACACAACACGCAACGTAAAATTGTTCAAAAGCATGACAAACGGAAGTTAACTCAAAAACTTGTAAAATGTAGAATGGATCGAAACTAACCTATGCCTGCTGGACTATTTCACGAAAATTATCGCACGGATGAACGCATCTTCCAAACCTGGTTTGTCAGGATCTGGTTAATTGCCTTTTTAGTGACATGTATCCTGTTTCCTGTGTTTGCATCTAAATATATGATATCCATCATGATCGATGTGGGTATTGCGATTATTGCCTGTCACGGTCTGAATCTTCTGACCGGATTCACCGGTCAAATATCGCTGGGCCACGCCGCTTTCATGGGAGTCGGTGCCTATACCAGTTCGATTCTTGTCAGCCAGGCTGGGGTGCCCTTTATCGTATCTCTGTTTTGCGCGGGTGCCATGACAGCCTTGATCGGCATGATTTTCGGTATTCCTTCACTTAGATTGCGGGGATTGTATCTGGCGATGGCGACCATTGCGGCCCAGTTTATCATTGAATTTACCATTCGGCGCTGGGACAATCTGACCGGAGGTGTGAACGGTATGTACGTGGATCCGGGTAAATTGGGTCCCTTTCACTTCGATGATCCCCTTCATTTGTATTATCTTACGTTTATCTTGGTTGTGGCGGTTACGATGGCGACAAAAAATATCATTCGCTCCCGATCCGGTCGCGCATTTGTTGCCATTCGTGATCGGTATCTGGCCGCTGAAGTCATCGGCGTGAACCTGTTTAAGTACCGTCTGATGTCTTTTGCCGTATCGTCATTTTTTGCCGGTATCGCCGGTGCGTTAATGGCGCAATATCTTGAGGTGATTACCCATGAGTCTTTTACAATCCTTCATTCCGTCGACTACCTGGCCATGTGTATTATCGGCGGGCTGGGCCACATCGTCGGTGGTATTTTTGGGGTTGGGTTCTGGTTTATTCTTGAAAGGATGCTTGAAGTCGTCACCACTTCATTGAATTCGGCTTATCCCGATCATATCACCTGGTTTGTATCCATCCGGGAGATTGTTTTTGGGCTGGTCATCATTTTGTTTCTCATTTTCGAGCCGGACGGTCTGGCCGCCCGCTGGCGGGCGATAAGAGCCTATTGGAAATTGTGGCCGTTTTCGTATTAACATATGTTCAACTTTGAAAATACACCAAGAAAGGAGAACGAATCATGAAAAAATGTACCATACTAATTGCCGTATTGGCTGTCGCTGTGGCATTATCTCTCGGTCCTCTGCCGAATCAAGCAGGTGCCGCAGATGTCATCAAGTGGGGGGTTCTGATCGATCTTTCCGGCCCCACCTCGGACTGGGGTAAGAATCAGGTTAAGGGCCAATTGGATGCGATGCGGTGGGTTAACGAGAACGGTGGCATCAACGGCAAAGAGCTGAAACTGATCGTTATTGACGATGGTTATGACACGCGAAAGGGCGTTGCAGGCTACAACCGTCTGGTAGACTCGGAAAAAGTGTTGGGGCTATATATCCAGTCCACCGGCACCACGCTAACCCTTGTAAAGAAGATTGTTGCCGACGGGGTGGCAACCATTGCGGCCTCGTTTTCCTCAAAATTGCAAAATCCGGAAAAGACACCTTTCAGCTTTTTTGTTTCTCCTTCTTATGGAACTATGGGGCGCATTGCCCTCAAATGGGTCCGCATGACCTGGAAAGATAACAACCGAAACCCGAAGATTGTTTATATGTATCCGGATGGCCCATACGGCCGGGATATTTTAGAAGTTTGCAAGGGCTACGCTAAGAAAATCGGGGTCGATGTGGGACCGGATCAAGTCGTCGATTGGCCCACCAAAGATGCCACGGTCCAGTTGACCAACATGACCCGCTATGATCCGGATTATGCCTATATTACTTCCACCGCCATGAATGGGGCCGTCATTTTGAAGAATGCCAAGGCCCTCGGCATCAAGACCAAGTTCATCTCCAACATCCGGAATTTTGAGGAATCGCTGATTACCCTGAGTGGCGGCGCTGCAGAGGGGACTTACGGCGTCCATCCCATCGCGCCTTACGGTGCAGATGTTCCCGGTATGAAAAAAGTGGTTGGATCCCATGAGAAATGGCATCCGGGCGAAACGGGCACCAATGTTTACGTGGAAGGCTGGGTGAACATTCTTTCCGTCACCGAAGCGTTGAAAGCAGCGGATAAAGCGGGTGACTTGACGCCTGGCGGAATCCGTAATGCTTTTGAACAATTCCGCAACTTCAGCACGGGTGGTCTGGGGCCACCGCTGACCTTCACCAAAACCGACCATCGCGCCAGCATGGCCGCAAAAATGTATCAGATCCAGAATGGTAAAATAGTGCCTGTCAGTGACTGGATTGAACTGCCCAGGGATATGGAGTATTTCGGTAAATAAAAAAAGCCCGTTGTTAGTGGTCCGTTGTTTGTTGGTGAGAAGGTGCTTTAAGCAAATCGCAGCTGACCACGGACAACTGGCTACTGACAGGGGCTTGGAAGATAACCCGGATAAACCGGAATTGAAAATTGAAGATTGAATATTTGTGGAGGTCGCTTCGCTCCGTCCTTTTTAAAAATGGAAAGAGTTCCTAAAATCTTTAATATTCAATCATTTGAAGATAACGAAAACATTCCAATACAATTTTTTTGCCACAAAATGCATAAAAAGAATTTAGGGCCTAAGGGTGGTGAATCAGACCTATGCTTAATCTAAATTTGCCCAGACAATTCAACGCCGCTGAATATTTCGTGGATCGCAATGTGACCGCAGGCCGGGGAGGGAAAACAGCCATTTTGTTTGAGGACCAGGCGGTTACCTACGACAATCTGATGGAGAATGTCAACCGGGTGGCCAATGGACTCATCGAACTGGGCGTGGGCATGGAATCCCGCGTGCTGCTGCTGCTGCGTGACACGCCGGAGATGATCTATTCTTTTTACGGGGCCATCAAAACGGGTGCGGTACCTGTTCCAACCAACATTCTGATGAAGGCGCCTGATTTTCTTTATATGCTCAACGACAGCCGGGCACCGGTCTTGATCGTCGATGCGGTATTTCTGCCGGAAATTGAGAAGATCCTGGACCAGGCCGTATTTCTGAAAAACGTGGTGGTCTGCGGGGAGCAGGATCACAACTATCTCTCGTTTGATAAATTACTTGCAGAGGCTGGAACGGACTTCAAGGCAGCACCGACAACCTGCGACGATGAGGCCTTCTGGCTGTACAGCGGTCGAAACCCTGAAAAATTAATGGGTGCCGTGCACCACCATAGCCATATGGTTTATTGTGCCGAAGCCTATGCCCGGGGAATACTCGATATGACCGCCGATGACCGGGCCATGGGCTCCTTTCTCTTTTTTGCATACGGCCTCGGCAACGGTGCTTACTTCCCCTTTGCGGTGGGTGCCACGACCATACTCATCAGTCATCCGCCCAAGCCGGAATTGTTCTATGATGATCTGCTAAAATACAAGCCGACCCTCTTTTTCACCGTGCCGACCTTGCTGGGCGCACTGGCCGATTTTAAAAAAACATGCCGCCGGGAAGAAAAAGATCTGCCTCCTGTGGACAGCTTGAGGGCCTGTATTTCATCGGCCGAAATTTTATCGCCGGACATCTATCATCATTTTATGGAAGAATTCGGCGTTGAAATCCTGGAAGGTACCGGTTCCACCGAAATTTGCCATATTTTCCTTTCCAACCGATTCGGGGAAGTTCAACCCGGCAGTACCGGCAAGGTGGTACCGGGCTACCAGACGCGACTGCTGGATGAGGATGGTAAACCGGTCGGTCCGGGCCAGGTTGGAAACCTTATGGTCAGCGGAGGTTCCATTGCGTCGGCTTACTGGAATCAGCGGGATGAAACCCGGCGCAATATGCTGGGTGAATGGTTCGTTACCGGAGACCGCTATGCGGTAGATGAAGCGGGATATTATTACTTCCGGGGAAGAAGTGATGACATGCTGCGGGTCGGTGGCAAATGGCTGGCGCCCCAGGAGGTTGAAAAGACCCTCAATTTGCATCCGGCGGTGGCGGAAAGCGCGGTGGTGGGCTACCAGGGGAAAGATGAACTCATCAAACCCTATGCGTTTGTGGTGCTGAACCCCGATTCATTCGCATCTGACGGCCTGCAGGAAGATATCAAACAGTTTGTCAAGGATCGCATCGCGGCCTACAAATATCCACGTTTGATCGAGTTTACGGAAAGCATCCCCAAAACGACCGGGGGAAAGGTTCAGCGGTTTGTTTTGCAGGAGAGGATCCAGGTTAAAAGTTAGGTGATGCACGGTATCTATTAATTGGTTCTTCGCAATTATTCGATTTGTTCTGCTTTCAGAGAAGCTGGTTTCAGGTGTCAGGATGGATTTAGAGTTTCAGCTATTATGTCGCTCAATTCCGACACCTGACACCTGACACCTGACACCTGAAACCTAAAATCGGAACTCAATCAAGATCACTTTATGAGTATATGAACGGTAATACTTTATTACCAGGGAAGGTTGCGAGTTATGCTCAACGTCAACAACATCGAAGTCATCTATGACGATGTGATCCTGGTCCTCAAGGGTCTCTCTATAGAGGTCAAAGAGGGTCAGATCGTAGCGTTGCTAGGGGCCAACGGCGCCGGCAAAACCACGACCCTGAAGGCCATCTCGGGATTATTGAAAGTTGAGGAAGGGGAGGTTACCGGCGGGTCCATTGAATTTTTAGGCCGGCAAATCAACGGTATGGAGCCGGAAAAGATCGTTCGTATGGGTATCTTCCAGGTCATGGAGGGGCGCTGTGTCTTTGAAAATCTGACTGTCTACGAAAACCTGATGGCGGCCACCCGGACCCGTAAAAATCGCAACGAGATCCGGGAGCGCTGCGACATGGTGATGCATTATTTTCCGGCACTCAAATCCTTGCGCCACCGATTGGCCGGATACCTGTCGGGCGGCGAGCAGCAGATGCTGGTGATCGGCCGTGCCCTGATGGCTCGAACGCGATTGATGATGTTGGACGAGCCTTCTCTCGGTTTAAGCCCGATTTTGGTGGCTGAAATTTTTACCATTTTAAAGCGCCTCAACCGGGAACAAAAAATCACGATGCTGCTGGTGGAGCAAAACGCACATCTGGCCCTTTCCATCGCCGAACACGGGTATGTGATGGAAAACGGTAAGATCGTGCTGGATGATACGGTCGACAAACTAAAAGAAAATGAAGATATTAAAATGTTTTATCTGGGATTGACCGAGATGGGCACCAAACGAAGCTATCGCGATGCAAAGTTTTATAAGCGTCGCAAACGGTGGTTGACGTAGCGGCGCTGAGTGATCAATTAGGTTAAATTTATCGAGTTACATATGTTACTGTATTTACGAATCGAGGTACTTAAGCCCTTATCAGGTGCGACCTTACTACATATTGCAAGGAACGTTAGGTTTCAGGTGTCAGTGTTCAGGTGTCAGGATTTCGCGACTCGCCTTCCTGAAACCTGAAACCCGACACCTGAAACCTTATTTAAAACAAAGGAGAGTTGAGATGCCTAAAGTAGGAATATTGGGATGTGACGTCACAACCCGGGACATGGACTGTGTGATGATCGGTTGTTTTGGGAATCTGCGCGGCCGGCAGGGAAAGTTTGAACAATATCCGGAGGATGATCCGCCGGAACTGGTAGGCATCATCCATTGCGGCGGATGCCCCACGGCCTTCGGTTCGGACCGTATTTGGCAAAAAGTCAAAGCGCTCAAGGAATACGGCATCGAGGCGCTGCATTTGACATCCTGTCTGGTTCAGGTCTGCCCGTTTACGCAAGAATTTGTGGCAACCATCCGCAAGGAATATCCGGAACTGAAAATCGTGGAAGGCACCCACCCGTTTCATGACCTGCAGGCATTTAAAACCGGGATCAAAGAACTCACCTCCCAGCGAGCGGTCACTCCCCAAAAGATGAATGATATCGTATTCAAGCGCATCAAAGTTCACAGAGATGAAGATGAGTGAGGAATGAAGAATGACGAGTGACGAATGACGAAGTATGGAATCGCTTCGCTCTGTCTTTCAGGCCTTTCTCGGCGTTCTTTGCGAACTCTGCGGTGAACTATTATATTTCTTTTTCGATCAAAGCGGTGACTTTGCCAGCCGGTGACGGCTCTGAAGCGTGGCTCTTACTGTTTCACTAAAATTCCGGTTTCAGCATCCGGTTAATTTCTTCCGGAAACGCCATGCAGACACTTTCACCGAACAGGCGGCCCAGGGCGGCCACGTCGGGGGTGCCGATGGCCGGGTTAAAATAAATGCGCGGTGAGAAAACCAGATGAAAGCGGGTGTGATCATCCTGTTGTGAACCTGCGAAAAAGCTCATGTTAAAGTTGTAAATTCCCATCCTGTCATAAGCGGCCATTAATTTCGTGAGGCCCGTTGCCAGGTCGATTAAATCAATGTCGGTAAGATCGAGGGTGGATCGAGCGCCATCCACCACGGCAACCACATCACCGGCGGCCCCCAGGGGTGCAAAAACACTGAGCCATGTCGTGCGGCCGATTTCTGCGAGAAAACGATCGCGATTTTCTTTTTCGGCCTGGACCAGATCATCCCAGTAGTTTGTTCCTCTATCTTCCTTATAAATTTTAGCGGCCTGAAGTTCTTCCCGCAACCGATTCGGCGCAAAGGAACTTGCGAATACCTGCAGGTGGGGGTGGATGATGGAACTGCCTGAAGCCGGCATGTAATTCCAGCTCACCAGGTGATAAACCGATTCGGCATGTTTGATTTCGTGCAGGTGGCGGAAGTATTTCAGCGCCAGACGAAATCCGTCGGCAATCTGCCGTGGTTCAATCTCAATCATGGGGATATAGTGACGACTGCCCAGCGTGGCCACGGCACTCAGCCTGTCATAAGGGGCGATGTTGGGGAATAATACTTTGTCGTCTAACGTCATGCGGCCTTCGGGGACGATTTCGGGTGGAAAGCAGGGGGTGACTTTCAGCACTTTGTCCGGACAAAAAGGGCACCAATTCTCGGTGCCGGAAATCAGCCTGTCAATATCGGGTTTTTTCCACTTGAGTTCCCTGAAATGGCAGATGCGTGATGTTTTGCCGGTGAGGGGATCTTTGCGGATTTCATTCGGGATATGCTTACGGGCCATGTCGTTGTTAGGATCGAGCAGGACTGTTTCTCTTGCAATCGCTTCCAATT
>Ga0316194_10002412_pt1 | contig 13044 bp, 34 predicted proteins | sample CroRivsedime1_MG_FD_204936 | JGI IMG/M metagenome (GOLD analysis project Ga0316194, IMG submission 204936) | Coastal sediment microbial communities from Maine, United States - Cross River sediment 1 | ecosystem: Environmental > Aquatic > Marine > Coastal > Sediment | place: USA: Maine...
AACCGTGAGAATGAGAAGAAAGGTCGTGAAGTCGCACAAGCTTTAGGAAAGCTAGTGAATATCATGGGGGGAAACAAAGCAGCCGAAGATGGGTTCATCGATGAGCTAACTAACCGAGAGCACCGGACTCTGCAACAGTCCTCGTTTGGTCTGATGCTGAAGGTGATGGAAAAGTGGTCCAAGGATTATGAAAAGGGGATGTTTGATGGTCGTAACGAGTTTGCACTGAAAAAGTGTAAGGAAATTGTTGACCAGAATCCGGACCTGTTTGAGTTTGGTGTCCCTCTGATTTGAGGAAGAAAAGGGGCGGGTTGACTGCCCCTTTTCTTTGTGATATAATATATCCATCAAAACAAAAAAGGTTTACTACATGACAAAATATCGAGTTATCTTCCATAATCACATGATGGGCGGTTTAGAGTATAAAGATATCTTGGCACATAGTGCACGAGATGCCACTGAGAAGTGGAAGAATGATAGAACTTCTAAAGAAAAGGCAAATCTGGAATGGTGTGGATGTTTCAAGACACCTTCTCGGCTGTTTACAGTTGAAGATTTTAGTTGACAGCCCTTTTTTCTTGTGATATAATATCCCTACACCGAAACAAAAGAGGAACATAAAATGGCTATGACCCTTCCTGAGATTGCTAACCTGACCAACGACAACATGCACACCGAGGCAATGATTCAAGGTTGTCTTTACCTGGGACTGCCCGAGGATGGTTATATGGTTGGTGCTCTTCGGAGTATTGAGAAACGGCAGAATGAGTTGGGGCATCTTCCTTATAAGGACAGCAAGAATCGCACCCTTCTTTATCGGGACATGATGAGAATGGCAGAACTCATCATGGGTAAGGGAGAGTTCAAGGAGTTTTACAATAGTTTCTAACCTCTAAAACCCCCAGGGATGGGGTTGACTGCCCTTTTTTCTTGTGATATAATATACTCATCAAAACAAAAGAGGAAACAAAATGTTGAAGAAAGCAAATAGTGATCTGGCTTCCGGTACTTCTCTTTCCGGATACCTTCATGCTCCTCGTTGGTTAGTGGAACGAGTGTTTGGGGAACCGCATTATAAGATGTCTGGTGATGATAAGGTGACTGCTTCTTGGGCCTTTATTATCAAGGGTAAGGTTATCACCATCTATGATTACAAGATGGGAAGTGCTGCTGATTCCCCTAAGTTTAGTGAGTGGCATTTGGGTTCTCATACTCGGAATGCAATTCCTGCTCTGTTTGAGTATCTCAGCACTGAAATGGAGTTAGATGTCTCGATGGACCCGGATTCCCTGTATCCTACGATTTGTGTGGATGTTTCCGAAATCGAACGCTAGTTGAAAAAGCACAAGGATGTGCTTGACTGCCCTTTTTTCTTGTGATATAATATATCCATATTGAAACAAACATTGAGAGAAATTATGAACAAATCTATCGTCCTCCATCATCATCGTTACGGTACTTCCACTTATATTGTGGAGCACAAGTGTTCCGCTTATGACCTTCCTGAAGATTTGCTTATCGAGGAGCTGGAAATTGACTTTGAAGATGGTCAGGAAGAGAACATTGATGTTATCCCTGTTCCCGATGATGAGATTGTTATCCTTTCCTGTTAGGGCTTGACTGCCCTTTTTTCTTGTGATATAATGTATCCATCAACTGAAACAAAAGAGGAATATAAAATGACTGACCCGATTATTGGTAAAACAATTCTTGAGCAACTCGGTGGGAACCGTTTCATCGCAATGACTGGAGCTAAGAACCTGATTGCTCATAGTGATGGTTTGTCTCTTCGTTTCCCTCAGAAAAAGGGTAAGAATTATCTCAAGATTACCTTGAATGCTTGGGATACTTACGATCTAACATTTTCTATGATTAGAAACAAAAAAGGTATTCCAACTTATACAGAAAAGGCAGTAATAGATGACATTTATGCCGATCAACTCCAAGAAGTATTTACGGCACAAACCGGGTTATATACCTCACTTTGAGTTGAAATTATCACAAGGATGTGGTATACTACATCTATCTTGAACTAAATGAGGAAAATGAAATGAATGAAATGCTAGACCGAAATCAGTTCCGTGAGATTTTCTTGATGTGCAAATCCTTTCTTGATGGAGATGTGCAAGAGGAATCACTTGAGGACCGAGTAGGTTTTGATTATGGTGATATCGGACGTTATGTTGCAATGCCCTTTGCATTTGAATCTGTTGAAAAGGGATTGAATGCATCTGAAGCAACTGATTTAGCTTTTCCCAAGAACATTGGACTTGTAGATCAAGAAGCTTTTATGCGAAATGTTGCACAAGAAGTTCTTGAGGAAAATGAGGAAGTGCAAGTTGCTGTAACCCCCGTAGAACCTCCTGTAACCCCTCCTGTAGAGGTTGTGAAGGAAACCCCTGTTGAGGTACGGAAAGTGCGTAAAGCATCCTCTGGGAGTCTCTCAGGACGTTCAAGGGAGTTGTATCAGAACATGTATAACATCAACTCTGATGTTCGAAATGTTGATGCTCAGAAAGCCATTGCAGCGGAGTTGGGGATTGATGATCCAAAGCAGTTGAATAGTCTTCGTGCTTTGATTGTTCGCTTCAAGAAGCAAATGCGAGGTTAAGAATCGATATTCCCCAAGGATGGGGAGATTGACTGCCCTCTTTTTTTGTGATATAATACTTCCATCAACTGAAATAAAATAGGAAACACAACATGAAAATTTATACTCTTACCTTTACCGATTATGTTCACAATGCAACGATGCTCATCGGTAATTTCTCTTCCTATGATAATGCATGGAGTGCTCTTCTCGATGATAAAAACGAGAACATGAAAGGAATTGGAATGCTAGGTAGTGAGATAGATTCTAATCCCGAGTTGGGCCTTGGATCTTACTCTTTCTCTCCTCGTGATGTCAATAATGCAGGTGCATACTATTCCTACAATGTGAACGTCACTGAGTTGGATGAAGTGCTAGATGCAAATCATCAGGTAGAACTCTAAGGAGTTGACTTTAACACAAGGATGTGTTATAATATATTCATACCCGAAGGGAACAGGAGTTCCCAACGGGAACTTCGTCATTGAAACAAAAGAGGAAATAGATATATGAACCAGCAAGGTATTCCCCTAAAGATAAAAATTGACCCGACTTCTTATGCTGATGGACAAAAAATTCCTTTTATCAAAGGAGTTAGATGTTATACTGGTATGGGTCTTAAAGAAGCCAAAGAGATTTCAGAAAAACAAGTACCTTCTGTTATTCTTAATCGTCGTTCAATGCGTGACCCTGCACTTGAAATTGAAGGTATTAAGCAGATTAAGCAATCAGGTGCTACTATTATTTCTGGTGGCATTCAGCCTATCATTGATCATCTGGAAAATGCTATACGGATTGCTTTGGATGAAGGTTATTATGATATGGCTGCTGACATCCTAAATATTTTGAAGCAAACTAAGTAGGGATTTCCCTAAATACATTTGTTACAAAAATGTTACGGGGGGAGAAGGAGATGGAAGCATACATATTGCAAGTAACAGATTATAAAGAGAAAGATGCATATATTGGGGGAATATTTACTAGTTTTGCGCGAGCTGCTGAATTGATGTTGATTCGTGTATATGAGATAGGAGGAGAGATTGAGGAGAAGTTTTTGTTGAATAAGCACATTCTTGCTGAGGTTGTAGTATATGAGGGGTTGAATATTTTGTTGAGGTGTCGTATTATCAAGCAAGATATTTCACCTGCACTAAGTTGACTGCCCTGTTTTTTTGTGATATAATATATACATATTGAAATAGAAGAGGATAGAATAGATGACTGAAGTAGATTTGAGGAAATGTAAGCCAGGAGATAAGCTCTTGAGTAAGCATGGAAAGGTGTTGGAGTATGTAGAGTATAAGCCTAGCAACACCTATCCTCATTTTATCAAGTATCCTGATGGAAGTTTAGGTACTCGGCTTGATAATGGATGGGTATTTGGTAAGAAGCGAATGGAGGAGGATGAGGACATCGTGCAAATTCTGGGTTGACTTTTAGGAAGTGTTGTAGTATAATATAGATATTGAGTAAGGAAACTTACTGTGGTAAGAGATAAGTTAGGTTATCTCGGGTGGAGGCGCGAAAGCTGGGGGCTATCCACTAAATAAAGAAGTACGCCGGTGGTGTAAAACTGGCAAGATTTAGAACCACCATAACAAGGGGTGAGTACCTTGTTTTTACCAGCAACTAGACTCTATTCCCTAGTTATGCAATCGGTAAATAAATGTTTGGAGTAGAAAATATAGAGAAAGAATGGGGAAAATGGACCGGCTAGTAACCCCCTAGCTAGAGCATCTTGATAAATGGGATTAGAGATGTTGACGGGATATAATGGGAGGCTATCCCTACAGAGGAGTGGAGAAGAACGAGCATTTCATGTTTATTGTGGTTCTTCGTTGAAGCATTGATTCTGTTGCCAAATGTCACGGCATTTTACTTTTATTTCAGAACCCCGGCACCGTGATGCCGGGGTTTCTTATGCTTGACTGCCCTCTTTTTTCGTGATATAATATCCCCATATTGAAACAGAGGAGATAGAGATGACTAAGATCGTTACCCGTCAGTCCCTGGAAGAGATGGTTTCTAACCCCTCTCGTGAGTATCGTGAGATGGTTATCGGAAGGGCACTTCTGGTCCTCCTTGAGAACCAGACAGCAGATGAGCAACGGGATGCTGAAACGAAGTATCATAACAAAAAAGGCTTTACAAGTGGAGATGGAAAAGGTGGAGTATTGACTGCGAAATATTTCCGCCGACACGGAAAGCTCCTTGACTGGCAGCTGGAGAAGTGGGAGCGTCCTGGTCGGATTTCTAAGTACCATCGTCAGCTAAATGAGAGAGCCGAAGCAAATCGTAAATAAAGAAAAATGTTGAAAAATCCCCAAAAATGGGGTAAAATAAATTGATGCGTTGACGAGTGATTTATTTTCCTTATAATACAATCACTTATGCTACGACAAATCAAAGGGTTACAAGATTTTATAGCAAACTGGGAGGAGATTTGGGTGATTACCCTGGAGGGGTAAAACTGAGTAATTTGAGTGCATAAAGTGCCTTATAAATCAATGAGTTAGGGTATGTCCCCGAAGGGAATTTCGGGAACATATGGGTTTGTAGGGGTGTGAGGAGAAAAGTGGGGTTGACTGCCCTTTTTTCCTGTGATATAATATACTCATACTGAAACAAAAGAGGAAGAGATATGATTACTTGGAACACCGACCACACTCCTGAAATTGGCGACATGGGCCAAATTTTTGAATGGGATGCGGAGGTTGTTACAGTCCATGAGCAAGACGAGACTGTTACTATTCTCATCTTTGATGAAGCACAAGGTGATCGGATGGTAGAGATTCCTTACCGCATTTTGTGGGGTTGACTTCCCCATTTTTCTATGATATAATATATTCATCAAGAGGAAAGAAAATGAGTGATTTTGAAGCCTTTGTTAGAGAAATAGCCAGTCAGAATCCAAGTGCTGTTAGTCTTGGAAAATGGCGTGACCTTATCAGTAAGGCACAAAAAGTAGTGGAATCTAATCCTCTTCCGGAGGAAGAATAATGAGCAATGATTACGGTAAAGCATACGCAACAATTCGCAAAAGCAAAAAGCCTCACATGGTAAACAAAGAAGACCTCAAGGGATTTGCTCCCGAGTTTCCGATTGCTTCTAGTCATCCCAAGTCTTTGGTAGGTATTGTAGAAATGTGGTCTGAATGGGCTGACCATCCTATGGCAGAGTGGACCGATAAAAGTAGAGTAAGATATGAGGTTCGTTGGAATGTCAGTGATTTCAGTGAGTCAAAGAAAGATATTCCGTTTAGTTCTTATGATATTGATAAGGCAATCGAGTTCTACAATAATTTTTGAACTTGACTGCCCCATTTTTCTGTGATATAATATATACATACTGAAACAAAAAGAGGAAAAGAAAATGAAAGCTGCACGTGACCCATACAAGAAAGTAGACAACAAGCGCTACAAGACTAAGGGTAATAAGCAACGTCGAAAGACTCGTGAACAAAAGCGCGAATGGGAATAAAATCTCAAAAAGGTGGAATTCTTACAACTAAAACCTATATCGCAGTGATAATAGCAAATATCACTATCACTGCGATAATCAAACTAAATGGAATGGTAATATGAAAGTGAAACTGAGTTCTAAGACTGCAAAGGGTAAACAACGCATTCAAAGAGATGGTGCTATTTGGTTTGTTGAACGAGTTGTATCAGGAGCATTACCTTTTGCTCCTACTGATAAAGGCCCTTGGCTTTTTATCAACTCCGAAAAAACCGGAGATACTCGGTGGGTTCGAAAAACCAATGATAAAGATTTCTTTGTGGAGGATTGATTATGTCTTATAATTTATGGACTGACCTAATAGACAAATCACCAGATGCTAATACTTGCATCTCTAATTTCCCTATTAGTGAATTGCCGATATATGAGTCTGCTATTCAGCAATATGATAACAGCGAAATGCTGTACATCAAAGAAGATGCATATGATATTGATGGTAATCTCATCTCTGAAAATATGTCAATCCATTGCAATAAATGGGTGGATCTATCTGATTTCTGGGAGATTTTTGGTCAAATCAAAAAGAAATCTTGATACAAGGGAAATCCCTAACGCTTTGAATTTCTAAGAAATTTGTTAGGGAAATTCCTTATATAAAATTGTTGAAAGTGCTGATATAATCCTAAATATAATTTAGGAGGAGAGAGAAATGAAAAAGAGAACCAGCAAACAAATTCAGAAAGATTATCGAGATACATTGATAGAAAAAAGCCGAGAGATTATAGAAGAGAACAGGAAACAAATATATCATCAGCACTGGCAATCAATTAGAGATGCTCATAGAGAGGCTAGAGATTTCTTCCGAACTATAGATTGATTTTCCTTGCTACGATAAGTCATTGATTCATAAGGGGAAGTAATATTCCCCTTCTTTTTCATATATTTTTAGGAAAGTGCCCTAAGTTATTGATGCTTAGGGTTTTTTTATATTTTGTAGTAAAAAAGTTGCGCATTTAGGGAAGATGTTGGGGAAGGTAGGGTTGATTTAGAAAAAAGTGGTAGTTGGCACGGGATTTGAATGTATATAGGGTATATCTAAGAGATTGAGCGTAAGTGTAAAATTTCTTAGAATACCCCTTCATTTAGGGATAAGATATGTAGAGAAGTGTAAAGCACTCTTTACAGTTAGAGAAAAACAATTTACATGTAAAATAAAGAGGAAATATAAATTATGAAAATGAAAACTATGTTTGTTGGTATTGTAGGAGCATTGGCACTGGTTACAATGAGTGCACAAGCCCGATTGATTGCGACTGTTGAAGATTTGAATAACTCAGATATTGAAGTCTTTACTGACCTTGATTATGGAATTCCTGGGGCAACTGTATTGGGGACGCAAGGTTCGTTAGTATTTGGTGATTTCAATTCAACAATTCTTGGAACATATTGGACTGGAACATTGTACACGGGGCTTAGTGATTATGCTGACCCAAATCAGACTGGTACGTTGGTAACTACGGGCGGAGCACTTCAATCTAATGTAATTGGTGAGAATGTTGTCATCAATATTTTGGGTGATGAGTATCAAAATCCTGTTGGTTCTCCTATCGGATTTGAAACTATCGTAAATGCATCAACGTTGATTGATGCAACTTATGATTTCTTGGTTGATATTCAGCCGGGAACGATTCCACTTCTTGTTGAAATTGATGTAGCTGATACTAATACATATTCGGCTAATGAATTGGTTGCTGTATCTGCACCGTTTGGAATTCAACATACTTTGAGAATCAATGCACTTGCTCTTGATGCTGATTTTGCAGTTGATATGAGTACACGTTCTTATGAAGCTGTTCCTGTTCCTGCACCGATCGCCCTTTTGGGACTTGGTTTGGTTGGAATGACAATAGCTCGAAAGATGCGCAAGTAATCTAGATTCTTCGGAATCTATCTGATAAAAAGGGAGAGGTTTATCCTCTCCTTTTTTGTGCGCATTTAGTTGACATCTAAATGCACTTATGTTATAATGTTCTTATCAAATCAATAATCTTGGAGATAGTTATGGACCTGAAAAAATATCTAGAAGCAGATCCGTTTGTAGAAGTCAAGAACAAATCGTTTGGTGATGCATATGAATCTTATTTGCATAAACAAGACGAACAAGAGTATCAGCCAGATCCACGCATTCAAGAAGGAAAAGATACTGCTGCGTTGAGTGTATATTTTCTCAAGTATCTTTTTATCATAGGATTCAAATTCACATTTTATGGGCTGACGTTTCTGTTTGTGTTATTCTTGATTTTTGTTACTTTTGGTGGGCGTTAGAGTGCTTGACTGCCCTTTTTTCTTGTGATATAATATATCCATCATCAACGAACAGAGGAATATAATATGTCCGAGAACATTATTCTGAAAATTGCCAGTGATATTGGAGAAATCATTTTCAAGACTGCCGCATGGGCATTCATGATTGTGGTTGTCCTTCCCGTCTGGCTCTTCACGTCTTATGTTATTCATCCTAACATTGAGTGGGATGTGAACCCTGAGCCTATCTATGAGTTTATTGAAACGCATCCAAAGCATATGGAATGGACGCAAGTCAATAAGAAATTGTGGGGGACTTCTTATACCACTGAAGTTATTCAGGAGATGAAAAAAGGAAAAACTGGTATCAAAAAGTGGAGTGAACTGCTGAAAAAGGAAACTTGGAAGAATCGTATTCCTGAACTTACTGAGAATGAAGCTGAGTTTATGGCTAATATCATGAATCGGTGGGGTAGAGATGTATATGCCAGATATTTTAGGGATATTGAACTTTATGACTACTATAGAACGAAATGGGATGAATTTATGGAGACAGGAGAGGATTATATGATCTCGAACTTCGAAGACGAATAAGTGATAAAGGGGGGTTGACAGCCCCCTTTTTTTATGATATAATAGAGTAATATTGAAACAAGAGAGATATAAAATGAATGAAGCAAATAGTTTAGGATTATTTCTTTTATGGTTTATACCAGTTGCGGTTGAACTTGTTGCACAAATCATCAAAGGAAAGTTCAACAAAGACCATTTGAAATATTCTGCAATACCTGCATTTGGATATTTCGGATTGATACATTATATCAAGAGGTAGTTGACTGCCCTTTTTTCTTGTGATATAATATATTCATCAACTGAAACAGGAGAACACTAATGACACCAGAGATGAGAGCATTTATGAGGGAGATGGCTGAGGTAATGGAGCGTCATAACGTCAGCGAGATGAACATTGTTGAAGAGTCTCATGGATGGGACACTGTAACCAGCGGTATCAGCTTCAGCATTGACGGGGAATGGGACGAAGATGGTAATATGGTTCGTGATTTCTGCGAACATGCAGTTCATATCTGGATGACTCCTGAAACTTTTAGAGAAGAGGCCGATGCTGAGGGTTGACTGCCCTCTTTTCTTGTGATATAATATCCCCATAGACACAAACGGAGAGATACAAAATGAAGGCATTTGCTAAGTTGTGGGACGAGAGTCAGGGTTATAACAAGTTAGGTTCTGATGCAACCCTGATCATCGATGGTAACTCGCGGGGTTCGCAGTCCTCTTTTTATCGGAAGATAATTCGTGAGGTTGGGGACCGGACTGCAAGGGTGGAGATTTACTATAGCGATCGGATTTACGGGAAACCGGATGCAGTGGAGTATGTAGCCGACGGGGCTGTGATGAATCGGGGTGAGCGGACGATTCACGAAGCATATGTAGCAGAGTTTGCACGGATGCGTTGAGGTTGACTGCCCTCTTTTCTTGTGATATAATAGAGTCATATTGAAACAGAGGAGATATAAAATGTACGATGATTTTATTTACAGCTCTGACCCAGCTACTGAAGAACTGACCATTGAACGCAACGGAGATGAAGATTATCTCCGAGAACTGGCAGCTGAACATGATGATCCTTGGGCTGGTTATGAGGATTACTCTGATGAAGAGTTTGCAAGGGAAATGGCTGAGGCTGAATTGGCCAAAGAGATTGATGCTCAAGAATCATATGATGCAGCCGTATTTGAACTGGCAGGAGATATTGAATTCTAATGTATTACCGATTCACATTTTTTCGAGATGCCATGAAGTTTATTGCTGAGAATGAAAATGCCAAGTTGATGTCTTGGCATGGACCTTACATGGTTATTATTCCTGTAAATGTATCTAGGAAGAGGGGTTGACTGCCCCTTTTTCTTGTGATATAATAGAGTCATATTGAAACAGAGGAGATATCAAATGGCTGATGGTTACAATCCTGAGACTGGACATACCCGACTGACGAAGATTGATGGTGAGTGGGCCTATGTTACCGAACGTGAGTATGTAGAAATGAATGCATACGCATACGATGAAGGTGATGGCATCAGCATTCTGCGATGGAAAAGCAATAGCCGAGTTGTCCCCAATGATGTTCTGCGGACGGCTGGATATGATGAGGAGTTTCGTGCTCAATGTCGAGAAGTGGAGGAGCGAGAGAATAGCGAAATGATTCAGGAGTACATTCGTAGCCAGCGTGAATTTGAAGCTGATACTTCATCGGAAGCAATGGCAATCAAACGAGAGCAAGCATGGGAGCGTCGAGCTGCATTTGGTGAAGGTGCTGAAGTTGTAGATGGATTTTCAGGAAGGAAGTATCGGACTTGATGAGGAAAGGGCAGCTTGACTGCCCTTTTTCTTTGTGATATAATAGAGTCATATTGAAACAGAGGAGATAGAGATGAACGTCAAAGTCCTTATCAACAAGTGGTTGAATGATGAACAGACCAGCGAAGAGTTCAGTGAAGAGCTTCAAGCAGCATTTGCTACTATTGATGGACATGAAGTCTCGATGGCATGGAGTCCTGAAGCTGGACTCATGACTTGGGGTGTCATCAATGTTGATGGTGAATTTTACAATGAGGATGGCACGAAAGTAGGAGAAGCAAAATGAAATTGAATCAAATTGAAGGTAAAGAAGCTTATAGCACTGAACATAAAGGATATCAGTTTATCCTTACCTGGAACAATGAAGGGTTCTGGATGGTTGATTATATCACTGAGAGAGGGGATAAAATAGGGGTAAACGATGCATTTACTCTAAAGTCAGGGGTTTACCTTATCAGGAGTTATGTGCACGATGTATTGGATTCTAGGAAGTTGAATGCATAAAAATTGAAAAATATAAAAAAATATGCATAATGTATAAATAAAGATGAAGGGATGAACGTTCCAATTTGAAGTTCAAGAACTTTTATAGTATAACGAATGCACAGTAATGACAAGACGGACAAAATTCTGAAGAGTCAAGCGCAGAAGTCCTGATCTAGTGATGTAAAGTTATCCTTGACAAGAGGTTTTTTCAAAAGGAATAATTATTATCCTTTCAAAAGTAAGGGCATCTATTGAGTAGATGGATTGATTGAAGATATGTAAAGCTGGCCAGCAATCCGTATCTTTGAGAGAGAAATAGATGAAAGTAGATGCTAACAAGTTAGGCTCCGGAGCCAGTACTTCTTCTCTTTATTTGTGCAAACAATTGCGAACAAATATCAAAGAAATACTGGAGACAGACCAAAAAGAAAAATCGGCTAGTTCCGAGTTTTTTTGTGCCTGGAAGTTGACAGCCCTCTTTTTTCATGATATAATAGAGTCATATTGAAACAGAGGAGAATCAAAATGATTGAGCAACTAAATTTCACCAAATCTAATGTGAGGAAAGATAAGAGCATCAGGCTCAAGTATGTTGGTGATTTTCCGAAGCAATTTGAATTGCATTCACCGAGTGGTAAATCTTGTCTTATGATTCTTGATGCTGATGCAACTCAAGAATATTGGATGCAAAATGAAGGGTGGGATGGTGAATATTATGCTGCTCTTTACTTTGGAGAAATCGAAGGGAAATCCATTCGTGCTGAGCTTGGACATACGCCGTATGATTGAACTTGACTGCCCTTTTTTCTTGTGATATAATACTTCCATCAACTGAAACAAAAGAGGAAATAAAATATGAAAATCGCACTTTATAATGAGTTTCTTGGAGAAACCGAGTATCTTGAGTTCCCTAATGCAACTGAAGATACCATCCATAAGCTTGTTACCGATTACATTATGGAGTCTATTGGTTATAGAATGGAAGAAGACTTCGATGACTTTGACAAAGATGAAGACTTCGAGGTGGTAAGCTAAAACTTGATAATACCTCAAGGATGAGGTGCTTGACTGCCCTTTTTTCTTGTGATATAATATACCCATATTCACAAACGGAGATATAGAATGACTTTTTCCAAAGCATGTGAGATAGCAGCCAAGAAGGCTTGTATCAACAATGATGAAATGTATGTAGTTTCCGAACGGTTAGAGGATGGAGACGATTGGGAGTATTTTGTAGCGGATGAGTATGATATGGAGACTTTTTACTTGGGGTGTGAGGCTATAGCTGTATATGGACCGGGTGGTATTAGGATGGACTGAAATTGCGCTTGACTGCCCTTTTTTCTTGTGATATAATATCCCTACATTCACAGAAACAGGAATATATAAGATGTCAATAGAAACGAAAAACATCGGTGAAATGGTTGAACCTGGATATTATTGGTGGCTACCTGAGATGTTTAGGGGAGACGATGAAGCCTTTCGGATGGAAGAGAATTGGAGCATCATTTCTTGGCATCCGTTGAACGATCAACGGCAAAAGTCTGGTCAGTTTCTTGGGCCGATTCGTCGTTGGTATAAAGACGAGGATTAACTTAACAGCACCCCTTCGGGGGTGTTATAATATACTCATAGTCACAAACGAGGAAATGAAATGAATAATATTGAGAAAGAGATGAACGCGATTGGTTCCCTTTTGGCTCGGCAGGTGGCACAAGGGGTGTTTACGCTGGATGAGGCTTACGAACGTTTTTATCAAATTCTTGATCTGGTCGGAATTTCAGAGGAAGATGAAATGATTATGGCGGATGTTTATGTCTATTGAGGGT
>Ga0316194_10002415_pt1 | contig 13042 bp, 10 predicted proteins | sample CroRivsedime1_MG_FD_204936 | JGI IMG/M metagenome (GOLD analysis project Ga0316194, IMG submission 204936) | Coastal sediment microbial communities from Maine, United States - Cross River sediment 1 | ecosystem: Environmental > Aquatic > Marine > Coastal > Sediment | place: USA: Maine...
AGGTGCAGGTGAAGCGGCCCGGCACGAAAGCATGATGAGCAGCGTGCTGGTTGCGCCGTGGATGCGCGAGAATTTGTGAGCTGGACGTGCAATATTACTCCGAAGGCAACATTCTAAGCGTCCTCGCGTTCTTCATCTGGATCCCAGTTACGTATTTCGCAACGTGGCGCTGGCCACCCGCCAAGGCGACCGCAGTTCTCTTCCTGGGGGGCTTGCTCCTGCTCCCCGAGCTCGTGTTCTTCAAGCCTCCAGGGCTTCCAGACTTCGCGAAACTCGAGATTGTGCCGATTTGGATTCTCATCTGGGTAGCAGTCTTTCACCGCGAGCGCCTAGCGTCCGCGCCCAAGAGCAGGTGGTTCAAGGTGTGCGTTGGGATCCTCGTGTTCGGGTCGGTCTTCACGGTCTTTCTCAATACCGATGCGTACAGCGTCGGCCTCAGAGATGTCCCAGGGCACGTTCCGTACGACGCTGTTCACGCGGTGCTCAACGCCCTGCTCGGCGTCGTCCTTCCTTTCTATTTGGGTGCCGTGATGTTTCGGACGTCGCGTGATCTTCGGGTCCTGCTCACCACGATAGTGGTGGCGGCGCTCCTTTACTCCCCTCTTCAAATCATCGAGCTGATCCTCAGCCCACAGTTGCATCGCTGGGTGTACGGATTCCATCAGCATGCCTTTTTGCAGGTCATGCGCGGAGACAGCTATCGCCCCATGGTCTTCATGGCGCACGGGCTTGCCGTCGCGATCTTCACGATGCTAGCTCTCATGGCAGCCGCGGCTTTGTTCAAGACCAAGGTTAGAGTTCTTCGAGTCCCTGCGGCCTGGGTCACGTCGTATCTGTGGGTGGTTCTCATCCTTTCGAAGAGCCTCGCGTCCTTGCTCTATAGTATGGTCGCTGTGCCACTCGTGGTGTTCGCTTCCCCCCGCGTCCAAACCTTGGCTGCGGCGGCACTCGCCGGGCTCTTATTCGTGTATCCCCTGCTTCGAGCAAACGATTTGATCCCCGTGGAGGCTCTCCACGCCTGGGCCGAGGATGATTACGGACAGGAAAGAGCCCGATCGATGACGTTTCGGTTGGAGAACGAAGCACGGTTGCTCGATCGGGCCTTGGAGCGCCCCTGGTTCGGATGGGGGAGCTACTGCCGGGCTTGCGTATTCGAGCGCTGGTCGGGCGAACGGTCTGCGATATCGATACGTGACGGAGCCTGGATCATCCGATTCGGTGATCACGGGGTCGTCGGCTTCGTCAGCGGCTTTGGCCTGCTACTATTTCCCCTCATCGCTCTGGTGAGACGGCTGAAATACGTGCCGCGGGTATCCGATCGGCGTCTTCTCGCGGGGCTTGGCCTCATGGTGGGCTTCGCCGCGTTCGATTTGATCCCCAACGGTGATTTCACTCGCTTGGCCTTTGTTCTGAGTGGCGCGCTTTGGGGTTGCCTGACCGGCATTTTGCAAGAAGCTGCGGATGCGATGCGAGAGAAGCGAATGCGGGCGCACGTCACAGCTTCGCGGGAAGTGCGATGGTGACGAGGACACGGACGTCTTGGCTGGTGGCAGCGGGCACCTCGTCGCTGGTAGTCATCCCGCCTTTGTACACACTCCTCCGTTCGGGGCCGCACGGAGTCTTCAATTTCGTCCGCGCCGACGCGTTTCTGTATTTGGCGGTTGCGAAGCGCTCCTCGCTCACCTGGTATACGTTCGACGGCGAGACCGCGACCAACGGATTTCACCCTCTATGGCAGTTCATGCTGACGGCCCTTCATCGAGTGATCGGGGGCGACACCGAGCGCCTACTCGTGGCCGGATTCCTCTTGAGTATCCTCGTCGCCAGCGCGGGCGTCGCAATGACCAGTGTGGCCATCTTTCGCTACACCGGCTCCGCTTTCCTTAGCTTCCTGACCGTGCCGGGTGTCTACTACCTCACGCTCGGCGTCGGTTACGACAACTGGCCGATCTGGTCCAGCGTGAACTGTCTCGAAAGCGGAGTGTCCGTGCTGTGTGGGGGCCTTGCGCTCTTGGTGTTGTCCCGCGAGGTCCATCGTCCAGGGTTCACATTCGAATCGATGTACGACCCCTCGTTTCGAGGTGTCGCCTGGCGGCTTGGGCTCGTGTTGCCGCTCATCATGCTGTCCCGCCTCGACGATGTGTTCGTCATCCCTGCTTTCTTCCTGGTTTTCTTGCTGACGCCTGGTGTGCCGTTTCGCGATCGGATTCGACCCGCGTTCAACGTGGTCGCCGTGAGCACCGTCGTGCTGGCACTGTATCTCGCCTACAACAGGGCCTACGCGGGTGTCTTCCTTCCAGTGAGCGGAAGCGTTAAAGGCGGGTTCGTGCTGTTTCGCTCCCTCTATGTCGGTCTCTCCGGTGCCTTCCCGTTTCTCATCGACATCAAGGAGGCGGCAACGGGGCGGCCGAGCGTCCCCGCTGATATTCACGCGAACGTGTTTCGATTCGTTCAGATCATCGGCCCCGCCCTGATGTCTGCGATCTACGTGTGGTCGGTCGGCGTCTCGCACAAGCGTGATCCTCGCTACATTCTGCCCATTGGGTTCGCCGTGGGCATTTTGGTCAAGCTCGCCTACAACCTCACCTATGTGCATCTATGGCATCAGGGAAGCTGGTACTTCGCCCTCTCGATGCTCATGACGACCTTCTTCTTCTGCGTGCTAGTCGGAGACGCGTACGCAAGACTCGATGCCCGAGGCGTCGCGAAGAGGGCTCTCTACATCGGTTACGCGGTCGTCTTGGTCTTCTCGATGGGCCGACAGATCCTCAGTTCGGCCTACGTCGATCACAACGGATCGTACGATTTCTGGACGGATCGAGTTGCGATCCAGGGAGCCCTGGACCGACTCGATCCCGACGCCAAATTGCTCGAGCTCGACGACGGGATCATCTCTTTTTCGATCGAGTCGCCCTCGATTCACGCGTTCGGGTTTGCGGCGGACAAGGACTCTGCCATGGCGCTACGTGAAGGCCGTCTGTTCGCCCACGCCCACGAGCGTGGTTACGACATCTTCACTTCGAACGGCTACGTGGCTATCGATCCGCAGATGGACGCCGAGTCGATTCGAACGCGCCTCCGAGAAAGTGGCGCGGTGCGGGATGAGCTCAGGTCCGAGCTCGACTCATTCGACTTCGAGCTTCTGTGGGTGCACGAGCCGACGCGCACCGGCTTCATTCGCTTTGAGCCGCTCTAGAGCTTCGTTCGCTTCGAACTTCTCGAACACACCGAGGTAATTGCTAAAGAGCTGCTACCATGGCAGCTTCATCTATTGAGCGCGGCAGCGTGGGGGTCTGGGATGAGAAGAAGCGTTCTTGCGACAATTGGCGTGTTCGGGGTTCTGTCGTGCATCTCGTGCAACTGTTCCCGGCACAAACCGGCTGCTGCGGAGACGAGCGCGGTGCGCGCACGGGTCTCGCGGCCGAGCTCCGAGCTCAATCGGACCTCATCAATAGGGTCCAACTTGGCCGGGGTCGTCGACTACAGCCGGGACATCCCGTTCGTGGATCTGTTCAAGTCATCGCGTCCATGGATTAGCGGTAGCGCCAAGAAATGGGACGATAAGCGCCCGATCGATCTCGACGAGCACGGCTGGGTCCGCTCTTTGATGCCAGGCCAGGTGGCTAGGACGCTCATGCTCACGACGGGCGGTCATCCAGGGGGCGAGTTCATCGTTGTCTACGATGGACGGGGCGAGATCGATTACGGAAACGAGCTGCTGCAAAACCAATCGCGCGCCGGACGGCAAGTGATTCGCGTGAAGAAGGACGGCGCCGTCCGTTTCGAGATCTCCAAGACCGATCCAGGCAATCCAATCCGCAATATTCGTGTGTTTCCACCTGGAGGATCTTGCGAGGAAGACGACGCGCTCTGGTGCGATCGTTCCCATCCCTGCCCGAGTGGCCGCTGTCTTCCTTTCGAGAAGACGCATCCGGACCGGATTTTTCATCCAAAGTTCCTGCAGTCTACGAGCAACTACTCAGTGCTGCGCTTCATGGATTGGATGCGGACCAACAATTCGACAATCCGTACTTGGTCGGAGCGTCCCAAGGTGACGCACGCGACATGGAATCGGCGAGGCGTACCCGTCGAGGTGATGGTGTCGCTCGCGATGCGGCTGCGGGCAGAGCCTTGGGTCAACATCCCCCATTTGGCAGACGACGACTACGTTCGTCAGTTTGCGACTCTGGTCCGCGACACCCTGCCTGAAGAGTTTCGCGTGTGGGTGGAGTACTCCAACGAGGTGTGGAACTCGCAGTTCGATCAGCACGAGGAGGTCGCGCGGTGCCCGGCTGGAAAGAGCGAGAAAGGTGAATTCGGGGCCGCACTCGTGTGCCAAGCGGAGCGAAGCGATGCGATTTTTCAAACTTGGCATCAAGTCTTCGGAGGATCCGCTTCGCGGGTCGTCCGCGTCGTCGCGACTCAGGCCGCCAACGCTTGGACGAGCAAGAAGATACTAACGCACGGCGACCTGTACGAGCGGGTGGACGCGCTGGCGATAGCCCCGTACTTCGGCGTCGCCGTCAACCGAAAGACCCGAGCGGACTACACTGGCATGTCACTGGATGAGCTCCTCCAGCGCACCGAAGCCGAAATTATACCAAAGGCGATCAAACGGATGCGGGACCAGGCGGAGATGGCCGCACGCTTCGGCCTGACCCTCGTCGCGTACGAGGGAGGGCAGCACTTCTCAGCGGCGGCCGGCGTTGAGAATGACGAGAACATCAACGCCCTTTTTGATGCAATCAATCGCCACCCCAAGATGAGTGATCTCTATCTGCGCTACCTGACGGAGTGGCGCGAAGCGGGTGGCAAGCTGTTTGTCCACTACAACAACTGTGGTGCGTACACGAAGTGGGGGCGCTGGGGGCTGCGAGAGTACGTCGATCAACCTCGCGCGGAGGCGCCGAAGTTGGACGGCGTGATGCGGTTCATCGAGCAGAACCCGCGTTGGTGGTGAGTCAGACGCTCTCACCCGAAAGCTGAGCGTCGTGCAGGAACAGCGACTCTTTTCGTCGAATTCTAGAAAACAGCACCATGAGCGGTCGCGCCCAGAATGTGGTGACGACCACGAAGACCACCAGCGCGTGAAGCACGATGTGGGTGATCCCGAGCTCGGTTAGCCAAGCCACGGCGGACCAGCCGGCGAGCGCTGCGATCGCAACCCGGACGCTGAGCTTCACGTCTTCGCGACGTTCGTCAAAGCCCAGCCTGGTGGCTCCACGTACGGCAACCGCGTACCGGACCAGTTCTGACACCGCCAAGCCGCCTACGGCGCCCGCAAAGCCACCAGCCCAGTACCCGAGCGGAATGAACGCGAGCATTCCCAAGAACTTCGAAAAAGCCATGGCAGCGGTCCAATCGCTTCGACCGACAGCAAGCACGACCGCTCCGTAGGTGCCGCCGAGGACGATGCCGAACCAAAGACCGGCTGAAAGCATCTGAATCATCCAGCCTGCTTCCCAGTAGCGGGAGTCGTAGAGAAGTCGGATGATCGTCGGGCCGCCTCCGATGAAACCGGCAGCTGCCCATCCGCCCAAGATAAGCAAAGGCCAGCGGGCCGTGCGGAACACCTGGGACAAGTCCTCGGGCGAGTGGTGTATGCGGGTATAAAGTGGAAAAAGAACACGGTTCGACACGCTGGACAGCGCCTGCGTGGGGGCAAGGGCAAGCATCACCGCAATGCTGTACACGCCCAGTGTACTCATCGTCGTGAGCTTGCCGAAGATGAGGCGGTCCACGTGGTTCGCAGCGAAGATCGCCAAGGTACTGAAGAAGATCCAAGTGCCGAAAACGAAGAGAGAGCGGGCTGCGCGTCGTTCGAAGTGGAATCGATTCCGGATCCCCGGAAGCCAAACGTGGCTCAGCACCGTCGTGACGAGTGCGGCGACGATCCCGGCCACGACGAGCGACCAGATGCTGCGAGTTGTCCAGGCCCAAGCAACCATGACGACCGCACCCGCGAGCTGAGCCCCAACTTGTATGATGACCGGGCGCTTGAGGTGCAGGTGTCGGGTTTCAGTGAAGATCGACGTGGAGATGAAGCCTCGGATCGCCGCCGTCAGTGCCGCAACTCGAATCAACGGAGTGAGGATGGGCTGGTCGTAGAATTCAGCGAACAAGGAGGCGAGAGGAAACGCAATCGAGCACAACGCAAGCCCGCGGACGACCTGTATCGTCCAGACCGTGTTCACGAAGCCAGGGTCTTCTCGCTTGTTCTGGACGAGCGTCGGACCGATGCCAATGTCGGAGAAGAGCTGCAGCCCAACCAGGAAGACGTTCACCAGGGCCATCAGCCCGAAGTACTCCGTGAGCAGTAACCTGGTCAGTATCAGGTTAGCGGCGAGCCGAATGACCTGACCGCCCCCATGGCCCACGATGGTCCAGAGCGCGCCGGACGACGCCTTGCTCCCAAGCTCGCCGAGGCCTTCTGTGCTTCCTAACTTACTCGGTGGCTCGCTGCCCTCCGAATCAACGTTTTGTCGGTCCACGGCTCGGATCACGCTGACGTGCTTCAAGGTACGATGTCAAGTTGATGAACCGCTGCCTACTGCCGCACCTTTGCTCCGCCTCAGCCATTGAGCACCACAACTCGAGCGCAAGGTCCTCAGGGGTAGGAGCTTTGTCTTTCCCACTCGCTTCCGGTAGGTTTCCGCCTTCCATGGTGCTTGGGCCTCTCCATCGTCGGTACGAAGGTGTGCGCTGGCTTGTGCAGCGGGCGCAGGTCGATCGCTTTTCCTTGCCGTACTTTGCAGGGGGATCGCAGTCACGCCGCGTGCTCTTCATTACACACGCGCACCGAATCGCGTCCTCGCAGATCTTTCCCCATTTCTACTACCGGCGCGCCATCGCTCGCCGCTACGGCGTTCAAGTAGGGGAAATCAACTTGGAGTCCTTCGAGGCTCTTCCGGCGAGCGACGTGCCCCAAGTAGACATCGTCTGCCTCCAGACCTGGTTTGATATCGATAGGACGCGTCTCCAGAAGCTCTTCGATAGGGTACGCGAGCTCTGTAAGCCCACCAAGGTCGTCTACTTTGATTGTTTCGCGCCAACGGATCTTCGCCTGGCGGAGGCGATCGGAGATCAGGCCGATGTCTACGTCAAGAAGCATGTCCTTCGTGATCGGCTGGCGTACGGCAAGCCCACTCGGGGCCATACCAACCTGATGGAATACTACTGTCAGCGTTACAATATCGAGTGTGAGGAGACTCTCTTTCCGATCCCCGAACGGTTCTTCGAACGTCTTCACGTGGGCCCGAGCTTCGCTACCGCGGACTACTTGATGCCCTACTTCTGCTCCGGCCACATGCAGTCGACTCGAAAGACGATAGACGTCCATGCCCGAGTAGGCCGCGAGGGGACCGAATGGTACGAGGCGATGCGAAACGAATCCCTACAGGCTTTGGATGGTCTGCGTGAGTTCAATGTGGCGAGGGACTTCGGCGTCGGGCAACGCGAGTTCCTGCGTGAGCTGGGGGCCTCGAAGATCTGCTACAGCCCCTTTGGCTACGGCGAGGTGGCGTGGCGCGACTACGAAGCGATCGCCTACGGAAGTTTGCTCCTCAAGCCCGACATGTCGCATCTCAAAACCGACCCCGACGTCTTCATCGCTGGAGAAACCTACGTTCCGGTGAAATGGGATTTCTCGGACGTTGAGGAGAAGATCCGCTATTACCTCGAGAACAGCGCGGAGCGGGAGGCGATCACGGAGCGCGCCTTCGCCAAGCTCCACGAATACTTCCGCGGCGACGGCTTCATCGAGCAGTACGAGCCCGTCTACGAGCCGGCGAGCACGCGTGGCACTTCTATCTGAGCTCTTGCCGACGTTTCTTGAGGTACCCTTGGATTCCGACGGACGAAGCGACACGCTGCGCCGAGTGACGTAGGAATAGGGGGAGCGACTTCGTGAGTCGATACCGCAGCGGAAAGGGGTTGTACGGCACTGTGGCGAATCTGGGCTCGAGATGAAGAATCATGTCCCGGTACAACTTCGTAGAACGCTCTCGCGAACCGTCTACGGCCTCGAGCATCAGTCTGAGCCACCCCCTGCAACTGAAAGGGGTCAGCGCCGGTTGGGCTAGGTTCAGCGTCGTGAAGCTTTCTGCCACCCAGCGGCCGACCCGCATCTGCCAATAGAGCTGGTCCAGCACGTGAATATTGGCATCTTCGCGTACCTGTTGGGCTCGATTGAACCAGGGCTCATACAAACTATGGGCCGCGCGGCTATTGGGAAATCCACAGCATGCAACGATGTCGCCGAGTGTCGGAGATTCCCAGTTTGGCCACCTCCAGAAACAGCGACAAATCTCGTTACCCCAGCCGATCAACATGAAGTGATCCGCGAGCGGATGGCCTATGTGTTTTGCAGCGGAGCGCTCGACACTCGCGGCTGGCATGACGACACAGGCGTCGAAAATTGCTTGGGCCTGTTCACTGAAGTCGACTGAGCAGTGGATCAGGTAGTGATCTCTCTGCAGCAGGTGCGCCATTTGCTGAGCGGCGCGGGTATCCATGTGCCTATAGTCGCAACGGCCTTCCATGGACCAGGTGAAGCTACGGTACAGAACACCGTTGGATTGCGCAGCGGCAAGCATCATCCGGGAGTCCGTTCCCGCCGTCGTGCCGATCAACAGCGGGCGGCGGTGGCCCATCGCACGGACGATTCCAGCAAACCACTCAGCCCCTTCTTCAACTACGGATTCCACGGACCGGCTTTGTAGAGGTTGTCGCGGCCAATACTGGTGGGTCAAACGATCGCGGAGATCCAGCGCTTCGTTGGGTAGCACGCAAAGGACACCCTCGTAGGGACTTCTATTGCCCGGCAGCCCAACGCCCGGAAGGGAACTCAGGCAATATGGCTTGATGATCTGGTCGACCACGATTTGATCGAGCGGCGAGCGGATCTGCTTGGCGATGAGCTTCGGCGAAGAGCTGATCCAACACTCGGATGTCTTGCCCGCAGGGTAGTAGATTGGGAGTGAGCCACAGGCATCGTGGATCATCACCTGCTCCGATGAAGAGCGTACCCACAGCGCCCACCGTCCGGCCCACTGATCGGATGCGTGAATGACCTGCTCGACGCTTTTACATTGCCCGATCCAGCGATCGAGGACCTGTTGGTTCGAGTCTTCCGGCCTCCAACCGTCAAACACCTGTCCAATTAGAGTCGCGGAAAGATCATCCGTCTCAGTGCGAGTGATCTCGACGGTCGGGTCACGCGAGACGAACACAGAGGGCGCGACCTCGGTCGAGCTCCAGTGTTCGGTCACGTGAATCGGGCGAGGACCCAGCAAATAGTGACCGCGGAACAGGTGAGGTAACCATTCGGAGTTCTCAACGCGCTCTATCGATTCGGCTACAGTCTCAGGATCAAGATACGAGGGTAAAGAGGCACCTGTCTGAGATTCAAGCCGGCGCATCGTTGACACTTTAGATCGGGCGCTGGCGCTCGTGGTAGAAAATTCACGTAAGGGTGGGCGTGACGGAACGCTGACGCTGCAGGAGCCTCGTGATTTACATTACAGGGGATGTGGGAAGCAGGCGCTGGGCAGCCCCAGACGGGCGCATTTATGTTGCATCGCCCCGAAGAACGGGCCAGCGTTACTCACCATGACTAGTCGAAGCTTCACCAATCTAACCTCTTTTCTTGTCCTATCCGCAGGGTTGGGGGCGCTGCTGGTGCTGCCCGCTACCGGCTGCGGGGACTCCGAAGCCCCCCCCAGGGCACCCGTGAGCGTCAGGGTGACGGAATTCATAGACCAGTCGGATTTGCAACGACCGATGCCCGGCGCGGAGGTCTGTGAGATCGACACGACCAACTGCACGATGACGGACGAAGATGGAATGGCGACGATCGATCTGCTCGCCGATGCCGAGGTTAGCTACACCATCACCAAGGAAGGATTCGCTTCGTATCTGTGGTCGGATGTGAATAATGGGCAGCTGGAGCATTGGACCTGGATGTTCCCGGAGGAAGAGGTGACTCGCCTCGCCGGGCTCATCGGAACCACATTCCCTGGGACGGGCGACGGGCTCATCATCATTCGCGCATTCACCGACCCCGGCGTGATGTTTGACCTCGTCGGTGAGTCGAACGAGCCCTTCTACTTCCTCGACGGAGGCACACCGAGCAGAGACATCGACGCTACCACCGAGGACAGGCGCGGTGGTTTCACGGATGTCGCGCCTGGCGAGTATCAGATCGATGTGATCGGAGCCCCGGGGCCCTGCCAGCCGTTTGTCGTCTGGCCCGGCGACCAGGCCGATCGTTTCAAACTCCTGGTCAGAGCAGGCTTCATCAGCTGGGTGAGCGTGACTTGCCAGGAGAGCGGCTCGGGCGCGAACTGATTCCTCACCTATCCGCCCGGTCCGTACATGAAGGGGCTGAAGGAAACCCTGCACGGCGCACACCCCGCACAGATTCGTGCGGGCTTCGCAGTGGACCAATACGGCCCCTGGGGGGAGCCGCGGGCCGCCCGCGTCGATCATGTCTCCCCATTCTACCTCGTGGCGATCTCCCCGACTCCAGGGCACCAGACGTTGCACGTGGTGCCTGTGAACCGCTGGCTGCCGTTCACGGCATCCCAAGTTCTGGTCCTGCGGCCCGACCAGTGAGGAGCCAAGGGGGGAGGTACTAGGTCTGAAGACGCCGAAACGGGTTGTAGCAAGGGCTGACGTACGGGTCGTAGAGAGCGATGAACCGGACCGGGCGCGACTCGTCGGCACCGTTGGCGAAGAAATCAGTAGAGCTCAGATAATTCATGTAGATCTCATCGGGCAGGGGGCCAAACAGCAACTTGAGCGGGTTGCGCCGAATCAAGTGCTTATTTTGCTCGAAGGTGTCGACGAAGCGTCTCACTCCGGCGGGATCGAGGTCGAGGTAGTCGAAGTGGGCGGTCAGCTTCCGCGCGATCCATTCGCGTCGAATGAAGTCCCAGCGCCAAGCGCCTGCGCCAATGGTGAGTGCGGCGGCACCCAGCAGCGAAGTCAAAAAGACCCTCCGAGTGAGTCGACCCGGCTTCTTCATATCGCGTGGCCTCCGAATAGGCTCCTCGCGGAGCGCAACGCCAAGGCTGACAGGGTCAGCGTCGGGTTGGCCGGTGCTGCGGACGGAAACACGCTCGAGCCGACCACGACGAGGTTCCGAACGCGGTGGTGACGACAGTTTGCGTCAACTACGGAGTCTTCTGGGTTGCTACCCATCATGGTCGTGCATTGGATATGATACTCGGTTTGTTCGACCTCGTCCTTCATCGCAAATGATGCGACTGGTAGTGGCTTGAGTAGCTCTTGCAGCGAGGCGCGGACCGCTTCTAAGCCGCGGCGCGTGTACTCGGAATGTCCGTGGTACTCGGTTACAGGTCGGCTCGAATCGTCGGCGTCGAGACGCACGCGGTTGCTCTCCTGGGGAAGGTCCTCGAGCACGAACCTGATCACGTATCTCTGACGCCAGCGACCACGCAGATTGCGCAGGCTGGGGATGTTGTAGCTTTCGAACATAGCGGCGGCTCGCTCTCGTCGGTGCGGTCCGTCATACAGCATGTATCCGAGTGCGGTCTGCGTGGTGCTTCCCTGGAAGCCGTCCATGCCATCCAGCTCGACCGTGCACAAGACGCTGACCTGTTCGCACAGTCCGCGTCCAACCCATGGGCCGTCTAGCCCGGAGCGCAGAAGTATGTGTGGATTGAAGATGCCATTGGCGCCGAGCACCACCAGCTCGGCCTTTGCGAACAGCTCCGCGCCTTCTGCGCTGTAATGTACTCCCTTTGCCATGCCTGCGGCATGCTCGATTCGCTCCGCGGTCGCGTTGGCACGCAGCTCTACCCGCGGATCTGCGTATTCAGGCCGCATGCCGTTCAGAATGGTGAACTTCGAATCGATGGGGCACAGCTTGCAGCTCATTGACGAACAACACTGGGGGCGCCCCGGCGGTCTGGAACGAGTGGGTTTCGCGACCGGCAGCGAGAAGAACAGCCCAGGATACGCGGCTGCCATCGCACGGTCTGGATCGCTCATCTGGTGCGGTGGACACGGATACGGCTTACTGCGCGGGTATACGGTGTCTTCCGGACCCGCGACTCCGAAGGTCTCTTCGACCTCGCAGTAGTACGGTTCGAGGTCGTCGTAGCTGATGGGCCAATCGAAGCCGACGCCGTAGCGGGTGCGCAGACGAAAATCGTTGGGAAGCATCCGAGGAGTGTTGCCAGTCCAGCAGTTTGAGCTGCCCCCATGTCCTAGCGTGAAGATCCATGGCTTGGTCGGGGTCTCGTTGACGAACGTGTGCTGGAAAGATTCGTACTTGAGCTCGTCGCGACGCGCGATGCGCTGCGGGTGCGAAAGTGCAGGACCGCGCTCGAGAACCAGAATGCGCGCCGTCTCAGGTGCGTGGCGCAAATACTGCTGTAGAAAGAAGGACGACCCGAACCCGCTGCCGATGCAAACGACATCATAGCTCTGCTCCATACTTGCAGGGGGTAGCAGAAGCTCATCGTGACTTCAAACGCCACGAATCTCTCCGGCGCATAGTAATTACAAACGCAGTGCCGTTCACTTAGGAGTCCCGGGGCGGTTTCCCTTCGCGGTTTGAAGGATACTGACTGGATTTTCGCTTCGCTGCTCGTTTCTCAACTCGGCGTTTGGTCGTCGCCCTGGTTCCGGAATCGGCGATCGGCCAACACGGCCCCATCGACAGCCGGATCTTCCTGCGATGTGTCGTTCCTCGTGGATGCTTGGGAGGCGGGAAGCGCGTAACCGTACTGGCCCAGATCGAGCCCGGTGAGTTCTTCTAGGCGAGCGTTGCTCTGTGCGTACTGTGTGCCGATCTGCGTCTCGACGTACTGGCGGAGGCGTTCATTGTAGACCCTCTGCCACGCGTCCGTTTTTAGCCGTTCGAGCCAGCCGGTGGTGGTCGAAACGACCCGCACGGCAAGAGATTGTCGCGGACGGGACCAGTCGGCTTTGCCGAAGTTGATCCGGTTGCAAGCCCGCTTGAACGCAAGGCCGAGGCCTTTGGCGCCGACGCGCTGAGGAGGGTGGTCGGGGA
>Ga0316194_10002416_pt1 | contig 13033 bp, 9 predicted proteins | sample CroRivsedime1_MG_FD_204936 | JGI IMG/M metagenome (GOLD analysis project Ga0316194, IMG submission 204936) | Coastal sediment microbial communities from Maine, United States - Cross River sediment 1 | ecosystem: Environmental > Aquatic > Marine > Coastal > Sediment | place: USA: Maine...
TTTCTTTCTGATGATCATTGTTGTCAAGACGCCTACAAAAAATGACTCCAGATAATATTTTGAAACACAGATACCCTCATGTCGTCATACCCGCAAAGGATTTAATCCCACCTATGATTGCTGAGCGACATGAATGCGACAGTAATAGACAGCCCCACTTGGAACCAGGTCAACCGTATCAGAAAAGCGATACCGGCGCAAGGGTAAAAATCCGAGCCCAGAGGGGCCGGTTTTGGTTTGCCCCCAGATTAAAACCAAAGGATCAGGCTTTCAATATTGAATTAAAGCAATTCTATTCGTGTTGCCTATTCAATCAATATTTCAGCAAAAAATCCATCAGCGCCTCGTTAAAAGCCTTGGACTGTTCGATATTGGATAGATGCCGGGCAGCGGGCAGCACCACCAGCTTAGAACCGTCAATACGTTTTTGCATGGCTTCAGAAGCGGCCACCGGTGTTCCGGGATCCTCTTCGCCAACGATAATCAGCGTGGGAAGCTTAATCTCCGATAACCGGTCCAGGTAATTGAGTCCGCGCAGCGCTTGGCTGCAACCGATATATCCTGCCAGCGGTGTTGCCAGGACCTGCTTCCGGATCATCTCTACTTCGGGTGGATTTTCTTGGAGATATCCCGGTGTAAACCAGCGCTCAAGGGTATCGTCAACCTGGCCCGGCATGCCCTCATCGCGAGCAGCAGCAATGCGCCCCTGCAAAATGGGCTGGGCCTCATCCGGCATAATAGCCGAGGTATCACACAGGACAAGACTTTTTAATCTACTTCCGTAATTTAGAGCAAGACCCTGACCGATCATACCGCCGATGGATAACCCGACAAAGTGCACGGTGTCGATACCCAGTGCGTCCAGCAAAGCGATGGCATCTTCTGCCAGCAGTTCCAGGGTATAGGCATTTTCCGGCGCTTCGCTGCCGCCGTGGCCGCGCATATCATAGCGCAACACCTTAAAATGAGATGCCATCAAATCCAACTGAGGATTCCACATCACCATGCTTGACGCTAGAGAATGGCTGAGCATCACCACCGGAGCACCATCCCGGCCGGAAAGTTCATAATTGATTTGAATGCCGTTTGCTTCTGTTTTCATGTTTATCGCTCCTTATCTTCAAATCGTTCTATTCTCATTCGTTTTTTCAGTGCTCAAAAATCAACGGTTCAGATTTGACGCAAATCAAGAACCTCTAAACCCAGCATCCCTGGACCCCTTGTATGAAACTTCACGCGGACGGAACAAGGAACCGCAGAATTTCGTAGGATGGTTTCGCTTCGCTCGGTTTTTCTAAAATAGACAGATATCATTCCTTCGACATTCGACATTCATTATTCGATATTCGATATTCTCTTTTTTAGATTTTCTTTTTCGATCGGGCCGACCGTTTTTTTGGCCGGCGGCGGGGCTGAACCCTGAACCCCTGAACCTATCCCTTACTTCAGCAAATCCAGGGCGGTGCGGCAATGGGTTTCAAGGCCAAGTGCAAGTACATCCTCATTGAAATCAAACCGGGGATTGTGAACCGGCAAAAATTCCTGACGTCCCACACCGAGGGCATAAAAACAGCCCCTGGACTGCTCGAGAAAAAAGGACATGTCTTCACCCCCCATGGTCAACTCGGGTTCAACGACGTTATCTTCCCCCACGACTTTTTGGGCGCATCGTCTGACCAACTCCGCCATGGAGTCATTATTGATGGTGGGCGGATAGCCCTTGGAAAACTTCAGTTCAAACTCCGCTCCCATTGATTCACATACCCCTCGCACTACTTTTTCGAGACGCTCTTCCCAGGAATTCCAGATATCGAGATTAAATGTTCGGGTGGTACCGCTCAATTTGGCATCACCGGGAATGATGTTAAAGGCCGTTCCGGCATGGAACGTGGCGACCGTGACCACGGCAGGTTCGAGGGGGTTCATGTGCCGGCTTGAGATACGTTGCAGAGCATTGACCACCTGAGTGCCGACCTCGAGGGCATCAACGCACATATGCGGCATAGCGCCATGCCCGCCCCGGCCGATAATCTTAATATCAAAGCGATCCATGGCCGCCATAAACGGTCCGGAGCGCACCCCGATGGTGCCTTCCGGGATTTCCGGCCACACATGGCAACCGATGGAATAGTCTACTTTGGGATTTTCCAGAACACCTTCTTCAATCATGGGCTTGGCCCCTCCGGGCCCCTCCTCGGCAGGTTGAAAAAGAAACTTGATTGTTCCATTGAGCTCGTCCTTGACCCGGTTCAATACGGTTGCAGCCACCAGTCCCATCGCCACATGCGCATCATGGCCGCAGGCGTGCATCACCCCTTTATGGGTGGAGGCAAATGCCAGACCGGTCTCTTCCGTCACCGGGAGCGCATCCATATCGGCGCGCAGCAATAAGGTCGGGCCGGGCCGACCGGTTTTTAACAAACCCACAACGCCATAGGTCGCGATCCCCGTTAGGACTTCCAACCCCTCACGGTTTAAATATTCCGTCACGTATGCAGATGTCTTCTTTTCCGTAAAAGCGGTTTCCGGAATTCGGTGCAGGTCTCGACGGGTATTGATGACCAAGTCTTTGTGTTCACTGACCAGTTGACGGATATCCACCATAACTACACCTCACAATATAATATTAAAGATTAAAAACGAAATGGGCTTTTATGGCTTTCAGCACTATGCTCCATGCTCTATGCTTCCGGCCATCAGTCCTTAATTACATTCCGCCTCTGGATTCCGCATTCCGACTTCCACCTTCAAAAAGCCCTTTCCCCCGACTTTGCCCTCTGCTGTTCCTTTTTTTTCAGCTCATTTTTTTCTATTTCGATCAGTTGCTTTAAGTTTTGCACGAAATAGATGACGATTTGATATCCGTGATGGCCGAACTGGTCGGGCACCAGAGACACCAGCAATAAATCCGTGTTTTTTCTCCAAACCATGGATTTACCATTTTCTTCCTTCCAGTCGATGACTTGCGGTGGGCCGTATTTTGTTTTAAGCGTTTCAACGATGCCGGTTTCATCTATTTTGAAATTGATTTTAAACAGCAGCGGTGTTTTGGTGAATTCCGAGAAAACAAGCTCCACATAATCAAAAGGCGCATTTTTTCTTTGTGCATAGCGATACATGAGCTTAACGGTGTTATGCTCAACTCTTTCTCCGGGGGGGAAGTTTATTTTTCGATTCAGTTCGTTGATTTTGGGAAGATATTTTTTAATAAACCCGGCATAGTTGGTGTTCAAATCCAGGATGCTGCGACGCTCGAGGGCGTCGCGACCTAGTTTTTCACCAAGATCTTTCCTGATATCTTCGGTTAACTTTGTGTTCGTTCCGAGTTCAAAAAACGTGAAGCTTTCAGGATTGACGGCCGCCGGGATTGTTTCGGCCGATTCACGATTGTCACCACAGGAAATTAAAATTGAAATAGATAAGAGGCTGATGAATGTATAAATGAACCTGATCTTATTTCGCATTTTCATTTGCAAATACATATTGATACCTCAGACAATTGAAAATCGTAATATTTCAGCCACGAAGCCACTAAGACACAAAGGTTGTAATATAATTTTACTGATACCGTTTTTCATAGGAGGTACGTTAAAATTGACAAGAGCTCCATTACGGCAGCCAGGTCCAAATATCTAAATAATCAGTAAATGCTGCATCTTTAATTTTTTCAACAATAGATCCTCACTTTTTGACAAGAGGGTAAACTTCATATTCTTTTTTCAGTGCCTTCGTGTCTTAGTGGCAGACCGTTTACTTTTTTATAAATATTCCCGATGTAAAACGGAAACAGCCCGGTTGTGCGGTCTTTGAAAAATTGAATCAGAGTATCCTCCACCACCCGGAACGCTATTTCATCCCATGGTATCTCGTCTTCCGAAAACAGACGGACCTCCAGACTTTCGCTACCCGGCCTGAAGTTGTGGTCCAGCAGACGGGCACGAAACATCAAATAAATCTGGTTTACATAGCAAATATTGTATAACGCATATGGAGCCAATATTTCAACCCTGGCCCGGGCTTCTTCAAAAGTCTCGCGCCGGGCACCGGCCGAGACGGTCTCGCCGTTTTCCAGATAACCCGCCGGCAAGGTCCATTTACCATAGCAAGGTTCGATAGCACGCCGGCAAAACAGGATTTTATCTTCCATTTCGGGGATGCATCCGACCACCATCCTGGGATTCTGATAGTGGATTGCACCGCAGGATTCACAAAAATATCTGGAACGATCGTCGCCCGGCGGTGTGCGATAGGATAATTGTTGGCCGCAGTTGCTGCAGTAGTTCACTATAGGTCCCTGTTTTTTGTATTCCTAGGTTGAGCGGTTCAGGGTTCAAAGTTCCCGGTTAAAATGTCCTAAATAGCCTTAACAATAGTATAACGCGTCAATCGGATTGAATTCCATGTTTCACCAATGGGTGAAAGAGGCCATTCCAAACTATAGAATATAATACTATGCATATCAGCATCTTATAACCTTTGAACCTTGAACCCAGAACCGATTACTTTTGGGTATAGCAGTTTATCCAAGCAACAAATATGTAAAATACAATCTGGATAAGCTCGGAAATGTCTAAATTGCACTAAAATGCCAAAACTTCTGATGTCGCTTCGCTCCGACTAAAAGTCAATCATAATATAATCTGCATCTTTAATGCTGACCGTTTGCGTATCAATAATTCCTTCAATTTTTGGCAGAATCACTGCGTGAGATACTTCCGAGCGAAGGCGGATCTGTCGCGGGACGGCACCTTTGCGAACGTGCCCGATGCCGGCAAGCAGTATGACGATGGTATCCGGATTTTTTTTCAGATATTCCAGGGTATTGATAGCCATGGCACTGTCCCAGACAAGCTGGGCTTCACAAAAATAGGTGAAGTTAAGCTCGCCATGACCATGACCTCCAAAAGCTTTTTTAATGTAATCCATATATTCTTTATCGACCCTGCAGCTCACGTCTGCCAGCTTTCCTTTCTGTTCTTCGGAAAGCGAGTTGAATCCCTGGCGCGACACCTGACGGGTAATGTCCCTGGAGACATTCAGTCCAATCATTGGTATTTTTTCTTGTTTGGCATATTCAAAGATCATCTGGTAAGCCGACCAGGGATAGGTCCAGTTATCGTAATAGATTTCCTGGAATTCCGCTTCGCCGATGTTACCGGCAACCCACCGGTCGAGAGCCTGTTGGCTGTCGTTTCTGAACATTTCAATTCCGATGGCCACCTGAACACCGGCCTCGTTGAGCGATTGAATAACATTCAGCTGGGCGAAGTGATGGTTTTGATTGGTGTGATGCTCGCCAACCAGAATGATCCGATTTTTTTTGAGATCGGAAATTGCATCGGCCAATAGTATTTCTTTATTGTTCTGCAGAACATACAGGCGGTGGTCTAAATGGGCCTGTATCCCAGCTTGCATTCCAACGATTACCACCACAGGTATTATGATTAGAAAAATTCGTTTCGTCTTCATATTGCCTCCAAAAAGCGCTTAATTTCTGACTGTCAGGCCGGACTTGATCCGGCATCCAGCAACATAACACGCTTCCCCATTCCACCTTCTTATTTCCCCTGGTCCCACTCAACCACCAGCGGAGAGGTTTCCGCCGGCCAGATTCCTTTAGCCAGATTTTTACCGCTTTGGAATGCGAGATAGCTGTATTTTCCGTAGTGGGTGATTTTTTGGGCCACCACGTCGGCAAAATGAGGTGATAACGGCAAAAACAGCGCTGCAATGCGATTCGCGGTCTCGGGGTGTTCGAATACACCAAAAAAAGTATCGAAGGGTTTCTTATATAATTTTTCATTCAGCGAAAAGGAATCTGATCGGATAGTGACCCGAGCCGGCATTTTTTGCAAAAGATCATCGCGCCGGGGAAGACCGATCAGCAGTATGTCATTTTCAGCAAGCATCTGGCGGTCCAACTGACTTTCAGTGACGAACTCATTATGTTTCAATCCCAATGAAAGCGCAAGTATTTCTGCCGCCTTCATCAGTTCCGGGTCCAGTTCTGCGGATAGCACGGTCAGAACCGCCGGCGAACTTTTAAGGGCATTGACGGCCGGCGGGATTTCCGAGGGGGAAAGCCGCCTGAAGATATCGTCAGCGGGATCGGCTGCGAGTTTTTGAGGTCGATGGTCACTGTTCAGCTCAAATGAGGTTGCCCGTCCGGAGACAAAGATTTTTTGGATGGCCGTTTGGTTGCCGGTTTGGAGCGCGAGCCTTAGCGGAAAACTAAAATAGGGCTCACGCTGAATGATTTGCCCTTTAACTTGCCAAATGCTGCCGGTGTGTTCGGCCCGAACCCCATCCAACGAAAATCGGGGTGCCCCCCGGCGGTACACCCATTGGTCAAAAAAATCCTGCAGAGACCGTTTACCGCGGGTTTCGAATGCATGCTGCAGGTCGGACCAGGATGTCCGTTTGAACAGGCAGTTGTGATAAATATCCCGTAATGCCCCCCAGAAAGCATCTTCCCCCAGGGTTTGCCGGATCATATGAAAAACCATGGCACCCTTGTCATAGCCGATTGTTCGCGTGACGGTGTCATAGCGGCTTTGAAAGCGGTCCAGCGCAAAATCGTTTTGCGGTGCAACCAGGGTTGCATAGTTTCTCAGCCATTGTCGCCTGTGATCCCGGGCGGCCTTTCGGGATTTCATTTCTTTGAACCGATAATCCGCCACATAGGTGGTCAAGCCCTCACTCCAGTTGCCCTGGGTGGAATCCACATAAACCCCGTTGCCCCACCAGCAGTGAGCGATTTCATGACCCAAACTGGTGCGGAGGATAAACGGCAGCTGCAGCACCCTGCCTCCCAAGAGCGTGTAGGAAGGAAAGCCGAATCCGGTGGGGAAGAAATTTTCGACGACGGCGAACTTTTGAAAGGGATACGCACCGAAAAGATCCGAATAAAGCGATAGATAACCGGCGCTGGCCTCCAGATATGCTGCCGCCAAATGCCGGTTAGGTGGCAGCAAATAAGTCGCCACGGTTACATCGCCCACAGATTTTTCTTCAACCACATACCCGCCGACGGAAAGGGATAGGCCCTCTACCGGATATTTTACCTCCCAATCGGATACGGTTTTCCCATTTTTGGTTCGATGACCCAGTGATCGGCCCGCCGTCACCGCAATCTGACCGGATGGTGCCGTGACCGTCACCTTGTAACTTGCCGTGCTGTCCACAAGTTCCGGGTACCAACCGGCTCCGGCCAGCAAAAAGCTGCCCTTTTCCGAGATGGTCGCCGTAACGCCGAAACCGGGATTATCCATGTTTATGGGGTGCATCGGAACGGGGTCGTCGAAAGTGGCCGAATAGTGAATGGTAACCTGCACTTCGCGGGATATTTCAGAGGGTTTGAGCGTTAGCCGCAGGCGGTCGTTTTCAAAATTGAAATTTCGCGAATTTTTGTTAACTTGCACTTCGATACGGGTAGCTCGTTTAGTAAGGCGAAATTCAAGGACCGCAGTCCCATCGGTTTTGATGGTGATGTCATTTTGGCCGATTAACTTCTTTGCACCTGGAATCAATTCAATTTGAAGGCGATGCGCCGCGCTTAACCCAGCGGCCTGCGAAATCATGGCACAACTTAAAATGCCCAACAAAATTCCCAATATATTTAAGCAGGATTTCAGTTTCAATAATCCCATGATTTGTTCCTTCTGCGTCTATTCGACTAATTTCGCGGTCAAAGGCCAAAGAGTTAATATTAAGGAACAATTTAAGTATTGTAAAGGAGATGTCAAAAAACGGCGTGTCATTGACTTCTTTTCCGGCGGTGTTAGTTTAAAGGTGTTGATACTGAACGGTATTGACCCAATATGAAACTACCTGAAATTAAGGATCAATGTCATTAAATTTGCATGAACTCCTCGTGGGAGCGGCTTTTAGCCGCGAAAGAAGGTGCTCTATAGCCATTATTGCATGATCGCGGCTGGAAAGCCGCTCCCACAGTCGCTAATAGTAAGTATGAAGCCACAAAGTTTATTTTTTGATCAGATTGGCCGTTTTTCAGGCCTGCGGCGGGGCTGAACACTGACGCCTGAACAACTTAGGCTAAATCTCCAACAGTCTCGATTTTACCCGTCAATAATTACATGTCACTGCACTTGAAAATCGATGGACTGAGCTGCAAACTCACATTGGAGGACCGATGGCAAAACAATCAAAAAATGCCGATGGACAATATGTTCGCAAAGAAACATTCTGGCTGGTTGCCCTCCTGGCCCTGGCGGTGGGTTTTTTTGGGGGCGTGATGTTCGGCGTGTTTAAATCCGATCCAGCGCAAATGCCCGGACGGCCTGCACCCGCCCCCACACAGGCAGCAGACCCCGACAAATCAAGTATGATAGCTGCGCTTGAAAAGGAAACCCGGGCCAATCCCGGCAATCTCGAGGCCTGGATCGAGCTGGGAAACTCTTATTTTGATTCGAAACAATACGAAAAATCAATCGCTGCCTACCGCAAGGCTCTGGAAATCAACCCGGACAATGCCAATGTCTGGACCGATATGGGGGTCATGTATCGGCGCAGCGGCAACCCGCAGGAAGCGATAAAGGCATTCGATAAAGCCATCGCGGCGGATCCCAAGCATGAGGTTTCTCGGATGAACAAAGGCATTGTGCTTCTGCATGACCTCCAAGATACGGACGGTGCCGTAAAAGCCTGGGAAGGCTTGCTGGAAGTAAACCCTGTGGCCATGGCACCCACCGGTCGATCGGTGGATGAAATGGTCCAGCAAATGAAGAAGCAGAAAAGCCAGTAGGACGACGCGGAAGAGGCAATTTATTAGCAAGGTCAATTATTCGGATAGCGCTGCCCATAAATTTGGCGGATATCCTTTTCCGTGAAATGATAGGCCGTATTGCAGAAATGACAGCGCATTTCAACGGGAAAAGGTCCGTTGTCCCGGATGTCTTTGAGATCCGCGACCGGAAGCAGCATTAACAGGCTGCGCACCCGATTATGATTGCAGTGGCACATGAACTCGATGCGGTGATCGGCTAAAAAGCGTGGTGAATATTTCCTGAAAACCTCGTCGATGAGGGTTTCAGGATCAATATCAGCGGTAAATACTTCTCCGAGAGAGGGCAGGTTGACGACCCGCTCTTCCAGGCCTGCGGCCAAATCTTCAGCGGTCCCGGGCATGGCCTGTAGAAACACCGCCCCGGCCCCGCTGACCCGACCCGCTTTATCGAATTTTATACTCAGATTAAAGGCCGTCGGAATTTGCTCGGAGGTGAGGTAATAGTTGGCAAGGTCTTTGGCAATGTTGCCGTATTTGAGCATGACCTTGCCGGTAAAAGGTTGTTTGGCATCTTCTAAATACTTCGTCACGGAAAGAAAACCGGCGCCGAAAAATGGCGACAGGTTAAAATCTTTCATGGGTTTATCCATCGGAATGGGGACGTTTTTCAGATAACCGCGCACCTCGCCAAATGCATTGGCTTCTACCACCAGCCCTTTAATCGGTCCCGAACAATCAAATTTAATGGCGATCCGGTCATTGCTTTTCAAGCTTGCCGACATTAAGCCGGCGCCTAAATAGGCCCGGCCCAGCACCAGGGTCTCCAGAATTCCCAGGTCGTGGTTGGCCCGCATTTCGTTGACCATCCGCGTGCCGTTCATGATTACCCCGCGGACCGCACCGTCGGCCAGCAAAAAGTTGTGGAGACGATCCCGGGCGCCGGCCAGCAACTGTTCTTTAAGCGATTCTCCGTATGGGTTTTTCTTTTGCATGTTCTAATTTAGGGTGAGCGGTTCAACTCTCACGCCCGCCCTGGCCTCCGGCTCGTAGCCTGCGCCTCGGAGAGTGCGACAGCCGTTATCAAGGAGATCAACCCGCTGCTATTAAAAACATATGCCGTGGCCGCATCTTCTTGAAATCAGGTCTGGGCCAGGGGTTCCCGGTTAAAGTGCCCTAACCGATCTCTGACAATCGTATTACGCGTCAATCGGGTCGAATTCCATAGCCACAAAGAAAAAATCATGGGAATGCGGCTGCGAACAGGCTGCGGCCCCAATGTAACACCCCAAAATATCCGATGGCGGATAAAACCAGGCCCATACACGGAAACCAAAGGTGCCTGTATACAGAAGACAAGTTGGTCTGGAAATATTCATTGGATAGGACCAGGCACAAGTGCAGCGGAGATAAAAGTACACCGGCAAACCCGCAAACCATGGCCAGCATAATATAAGCGAGCATGTGCTGGGTCTCGCCCATTGAATGGATCATCGGAATCAAGATAGAAAATGTACTGCCCACAAAGGCGATGGCGATGCCGGCGATCAACCCCACCATAAAGGGCAACAGCGCAATGATGAAAAACAGGGGTATTTTCAAGGTGACCAAATTGTGGCTGATGGCATTAACAGCCTGACCGTTTGATAATATTCCCTTAAAAATGAATATTGCAGCCACCATATAAAACATCGCCAGGAGATGTTTGTCGAGCACTACCGCGCCTATCTGCCGGCCGCTAAACTTGTTTTTCTGCCATACCCAAAAAATGGCCGCAGCCAGGCAGGCAATCAGCCCCGCTTCCTTGCCGACGGGGAAGTCAGGGAAGAGCCTTGAAAGAAGCCATCCGGCGCCCAATCCCGGTAAAATCGCAATCAGTATCGGCGTGAGCTCTTTTAAAAAGGGAATGATCGGCGGACGCCGCTGCTGGGCTCCCTGCGGCGTTAAGTCTGCGATGACTTTAATGGCGCCCTGTCCCAGCATGATGGCAGCCAGAGTCAACGGCGCCATAGACAAAACAAAAACGGAAAGATTGATATCGGCCAGGACCACCGTCAGAAGCACACCCGGGTACAGCGGCCACCAGTACTCCCAGATATGGCGAAACCAGTAGTTGACAAAACTGAGCTGACCGCCGCTAAGCTTCGATCGAGCACCGAGCTCTTTGACCATCGGGGCGGAAAACACTGCACCACCCGGCATCGGAAGGAGTCCGATGAGCGCCGGAAAGATTGTTAGATTCAGACGCGGGCTGGTCACCAATCCCTGGAAGCTGGTCAAAAGACGTTGCATTTGCCCGGCCTTTTCCATGCTGCTGCTCAAAATCAGGATGAGACCTACAATGAGTGCAAGGGTTACCGTTCGCGGGTCCAGCAGGGATGCAACTACTGAGCTTGCTATGGTTCGAGGGCTTTCCCCAAAAAGGACACCTAAAGCCAGAGCGCCAAGCAGAAAGGCATTTCCGAGTGACAGCTTTTTGCGGATGGCGATGAGCACCAGCACAAATACGATGGTCACCCGGAGCAGCGCCGGTATTTGGTTCAGTATGGTCATACGCGTTGCGAGTTACGTGTCGCGGGTCATTTTAGTTCTTTTTCAGACGTTGTGATTTTTCGAAATAATGCGCCAGTTTTTTCTGGACGGCCCCGTATATGGTTCCCTCGGGGTATTTGCCGTCTTTATCTGCTTTTCCCGCCGGCACGCCGGTTAATATTTCGATGCCTTCTTCCACCGTTGAAATTTGATAGACATGAAACTTACGCCGTTTGACGGCATTGACGACTTCTTTTCGGAGCATGAGATTTTTGGTGTTTGCCCGGGGTATGATTACCCCCTGGGTCCCGCTAAGGGTCTTGGTTTTACACACCTCGAAAAAGCCTTCAATCTTATGATTGACGCCACCGATGGCCTGGATTTTTCCTTTTTGATTGACGGAACCGGTGACGGCAATCCCCTGTTTGACGGGGATGCCCGCTAAGCTGGAAAGAATGGCATACAGCTCGGTGGACGAGGCGCTGTCACCATCGATGCCGCTGTAGTTCTGTTCAAAGGTGATGCTGATGGCCAGGTTCAGCGGATACTGCTGGGCGAATGTTCTGCCGAGGTATCCGGAGAGAATCAACACCCCCTTGTCATGGGTCTTGCCGCTTAATTTAACTTCTCGTTCGATATTAATGACGCCTTCTTTACCCATAAAGGTTTCGGCTGTAATGCGCAATGGACGACCGAATGAGAAATCGCCGATCTGATAGACGGCCAGCCCGTTGACCTGACCGGTGATCGCGCCATCGACATCGATCATGATGGTCCCATCGCGGTAGGAATCGTGGATTTTTTCTTCATAAAGATTGTAACGGAAGCGGTGTTCGTGAAAGGCCTTGACGACATATTTATCGGAAATCAGCCTGGCCTTGTTCTTGCGCGCCCAATAGTCCGCCTCCTTTAAAACGCCCAGCAAAGGACCGAATCGGATTGAGAGCTTGTCTTTATCGGATACGGATTTTTCGCCGTACTCCACGATGGTGGCCACTCCTTTGGGGGTGAAGGGCAGAAGCCCCTCCTCTTTGCAAACCCGGGCAATAAAGCGCGCATATTGCTGAACCGTGTCCGGGCTTTTTTGGACTTCGGAATCAAAATCCGCCCGCACCTTGAAGATCTTGTTAAATCGCGGGTCATAGTTTTGCAAGACTTCGAAATTGTCATAGCTACCCAGCAATATCACCTTGACTTCCAGGGGGATGGGCGCCGGCCGCAGGGAAACCGTACCAAATCCGGTCTCCTCGGTAATATCCTCGATGTAAAGGCATTTGGTCTGCAAGGCGCGTTTGAGTGCTTCCCAGACATAGGGGTTCTTCAGTAAAGATTCCATGTCCATTATCAGGAAGCCGCCGTTGGCGTTTAAAAGAGAGCCGGCCTGAACCATGGTAAAGTCCGTCGTCACCGTTCCCATATACGCACGTTTTTCGATGCGACCCATAACATTGTGATAGGTGGGATTGGTTTCGAAGATAACCGGCGACCCCTTTATCGGTTCCTGATTTGTTAAAATATTCACGCGATAGCGCTGAAGTTTGGAATTTTGCGGCGAAGTAAAAATAGTCTCCTCGCCGGTGCTGGTTTCCCCTGAGGGCATAAACAAATTGACGTTTTCGACAATATCCTGTTCAACTTCAGCCAGATGGGTGAGAATGCTGCGGTTATCTTGAAATTCGGACCTGATTTTTTCCAGACGGGATTTTAGGACAGACAGGGTGGTTTCATCCATCAATTTTTCGATATCCGTGTGCTGGG